>ERZ808054.472-NODE-472-length-38131-cov-7.691964_pt1 | contig 38131 bp, 32 predicted proteins | sample MGYA00380201_ERZ808054 | MGnify/ENA primary metagenome ERZ808054 (study PRJEB31490, sample SAMN06133419) | mouse gut metagenome | isolation source: Z5_2 | host: mice | place: China: Chengdu | collected 2015-05 ...
GTGTTTTTTTATGCACACGGGCACCCTAAGGAAGCGTGTCAGCAGAAGCTGACGGGTGCCCGGCGCGCGAGTAGTGGAGAAGGTCATTCCCCTACTCGATTGCACACGGACGTGGGCACCCTAAGGAAGTATGTCAGCAGAAGCTGACGGGTGCCGAAAGGAAAATTCATTGGAAAATTATCCCTCAAATATATTGACAACTAATAATAGTTAGTATATACTAATTAAAGTGAGTTGTATATATTAAAAGTTAGTGTAATTGCAATTAGATTGAACAGTTTGATTTACTGGATTGAAGAGAAGGAGGGGCAGAGAGTGAAAATGAAAACACTTAGGGATGTGCAGTGCGGGCAGACTGTAAAGGTCGCTAAACTCAGCGGTGAGGGAGCTGTTAAGCGGCGCATGATGGATATGGGCATCACAAAGGGCGTGGAGATTTTTGTGCGCAAAGTGGCTCCGCTGGGCGATCCATTGGAAGTGACAGTCAGAGGTTATGAGTTGTCGCTCAGGAAAGCCGATGCAGAGATAATTGTTGTTGAATAATTTTATTTGGGAGAAAGGAGTAAGAGATGGCAGTTCAAATAGCACTTGCAGGAAATCCAAATTGTGGTAAGACAACGCTGTTTAATGTATTGACTGGTTCCAATCAGTTTGTGGGAAACTGGCCTGGTGTGACAGTCGAGAAAAAGGAGGGAAAGTGGAAAGGTAATCAGAATGTGGTTATCGTAGATCTTCCCGGTATTTATTCTCTGTCACCATATACATTAGAGGAAGTCATAGCCAGAAATTATCTGATTGGTGAGAGACCAGATGTCATCTTAAATATTGTGGATGGCACCAATATTGAGCGAAATCTGTATCTGTCAACACAGCTGCTAGAGCTCGGAATCCCTGTAGTTATAGCTGTCAACATGGCAGATCTCCTAGAAAAACGTGGGGATCAAATACATTGTGAAATGTTGTCTAAGAAACTTGGCTGTGAGGTGGTAGAGATTTCAGCACTAAAAGGAACGGGGGTCAATGAGGCGGTCAAAAAGGCTGTGGAGGCGGCCAAACAGAAAACAGTTCATACAGTTCATACTTTTGATGGACACATAGAGCAGGCAATCGGCGCTGTCGAAGCAAAGATTGATGTGCAGATTCCACAGGAGCAAAGACGATTTCTGGCTGTCAAGCTATTGGAGAAGGATGATAAGATTGCAGAGCTTATGCACGTTGTCCCGGATGTATCCGAAGAAATTCGAGAGCTCGAAGAAGCGTTTGACGATGATACCGAGAGCATTCTCACCAATGAGCGGTATTCGTATATTTCCAGTGTGATTGAAGTCTGCATCACAAAAAGGAATCTAAATAAATTGACGGCATCAGATAAAATTGATAGGATTGTTACAAACAGATGGCTCGCTTTTCCGATTTTTGCGGCGGTAATGTTTCTGGTATACTATGTATCTGTCACAACCGTTGGCACAGCGGTGACAGACTGGACAAACGATGTTTTGTTTGGGGAAGTGATACCGCCTGCAATTGAGCAGGGACTTTCAGCGATCGGCTGTGCGGATTGGCTGGCAGGGTTGATTCTGAATGGTATTGTAGCAGGTGTCGGCGCCGTGCTGGGCTTTGTTCCGCAGATGCTCGTGCTGTTTTTATTCCTTTCATTTTTGGAGGCATGCGGTTATATGGCGAGAGTGGCATTTATCATGGATAGGATTTTTAGAAGATTTGGTCTGTCAGGAAAGTCTTTTATCCCTATGCTGATAGGTTCGGGCTGTGGTGTTCCAGGTGTCATGGCATCGAGAACAATCGAGAATGACCGCGACCGCAAGATGACGATCATGACGACGACATTTGTTCCGTGTGGGGCGAAGCTTCCGATAATTGCGCTGATTGCCGGTGCCTTTTTCGACAATGCGGGCTGGGTATCGTGGAGTGCCTATTTGGTGGGGATCATGTCAATCATTTGTTCTGGCATTCTTCTCAAAAAGACTGTACTGTTTGCGGGAGAACCAGCGCCGTTTGTCATGGAGCTTCCTGCTTACCGTATGCCGACAGCGACCAACCTGTTCAGGAGTGTGTGGGAGCGCGGCTGGTCCTTTATCAAAAAGGCTGGAACTATCATTATGCTATCAACGGTTGTTCTGTGGTTTTTGATGTGCTTTGGCTGGTCAGAAGAAGGATTTGGCATGGTTGAGGAATTAAGTGAGAGCATTCTGGCGAAGTTGGGAAATAGTATCGCTTGGGCTTTTGAGCCGTTGGGATGGACGCAGGGCGGTGAGGGTTGGAAGATGGCAGTTGCCGCAGTCACGGGACTGATCGCGAAAGAAAATGTGGTGGCTACGTTTGGTATGCTGTTTGGTTTTGCGGAAGTCGCAGAGGATGGCACTGAAATCTGGGGAAATCTCGCAGCTGTGATGACGCCAGCCGCAGCATATGGATTTCTGGTGTTTAACCTTTTATGCGCACCCTGTTTCGCGGCGATCGGAGCGATCAAGAGGGAAATGAACAATGCGAAGTGGTTTGGATTTGCAATCGGATATCAGTGTGGTCTTGCCTACATTGTGTCTATGTGTATCTATCAGATTGGTACATTTGCCGCGACAGGCATATTTGGCGTGGGTACAGCGGTTGCATTTGTATTGATTATCGCGTTGATCTTCCTGCTTATCAGACCAGGCGGGGAAAGCCCGGTCCTGAGTATGGATAAGTGCAGAAGACTGTCTGCATAGTACATACAATATAATAATAGAAAGGAGACTGATCATGGGGACGTTCATCACAACAATCATTTTGCTTGCAGTAGTGGGACTGGCGGTGCGTAGCATGGTTCGTGACAGGAAGAGAGGTAAATCATTGCAGTGCGGCGGCGACTGTAGTCAATGCAAAGGATGTCATTGATCTAATCATGCATCTTTCTGTAAAAATAGACGGACATTGTGGTCGCAATCGTCCAGCCGATCGGCCATGCACACCAGATGCCAATGACACCGAACATATCAGAGAAGAGAAAGGCAAGCACAACGCGGAGGATGAGGTCTGTAAAGGTAGCAGCCATAAACGGTTTCATGGCGCCAGCGCCGCGTAGAACACCGTCTGTCACAAGCTTTGCCGATACGACAAAATAAAATGGTGACAGTATCCATAAAAACTGTTCTCCTGTCAGCAGGGCTTGGGCAGAAGTCGAATCCATAAAAAGCAAGAGCAGATATTTGCCAAAGAATACATACAACAATACAATCGGAATGCACAGGCACCATACCAGTTTTAATCCAGCGCGCAGACCGCTTTTGACTCTGGCAGGAAGGCTGGCGCCGATATTCTGAGCGGTAAAGTTTGACACACCGTTCCCAAGGGTGGTAAAGGATGTGATCACAAGGTTGTTGAGCTTTACGGCAGCAGAATAGCCGGCGGTAACGCTGATGCCAAAGCTGTTGATGACACTTTGGATAAAGATGTTTCCGACAGAGATAAAGGACTGTTGCAAAATGCTTGGTATAGCAATGACCGCAAGTTTTTTGAGCAGGGCGAATGAGAACAGCCCTGCTTTTTTGTCTGTCTTGATGTCAGAGAGTCTCTTTAAGATCAGGAGGATAGACAGGACACAACTGATTCCCTGACAGAGGAAGGTAGCCCATGCGACACCGGCAATTCCCATGTGAAAGCATTTGACGAACAAGATGTCAACGGCAATGTTAGCGGTCGATGAGAATGCGAGAAAATAAAAGGGTGTCTTGGAATCTCCGAGCGCAGAGAAGATTCCTGTGGCTATATTATAGAAGAAAAGGAATGGAAGCCCCAAGATATAAATATCCATATAGAGCGCTGAGTCTGCCAAGATTTCTGGCTGTGTTTTCATCTGGGCAAGCAGCGTATCACAGCATAAGAATCCAAAAAGCATGAGTATGGCGCACAAAACAGCACTTGAAATCAGTGCAGTGTAGACGGCAGTCTTCATCCTGCTATAATCCTTTGCACCAAAAAACTGTGATACGATCACAGAGCAGCCGATGTTGCAGCCAAAGGCAAAGGCGATAAAGACAAGGGTGACATTGTAACTGTTTCCAACGGCAGCCAGTGCATTTTCACCGATAAATTTACCGGCGACAAGACTGTCTGCGATATTGTAGAGCTGTTGGAAGAGGATGCTTCCAAACATGGGAAGGCAGAATTTCCACAATACGGTTTGCGGATTACCAACGGTCAGGTCTTTGTTCATATAAACGATCCTATCCTTTCTGTATGAAAATCGATAAAACACTGTTTACAACAGCACTCATACACATTATAATGGACAAAAAACAATATGAAAAATATATATTTTATATACTGATAATATAAAATATATATGATAAGGAGCTATAGAGGGCATGGACATCAATTATGAGTACTATAAAGTATTTTATTATGTAGGAAAATACAGAAACATCACAAAGGCGGCGCAGGCACTCGGCGGCAGCCAGCCGAATGTGACACGGGTTATCAAGCTGTTAGAGGGAGCGCTGGGATGCCAGCTATTATTGCGCAGCAATAAGGGGATTACCTTTACAGAGAAGGGGGAGTTGTTGTATGAGCGCATCTCGGCAGCCTTTTTCCAAATCCAGACAGCGGAGGAGGAGATTGGCAGTGTCAGTGGTCAGACAGAGGGAACTATTGTACTTGGAACGACAGAGACAGCATTGCATCTGCTGCTCTTTCAGAAACTGAAAGAATTTAAGCGGGAGAATCCCAAAATACGATTTAAAATCTATAATTACAGCACCAAGGATGCTATGCAGGAATTGACAAAAGGTGCTGTGGATATCAGTATCGTCACAAGTCCTGTCAGTATTAACAGAAATTATGGGAGCAAAAAGCTGCTTTCATTTCGGGAACTGCTGGTCTGCGGCAGTCATTACAGAGAATTGGCATCTGCCAAACGGCATTTGAGAGAGCTGGCGGGGTGTCCATGGGTGTGTCTTGGCAAGAACACGGTGACGTATGATATGACAAGTGATTTTTTTCTTGAAAATGGAATTATGCTGAAACCAGATATCGAGGTTGCCACCTCAGATTTGATGATACCAATGATCAAGAATAATCTGGGGATTGGATATGTGCCGGAACCATTGGCGCAGCCAGAACTGGAAGCCGGAGCGATCTTTCAAATTCCCGTGTATGAGGAGATGGCGCTGCGGACAGTTTGTGCTGTGTATGATACAAAGAGAGTGCAGAACGGGTGTGAGAAAAAATTTTTGGCCTATTTATAAGAAACAAAAAATTACGAAAATTTAATATTTTGTTTATTTTATGTTCGTTGAAAGTTCTTTTTATATTCAGTAGATTAGTAAGTGAACAAGCGAAGGGGGAAGGAGAACGCAATGAATATAAGACGCGCACAGGAAAAGGATTTGGATGGACTGAATCGTCTGCTTTGTCAGGTGCTGGCACTGCATCACGAAGGAAGACCAGATTTGTTTAAGAAGGATACCAAGAAATATACAGACGAACAACTAAAGGAATTAGTTCGCGATGATCTAAGACCAATATTTGTGGCTGTCGATGATGAAGAGTATGTGCTTGGATATGTGTTTTGTGTATTGCAGCAGCAGATGAACGATAACATACTGACGGATATTCGGACGTTGTATATTGATGATCTGTGTGTTGATGAGAGGTGCCGCGGACAGCATGTCGGAAGAAAGCTGTATGACTATGTGCTTGATTTTGCAAAAAAACAGAATTGTTACAATGTTACATTGAATGTGTGGGCGTGCAATGATGACGCGCTGCGGTTTTATGAACACTGCGGACTTGTACCGCAGAAGATAGGGATGGAATGTATTATAACAGGTTGACTTTCTATAAATATATTTGTATAATTATAGAATCGTGTTTCATCATGTAAGTTCTTTCATAACGAGAGGTGGTTTTCCTGGTACAGAAAAGTTGAGAAGATAAGAATCATAAAAAATATAAGGTACAAATATTATTATATGAAGAGGAAGCGTAATGATTAAGAATACAAAAAAATTTTTAGTGATAAGTTTTTCTATTTTAATTTCTGTATGTATCGTTATGTTTACGATTACATCTGTTTATGTATCTGGAAAAAGTGATGGAGCAATCAATGAGATTGGTATGATCTATATGTCTGCAATTGCAAAACAGATGCAGGAGAAATTTGATGCAGTCATTGATTCGCAGATTTTGGAGATGGAGGGAATTGTACAGAGGCATCCTCCAGAAGAAATGGAATATGGACAGGAGATGATCGATCAGCTTGTGTTGAGTGCACAGGTCCGCGATTTTGTGTATCTCGGACTCTATACCAAAGACGGTGAAAATGAAAAGATCTATGGAACTGAGGTGGAATATGAGAGCGAAATTGTTTTCCAAAAAGTTTTGCAGGACAGCAGCCTGAGAGTGTTCTCGGGAGTCAGCGCTGAGGGGGAGCGCGTCATGTGTATGCTGATCAATGTCGGTTATCCTATGAAAAATGGAAAGAAGAGTGCAGCGATGGTGGCAGCGATACCAATGGAATATCTGGAGAAGGTACTTGCCCTCGATGGAAAGAATAGTCTGATGTACTCTTATATCATCCGTAGAGATGGAACTTTTGTCATAAGAACCAGAGAAGGGAATTTCTTTGAGAATGTTAGCGAGACGTTTTGTCCATACAATGGAAAAAGTGCACAACAGTATGCGGACGAGCTACAGCAAGCAGTTAATACAGATGTTGAGTATGCCACAATCGCTTGTATGGATAATGAGAAAAGGTATCTGTTGTGCACAGAGCTGCCTAATTCTGAATGGTATCTGCTCTCGATGATGCCGTTTGGTACACTGGACAGAATTTTACAGGATTTGAGCCTAGATCGTCAGACTGCGACACTGGCGATGTGTTTCATCATCATTGGCGGTATCGTAATTATTTTTATGATCTATTATAAATTGTCAAGACAGCAGCTGATGGAACTTGAGATGGCAAAGCGAGAGGCAATTAAGGCCAATAAAGCAAAGAGTGAATTTCTCTCCAGCATGAGCCATGACATCCGCACACCGATGAACGGTATTGTGGGCATGACCGCGATCGCGATGGCAAATATTGATAATTCTGACCGCGTGAAGGATTGTCTGGGCAAGATTACGCTGTCGAGCAGGCATTTGCTGGGGTTGATCAATGATGTGCTGGATATGTCCAAGATTGAGAGCGGCAAACTGACCTTGAACATCAATCAGGTCTCGCTCCGTGAGATTATGGATAGTATCGTCAATATTGTGCAGCCACAGGTCAAGGAAAGACAACAGCACTTTGATATCTTTATTCAGAAGATTCAGACAGAAGATGTACATTGTGATAGTGTCCGATTGAACCAAATTTTGATCAATCTGCTGTCCAATGCGATAAAGTTTACGCCAGAGAAGGGCAGGATCAACGTTTATCTTGAGCAGGAGGATTCACCGTTAGGAGACAATTATGTGAGATGCCATTTCAGGGTAAAGGACAGCGGGATCGGCATGACACAGGAATTTCAGGAGAAAATTTTTGATACCTTTACCAGAGAGGAGAAGGCACAGATCAATAAGATTGAGGGTACTGGTCTGGGCATGGCGATCACAAAGGCGATTGTTGATACCATGAAAGGAAGCATCGAACTGCAAAGTACGCCCGGCAAAGGAAGTGAGTTTCATATCACACTTGATCTCGAGAAGGCAGACACAAAAGTGGAAGATATGAAGCTGCCGCCATGGCGGATGCTGGTAGTTGACAATAACAAGGATCTTTGCCAGAGTGCAGTGGAGTCGCTAAAAGAGATTGGTATCGATGCGCAGTGGGCTGTTGATGGAGAAACTGCTGTGGCAATGGCAAAGAAATGTCATGAGGAACAGAATGGTTTTGAGATTGTGCTTTTGGACTGGAAAATGCCGGGTATGGATGGTCTGCATACAGCGCGTGAGATGCGTAAGCATCTGGGAGAGAATGTACCTATCTTGATTATCTCTGCATATGATTGGAGTGAGATTGAGGAAGAAGCGGAGGAGGCAGGCATTCAGGGATTTATTTCTAAACCATTGTTTAAGTCGAACCTATATTTGGGTATTAGTCGTTATATGATGGAACAGCCGATGGAGGAGACGAAGAAAGAAACTGTTTTACACAGTAGTTTCCAAGGAAAGCGCATCCTGCTGGCGGAGGACAATGACTTGAATTGGGAAATCGCAGAAGATCTTCTGTCGGAGGCAGGATTTGCGTTAGAGCGCGCGGAGAATGGACAAATATGTGTGGAGAAGTTCGAACAGTCTGAACCGGGGTATTTTGATGTAGTGCTGATGGATATCCGAATGCCGGTGATGAATGGATATGATGCGGCAAAGAATATTCGTGCGCTGACGCGTAAAGATGCAAATCTGCCAATTATTGCCATGACAGCAGACGCGTTTTCGGATGATATTCAACGCTGTCTCGACTGCGGCATGAATGAGCATGTGGCCAAACCGATTGATGTGAGCAGGCTGACACAGCTTCTCAAAAAATATTTATAATAGTTTTCTGGGACGATACCTGATTGGGAAAAGCGTTGAATTTTACCCAATCAGGTATTTTTTTGTGTTTGGCTAGATTTGCATAGTTTTATATGAGGATGGTTAAGCTATTTTATAAGGCGGCACGTTTTGCGTGTTCCTAGAATTTGGTAGTCAAAACGAATTGTAGATGAAGGAGGAATCGTATGTCATTAATTAATCGGGAAATCGTAGATTTCAAGGTCCAGGCGTTTGTGAATAACGAGTTTAAGGAGATTACAAAGAAGGATGTGCTTGGCAAGTGGAGTGTGTTTTTTTTCTATCCGGCAGATTTTACCTTTGTGTGTCCGACAGAGCTTGAAGATCTTGCAAATAAATACGAGGAATTTAAGAAAATTGGCTGTGAAATCTATAGCGTGTCCTGTGACACACATTTTGTACACAAGGCATGGCATGATGTGTCTAAGACAATTCAGAAGATTCAATATCCAATGCTTGCAGATCCGACAGCTATCCTTGCGAGGGGATTTGATGTGCTGATCGAGGAGGACGGACTTGCGGAGAGAGGAAGCTTTATTGTCAATCCACAGGGAAAAATTGTTGCCTATGAGGTGATCGCAGGCAATGTAGGGCGAAATGCAGAGGAGTTGTTCCGTCGAGTACAGGCATCTCAGTTTGTCGCAGAACATGGCGACCAGGTGTGTCCGGCAAAGTGGCAGCCAGGCGGTGAGACTTTAAAACCAAGTCTTGATCTGGTAGGATTGTTGTAGGTGAGTCAATGGAAATACATGACAGATTCTATGACGTGATTATTGTGGGGGCAGGACCGGCAGGTTTGTCCGCGGCAATCTATGCGGCGAGGGCAAAATACAGGGTGCTTGTACTGGAAAAAAATCACATAGGTGGTCAGATTACGATCACTTCGGAGATCGTCAATTATCCTGGTGTGGAGATGGCGGGCGGCAAGGAACTGACGGAGCATATGCGCGTACAGGCAGAGCGTTTTGGTGCGGTGTTTGTCATTGCGGAGGTACTGGATATGGAGCTTGAGCAAGATGTCAAGCGCTTGCACACCACAAAGGGAGACTATGAAGCGCTGGGGATTATCCTTGCGCCGGGAGCGAATCCGCGTAAGCTGGGATTTCAGGGCGAGAAGGAATTTCAGGGCAGAGGTGTGGCTTACTGTGCTACCTGTGACGGCGAGTTTTTTACCGGGAAGGATGTATTTGTCATTGGCGGCGGTTTTGCGGCGGTGGAAGAGGGAATGTTTCTTACCAAATACGCCAGAAAGGTTACACTGATCGTGCGTGAGCCGGATTATACCTGTGCGAAAACGGTGTCGGATAAGTTAAAAGAGTTTCCCAATATAGAGACCATATTCAATACGGAATTAGTAGAGGCAGGCGGGGACCAGTCATTGTCATACGCAGTATTTCAAAATCGTGTAGACAAAAAAGAATGGCGGTATGATGCACCGCAGGGAGATACCTTTGGGATTTTTGTCTTTGCGGGATATGTGCCAAACACAAAATGGATAGCAGGCTGTGTGGAGCGCAATGATCAGGGCTATCTGGTCACTGATACAGACCAGCAGACGAATGTATCAGGGGTGTTTGCAGCAGGTGACGTGTGTGTCAAAAATCTCAGACAGGTCGTGACGGCAGTCGCTGACGGAGCAGTTGCGGCGACTTCCCTGGAGCGTGTCGTGTCAAGGCTTCACGAAAAACTCGACATTCCTGATATATATGTGGCGCCGGAAGCGCAGCGATCTCAGGATACACGGGATGAGAAAGCGTATTTCACCAAGGGTGAAGGCTTTATAAGCAGTGAGATACGGCAGCAGCTCACTGGGGTTTTCGCGAAGTTTTCTTCTGTCGTGACCGTGCGTGCGTGGCTTGACGAGAGTGCTTTCTCCGGTGAGATCAGAGGATTTTTAAAGGAGCTTTCCGGTATTACAGACAAGGTCATATGGACGGAGCAGAAGGTGGACGGAGAAGCAGCACCAGCAGAGCTGCCAGCGATGGAACTTCTTTATAGCTCAGGGAAAAGCAGCGGCATCTATTTTCATGGGGTGCCGGGAGGACATGAGTTTAACTCTTTTGTGATTGCATTGTACAATGTGGCAGGTCCTGGACAAGAGCTTGACAGTCAGACGCAGGAAAGGATCAAGACGCTTTCAGAGGAGATAAATATCAAGATTCTGGTATCACTTACTTGTACGATGTGCCCGGAATCTGTGATGGCAGCACAGCGGATCGCAGCTGCGTCAGAGCATGTCACAGCGGAGATGTTTGACTTGTCACACTATCCAGAACTAAAGGAGCGATATAATGTGATGAGCGTTCCCTGTATGGTATTCAATGAAGAAAAGGTTGTTTTTGGCAAGAAGAATGTAGAGGAACTATTGGCGTTGATTTCATGAAGAGGCAATGAATTGTCGAGAGGTAACAGAATTTTTTGATTTTGTTACCTCTTTTTTCTATACAAATATTTATATTTTAAATTTGAAATAATAGATTGACAAATAGATGAATATATGATTAAATGTTCATATAAGAAAATAAAAATAAGAACAGAAACGGAGGTGACTGCGTGGGGGATACAAGGGTCACGACAGAGACGATGGAAGACCTGGCAGCAGTATTTAAAATATTTGGTGACTATACGCGGCTTACGATTCTATCGCTGCTGATGGACCATGAGGAGCTGTGTGTGAGCGATATCGCAGAACGACTCAATATGACACAGTCAGGGGTGAGTCATCAGCTGGCGCTGCTAAAGCAGAGCAAGCTGGTCAAGACAAAGCGCGAGGGTAAGAGTATTTATTATTCGATCGCCGATGAGCATGTTTCAGCGATTATCCGCATTGGGATGGAACATGTGCTGGAGGAGTAGGAAATTCAAATTATAGGAAACAGGAGGAAGAATAAAATGAAGAAAACATACAAAATTGAGGTGGATTGCGCAGCGTGTGCAGCAAAGATGGAGGATGCGGCAAAGAAAACTGCGGGTGTGAAGGATGCGACAGTGGCATTTATGCCGCAGAAGATGAAAGTGGAGTTTGACGAGGGCGCTGATGTGGCGTCCGTTATGGCGGAGGTGCTAAAAAACTGCAAGAAAGTCGAGTCTGACTGCGAGATCTTTCTGTCATAAAGGTAGGAAACATATGGCTCTGCATTGAATGCATGAGCCATTCGTGATGCACAAGAATAGTTTGCGCTAGCCTGTAACAGCGTTGGCAGGTGCTTGGCATGTAAGCAGATAATAAGGATATGATCGTGCTTGGCTAGAAGAAGGGACGTGAGGAGAGATGACAAAAAAGCAAAGAAAAGTTTTGATAAGAATTATCATATCGGCGGTGTTGGTCGTGGTGTTCAGCCTGATATCCGTCGAGAACCAGTATTTAAGGCTGGCAATGTTTTTGATTCCGTATCTTATCATAGGATATGATATTCTAAAAAAGGCTGTATATGGGATTTTCAACGGGCAGGTATTTGATGAAAATTTCCTGATGGCGCTTGCCACAGTGGGTGCCATTATTTTAGGGGAATATGTTGAGGGAACGGCGGTTATGCTGTTTTATCAGATTGGCGAGCTTTTTCAAAGCTACGCTGTGGGCAAAAGCCGCAGGAACATATCGGCACTCATGGATATCAGACCAGATTATGCCAATATAGAACAGGATGGACAGCTTGAACAGGTTGACCCGGACGATGTGGAGATCGGGACTACGATCGTGGTACAGCCAGGAGAGAAGATTCCTATCGACGGCATCGTCGTAAGCGGCAGTTCTACATTGAATACCAGCGCACTCACGGGTGAAAGCCTTCCCAGGGAGGTATATAAGGGAGATGAGGTTATCAGCGGATGCGTAAACTTGTCAGGGCTGCTCTATATTGAGACGACGAGGGAGTTCGGGGAATCCACGGTGTCAAAAATACTGGATTTGGTCGAAAATTCCAGCATGAAAAAGTCAAAATCAGAGAACTTTATCACCCGTTTCGCAAAGTATTATACACCGGCAGTATGTATCGGCGCGCTCGCACTTGCGCTTCTTCCACCTTTGGTAAATCTGCTTTTGGGCAATCCGGCAGAATGGTCACAGTGGGTGATTCGCGCACTTACAACCCTGGTAATCAGCTGTCCGTGTGCGCTGGTCATCTCTATACCGCTCAGTTTCTTTGGCGGTATCGGCGGGGCATCCTCCAAGGGCGTGCTCGTGAAAGGGGCTAATTATCTGGAGGCGCTCTCAGAGACAAAATATGTAGTGTGTGACAAGACAGGGACGTTGACAAAAGGAGTCTTTGAAGTGACGCATCTTGAGGCAGCAGAAGGCATTGCCGAGGAGGAGCTTCTGGAGATGGCGGCGTATGCTGAGAGCTATTCGAACCATCCGATCAGCAGAAGCCTAAAGGAAGCATATCACAAGAAGACAGAAAGACAGATTGATGCGTCCAGAGTGACGAATGTGGAGGAAATCAGCGGTCATGGTGTGTCAGCAGTTGTTGATGGCAGAAATGTTTCGGCAGGAAATGTCAAGTTTATGGAGAAATTAAAGATCTCGTATATGCTGCCTCAAAAGATAGGAACGGAAGTTCATGTGGCAATTGATGGAAAGTATGCAGGTTATATCCTGATCTCAGATCTCGTAAAGCCCACTGCAAAGGCGGCAATTGCAGGCCTGAAGGCGGCGGGTATCAAACAGGTGATTATGCTCACCGGCGACGCAAGAAACGTCGCGGAAGCAGTCGCCGCAGAGATTGGCGTGGATGTGGTGAAGAGTGAGCTGCTTCCGGCAGATAAAGTTGCGGAAGTGGAGCATCTGTTGGCAGCAAAGGGCGACAGGGAACGACTTGCCTTTGTGGGAGACGGCATCAACGACGCGCCGGTGCTCTCGAGGGCAGATCTTGGGATTGCGATGGGGGCGCTTGGGTCAGATGCGGCGATTGAAGCGGCTGACATCGTGTTGATGGATGATGATCCGATCAAGATTGCGACGGCAATGAACATTTCCAGAAAGACACTTCGGATCGTGCATCAGAATATTGTATTTGCGCTTGTAGTGAAATTTTCCTGTCTTGGTCTTGGGGCAGTGGGATTTGTCAATATGTGGTGGGCTATCTTTGCAGATGTCGGAGTGATGATCATCGCGGTGTTAAATGCCACAAGGACCTTAAAATCTTAAAAGTATTTATAAAGATTCTATTGCGCAAACTGCCTTGGTAATAGTAAAATATTTATTAGAATATTTATGAACTGAGGTTTAAAATGCGCATACTACATTACAGTAAAGAGAAAAGTGAAAAAAACATAGACAAAAGTTTAATGCGGACAATAGATCAAAGAAAGAGAGCGCTTGAAGTGATCGAGGTTATTACTGTGGTGGCGATCTGCATCATCATGTATTTTCATGAGCGGGGCACAGGGATGCAGACAGATAAAGCTGTGCTGCCAAAGCTTGGCGACAGCGTTTGGTTTGGAACCTATCTGAATGAGCCGATAGAATGGCGCGTCATTCAGGTCGAGGAGGATGGCGCGGCAGTTTTGATAGCGGAGTACATTCTGACCATGAAAGCATTCAGCGCGGCGGACAGCGGCAGCTTTAACTACGATGATGATGGAAATAGCTATTGGAGTGTCCATGAGACAGAGGCGGACCATGATTTGGATTTACAGGCGTATGTGCGGGGAGACAGCTGTTGGGCAAAGTCAGATCTCCGAGCATGGCTAAACTCTGACAGAGAGAATGTTGTCTATGATGGCATCGGGCCTGTTGCGAGTGCAATGTGCGCGAAAAAGAACGGATATGCAAGCGAGCCGGGCTTCCTCACAGGCTTTACTGCCAAGGAGCGGGCATCAATTCTGCCGACGAAGCATGTGACGAACGGAAATGCACGTGATGGCGGACAGGTGGAGAGCACGGATTTGGTGTATCTGCTCTCAGAGGAGGAGCTGTCGTGGATGATGGAGGCGGATGTCAGTATCCGAACGAAACCAACACCGCAGGCAGCTGAACAGGATCAGGCAAAGTGGTATAAGATGTTCTCTCTTGATTTTGGCATTGAAATGTATTACTGGTGGCTGCGTGATCCTGTCCCTGACATGTCGAGCAATTGTTATTATGTCAGCAATGGGTACACATCGGCGCTGCTGCGTGATATGGAAGCCGGTGCGGAGGGTGTAGGTATCCGACCTGTGGTGTGTGTCGATACGAAAAAGATTGCGTTATCTTGTGAACAGCCGGGTGAGGCATTGGACGAAAGGCAAGAGTAGAAATGTACTATATAGGAGTGTGTGATGATGAGAGGGAGGTCTGTATCCAGCTTGCGGATATGGTCTATGCATATGACAGACAGATGAATATTGGGATTGACGTTTCGATTTGGAATACTGGGGAGGCACTGTATCAGGATTTGAGGAATCACAGACCGATTGACCTGCTTTTTTTGGACATTGAACTGGTGTCTATGGATGGGATACAGATTGGCAGGCTGATTCGAACAGAGCTTGCCAATCAGGACATCAGTATCGCTTATATATCTGCAAAGAGCAGTTATGCGATGGAGCTTTTTAAGATTCATCCGATCGATTTCCTTGTCAAGCCAGTCAGCGATCAGGATGTTCATGAGACGATTGAGGAGGCGCTGCGCCTGTACAAACGGAGCAATGCGCTGTTTGAGTACAGGGCGAATGGATATAACTGCAAGCTTTCTTATAAAAATATTGTCTATTTTTATAGTGAGAATAAGAAGGTCAATATCGTCACTGCGGATTCTGTGATATCGTTTACAGGGAAAATCAAGGACTTGACGGAGCGTCTGCCGAAGAATTTTATTCAAATTCACCAGTCTTATATTATCAACATGGACCATATGTACGAATGCAGTTACGAGACGGTTAGAATGAGAGGGGGCGTTCAACTGAATATCAGTCAGCCCTACAGAAAGCAGGTCAGAAAGCATATTATGGATTATGCATGGGGGCAGGATGTTTGAGATGATCGTGTTTCATGTTGCAGTGATGTACATTATATATCGGTTTATGTATTGTTTTTTTGACAGAGCACAGGCGTCAATACTCCGAGACTTGACAGCGTACATGCTGTATTTGGCGGCAGTCTGCCTGTTGGACCGGCTGCCAGGTCAATATATAACGAATATTATTTTACTCTATCTGCTGGCGCAGCTCTATCATGGGAAGCAGGGCAAAAAGCTGCTTGCCGCCTTTCTCGTGCAAGGCATGTATCTGCTGTGTGAGACGCTGGCAGTGTATTTGTTGTATGATGGCAGTGTGGACGGTGCATATGACACTGCGATGTATTATGCTATTTTCTTGTTTATGTATTTGTGCGAGCGCATCATGGAGAAGTTTTGTATTCGAAATATCAAGGAGGACACAGCGCTAAAGCATTGGGATCTGCTGTTATTTCTGCCGGTGATCAGTGTGATCATCGCGATAGTGCTGATTTCATATGACACCGTGGATGCAGGGCTCGGGGCAGTGGTCAGCGCGGGGATGATCTGTTTGAATCTGATTGTGTTTTATATTTGTGACGAGTTGGTTGGTGCATATATTAAGCTGAAAGAGCGCGCGATGGTTGAACAGCAGTTGGAGAGCTACTCCAATCAGCTTAATGTGGTGATGAAATCGGAGGAACGCGTGAGGGGGCTGCGGCATGACTTGAAAAACCATCTCAGTCAAATTCTGTTGATGGCTGAGGGGAACAGAACGCAGGAAATTGCAGCGTATGTTCGGATGATGCAGCAGGAGATGACAAATGAAAAAGAATATGTCAGCAGTGGGAATGCAGATGTTGATAGTCTGATGAATCTAAAGCTGGAGCAGGCAAAGAGGGCGCTTGCGCATGTCCGATGCAGAATCTGTGTACCACGTGAACTGCATATGCAGGCGTTTGACTGGAATATTATACTTGGAAATTTGATGGACAATGCCATACGCGCTGCGGCGCAAACAGAGGAGCAGTCGCTGGATATCAAAATCAGTTATCAGCGTGGAGTGCTTTTGATTTCTATCAAGAATAGTTACAGTGGCACGTTGATTCGGTCTGGGGACCGTTATCTGTCCACGAAGGAAGAAAACAGCACAGATGGGCAGCAGGTTCATGGGCTGGGGATGAAAAATGTAAAGAGGATTGTACAAAAATATAATGGAAGCATGGAAGTACACGATGAGGGGCAGGTCTTTGTTGTCCGTATTTTGATGTATGTCTCTATAGAAAAGGAGTTTTGAATACGAATTTCGCCATTTTATAGATGGATTTCGCCGTTTTTGACAAAAGTGCTTCGAGGTATGATATATTTTACCTGAATGATTATGATCGCAGAGATATGAGAAAAGAGAAATCTGGCTCATTTTTTCGGGAGAGTACTAAGAGGTAAGATGATGATACGGGCAGAAGAAAATTTTATTGAGAAGGCATTTGAGGCGTTGATAGAGAGAGGAGTTGCAAGTCCGTCAATGCTGACGACCAGCACAGTGACAGATGGAGATATCGATGCGTTTGAGCAGAGGTTTGATGTCAGACTGCCATCACTTTTCAGAACGTATCTAAAAGCGTATTGTTATGATTTCTCTGTGATCTGTGCACCTGTGCCACTGGATGATAGGGGGCATGATCTACCAGGGAGCGAGAAAGGATTATGCTGGATAGAGCTGATCTCGCTGCCGGCGAAGGAGCCTCTCGGAAATTTGTATGCGCTTATGGAGAGTTTCCGCAGGATCAGCACAAACAAAGGATTGATGAATCAGCGGTTCGAAAAGATAAAAAATTTTGTGCCGATTGGAGACTGGGATGGTCCATTATGTATGAATCTCAATCAGATTGATGTGCAGCAGGAGCAGATCAATACCTGGCAGATCTGCCGTTTTGAGGAGACAGTATTTGACTGGAAAGGAGCAGGATATATTGATGCCAAAGGGAATGTGACTGGGGAGCGGATGTTTCCTGATTTTAGGGCACTGCTGGAAATATTTTTTTATGGCAAGTATGACAAGGCATATGAGCAGCAGTTGAGAACATACGGTGAGGAAATGCCGGATTATAGTTATTATATACAGAGAAGATCCTGAGAGCGTGCACGAACTATAGGAGTTATGATATGCATGTGGGTTCCCAAAGCTATGGGAACATGTATAAGAGCAGCGGAAAGCTATCCCCTGCTCTATTTTTTGATTTCACAAACTTTTACTTGTGGTATCTGTCGTGAGGAAATATAATAGAAGTATCAGGTTAAGGATAATCGAGGTGGGGAATATGAAGAAATCTGAATACTTGGCCAAAAAGATCATCGTTTTGATGTATGTGCTGGGACTGCTTGGGATGCTTGGCATTGTGATTGCGGTGCACATTACCCGGCAATATGGAGAGCAGGAGGCTGCGGGCTATACGAATATTAGCGACAGCTGGACGCTGGACAGGGAGGGAACAGAGCCAATAGACTTAGGTTCACTTGGCAGCCATATGGATGAACAGACTGGCATGGTGTCCGTCTATCAGCGCTTGCCGGAGCTGGATGGGGATGCGAGCCTTGTGTACCGCACAAAAGATGTCTATACTAAAATTTTAATAAATGACAGCGTGATCTATGAGACAGATGTGTATACGTCGAGATTTTATAACCGTTCGCCGGGGAATCTGTGGAATATTGCAAAGTTTCATATGCAGGATTCGGGTGCGCTTGTGGAGATGCAGGTGTATATGGTGTATGACACCAATGCAGTCACCGTGGATTTTACCCTTTTTGGGGACAAGACGGATATCATCCTCACACTTTGTCGGGAGAAGCTTTTGGGTATCACAGTCAGCCTGCTGATGGTCATTATAGGACTGGTTCTGATTGCGATCGACCTGATGCCTGCCTATAGCCAGACGCGGAAAAACCACGGCATGATTTGGCTGGGACTCTATTCAACATTGATTGGCATATGGAGTCTGATCGAGACGAATGTGATGCAGTTTTTCGTATCAGATATGCGCATATTACAGATGGTTGACAATATGATCATGATTGTGGACAGTATGCCGCTTCTGTTGTATCTGGATTGTGAGTACCGCATTTTTAAGAACTGGGTTATGAGGGCGTTCTGTTATGTGAATGCGGTATACATACTGGCATCGGTAGTGTTACAGTTTACAGGCATAATGGATCTGCATGATGTGCTGGCGGGTGCGATGCTGACACTGGTAGTAAGCTGTATCATGTTATTGATCTGGGTGGGGGCAAAGCTTTGGGATATGATTTGTAAGCACCAGCCTATTTTAAATTATGTGATACAGTTATCGGGGTTGTGTTCGTTGTGGTTCTCCGCATTGTTTGAGATGCTGCGCTATTCGAAGGCGGATCATATGGACAGGGCGGAGTATCTCAGGGTTGGGATGCTGATCTTTGTCATCTGCCTTGCTGTCAGCAGCCAGCTTGAGACCTACAGGCTGCTTGAGAATGGGCTGAAATTTGACATCATCAGCAGTCTTGCCTACTCTGACGGGCTGACAGGACTTGGCAACAGAACAGCCTACTTAGAGCAGATAGAGTCGTATGCGAGCGGGGAGGCAGGAATCTCACAGCTTGGGATTGTTTTCTTGGATGTCAATAATCTCAAAAAAGTGAATGACAATCAAGGACATGAGAAGGGGGACGAGCTGATTACTGCTGCGTCGAAGATCATAGCTGATAGTTTTGGTAAAAACGGGAAATCATACCGCATTGGGGGCGATGAGTTCTGTGTGCTGATGACTGGAATATCCCTTCAGGAAAAATATGAGCAGGGATTGATGGAGTTCCAACGATTGATCAAGGAGGCAAACAGGGTGAAGGGGCGCACTTATGAGATACAGATTGCCAACGGATTCAGCGTTTGTGATACGATCACCAAAGAAAAAATAGAGGAGGCGATTATGGCGGCAGACAGTGCGATGTATGCGAACAAGAGCTTTTTGAAGGGAAAAATACGTGCTGTATAAAGGAAAGTTCCTGTTGACATCGGACTTGTATTTTGGCTTAATAGAGATATAGGGATTACAAAATAGAATGTATAATAAGAAAGGGAACTGAAATGGGTGGCTTTTTTGGAGTAACATCACAGCAGGATTGTGTATTTGATCTATTTTTTGGAATTGACTATCATTCGCATCTGGGAACTAGGCGCGGTGGTATGGCAGTTCATGGAAAGGATGGTTTTAACAGGGCAATTCATAATATTGAAAATGCGCCGTTTCGAACCAAGTTTGACAAGGATGTCAATGAGATGCATGGAAATTATGGCATTGGCTGTATCTCGGACTATGAGCCGCAGCCGCTGATCATCCGCTCCCACCATGGTACGTACGCGCTGACTACGGTGGGGAAGATCAACAATACGGACGAATTGATACAGCGCCTTTTTGACGTCGGACATGCACATTTTCAGGAGATGAGTGGCGGGGAGGTCAATGCGACAGAGCTTGTCGCAGCACTTATCAACCGCAGGGAGAATCTAATAGAAGGCATGAACTATGCATTGGATGCCATCGATGGATCACTGTCGATCTTATTGATGAACAAGGCGGGGATTTATGCGGCGAGAGACAAGTATGGGAGGACGCCAATTGTGATTGGCAGGAAAGATGATGGCTTCTGCGCCTCTTTTGAAAACTTTGCATACAAGAATCTGGGATACACTGATTACAAAGAGCTGGGACCTGGGGAAGTTGTCGTGATGACAGAGAAAAATTGTGTCACGCTGGTCAATCCCCAGAAGGATATGAAAATCTGCACATTTTTGTGGGTTTATTATGGCTACCCAGCAAGCTCTTATGAGGGTGTCAATGTTGAGCAGATGCGGTATCGCTGTGGGGAAAAGATGGCAAAGCGTGACAATGTGAAGCCGGATATTGTCGCAGGTGTGCCGGATTCCGGCATTGCACATGCAGTGGGATATGCCAATGAGTCCGGGATTCCGTTCTCCAGACCTTTTATTAAGTACACGCCGACATGGCCTCGTTCTTTTATGCCGACGATACAGAGCAAGCGCAATCTCATTGCTAAGATGAAGCTGCTCGCGGTCGATGATCTGATCAAGGACAAGAGGCTGCTTTTGATTGATGATTCTATTGTCAGGGGAACTCAGATGAGAGAGACGACGGAATTTTTGTATCAGAGCGGTGCGAAAGAGGTGCATATCAGACCTGCCTGTCCGCCTTTGCTGTATGGTTGTAAGTATCTGAACTTTTCACGCTCCTCATCGGAGATGGATTTGATTACCAGACGGGTGATTGAGCGGCTGGAAAACGGGAATGTGACAAAAGAGATTTTGGATGAGTATGCAGACCCGGAGTCTGAGAAGTACGAACGAATGGTTGAAGAGATTCGAAAGGAGCTGAATTTTACTTCTCTTCGTTTCAATCGGCTGGATGATATGTTGGACGCGACAGGACTTGATCACTGTAAGCTATGCACGTACTGTTGGGACGGCAGAGAGTAGCGCAAGGAGGATTCTGCGTAGGAAAGGCGGCGGAAGATGAGAGAAGAACGACAAAGGAAAATTGTTTCTATAAAGGTAAAGCTGCTAGGTATCATACTGCCAGTGGTGATTGTAATTATGATACTGCTGGTGGGGATTTTATATTTTATTTCAAAGGATATTATCAAAGAGTATTCGGAAAATCTGCTCACCTCCTCGATTGACAACCAGACAAACCAGATTGAGGCTTGGTTAAATGAGAATTTGTCGGCTTTTGGCGCTGTCAAACAGGCAATCGAACAGACGAAACCCAGTGAGCAGCAGTTGCAGGCGATCTTGGACAGTTACTATGGATTTCATGATAATTATCCAGAGGGACTCTATATTGCTGATGCCAATGGGAAGCTGCTGAGCGCATCGGCATCGGAGAAACAGGAAACAGATCCCACGCAGTCTGTGTGGTATAAGGAAGGTCTGACCCGCTGGAATATGGGGCTGACCAACGCGTATACCAACGCTGCCGGCAACAAGGTGATCAGTGCGTCTGGAATCTTAGATGACCAGTCTGGCACAATTAAGGTAATTTCTGCCGATCTTACGCTGGAGCGTATCAGTATTATTGTAAACAGCTATATTGAGATGGATGGGGCACGGGCTTTTTTGGTGAGCAGCACCGATGGGACAATCCTTGCGCATCAGGACAATGCGCTGATCTCAACGAGCCTTGGCAGTTCCCAGGATGCTTTTATGCGGGATATCTGGCAGAAGGTCGAGCAATGGGATTTTGACATGGCAGAGATTGATGATAATATGACCGCATTTTCGCAGATAGACGGGACGGACTGGGTGCTCGTGTCATATATTCCTACAAAGATCATCTATGCAGACATTGACAGTGTCCGTAATATGATGCTGGTGATCGGCTTGTTGTCTATTATCCTGTTAGCGGTGCTGGTGGAGCGTGTAGTGCATATGGTAATTCGACCAGTCAAGGATCTCATCAAGGTTATCACAGCGATGACCAACGGTGATTTTACGGTACAAGTCAAATCAGGCAGCAATGATGAGATTGGTGTGATGGGCGGATCTGTGGAACAGTTTATACAAACGATGCGGCAGATGATCGCCTCGATTCATGGCGTGTCGGACAAGCTGAGCACGCAGGCTGGAAACAGTGATACGATCTCCAGAGAGATGTATGACGCATCCAAGCATCAAGGACAGTCTATGAGGGAGCTGAATACGACAGTCGAACAGCTATCGATGTCTGTCGGTGAGATTGCAGAGCACGCGACAACACTTGCTATGGTGGTCTCTGACACAAAGGACGACGGGGAGCAGGTCGGCGGGAAGATGCAGGAGACAGTTACCGTTTCCCGTCAGGGAAAAGAGGACTTGCAGCGCGTCAGCAGCGCAATGGAGAGTATCAATGTCTCGATGCAGCGGCTCCAACAGTCGATTGATGAGGTGGGTAAGGCATCTGTGGAGATTACCAACATTACCGAAATCATTGGGAATATTGCAGATCAGACCTCTCTGCTCTCCCTGAATGCCTCGATTGAAGCGGCACGCGCTGGGGATGCGGGACGAGGATTTGCCGTTGTGGCGACAGAAATCGGACAGCTTGCCAATACCAGCGCTGAAGCTGTACATAATATCGAAGGGCTTATCAATCAGATCAACAACCTGGTAAGAGATACTGTCAAGCAGACAGGCGAGAGTGTAAAAAATATTGATCACAGCAGCAATCTGGTGGAGGATACGCTTAAAACATTTGATGCGATCTTTAACAATATCGATCAGGTGAGCACGCTTGTGCGCGAGATGATTCATAAAGTGGAGAAGGTAGATGAGGTTGCGACGAATGTCGCTGCAATCTCAGAGGAACAGGCTGCCAGCTCAGAAGAAATTCTGGCGACCTCCGAGTCGATGGTGCGTCAGGTAGACAATATCACCGGCAACAGCGAGAACGTCTCCGCGGGTGCGAAGGAGCTGACGGCATCGGCAGAAGAGTTGTATGAACAAGTTGCTATATTTAAAGTCAGAGAGGAGGCATGACAATGATGAAGAGTATGAAAAGATGTGTTTCCCTGTGTGTTATCGTTGTCATGCTGATTACCGTTGTGTCAGGCTGTGCGCAGCGCGCAGGCGGCGGAAACAGCAATATACGTATTTACTTCTCACTAAATAAGATGGACACGTTTCGGCGGACACTTGTGGATGCGGCGGAGGAAAGGGCAGCACAGGTTGGGGCGCAGTTTGTGATGGAGGATGCGGAAGGCTCGATTGAGAAGCAGGTCGAGCAGATCAAAAAAGCAGCCGCAGAGAAATATGATGTGATCATTTGCAGCGTGGTATCTGTGGACACGGTTGTTCAGTTAAAGATGTGCGCGGAGGATATACCGATTGTATTTGTCAACAGCTGTCCTGATGAAAAGTATCTGCAAGCTGGAAAGTATGTGTTTGTCGGCTCCAGCGAGCAGGTTGCTGGACAATTTCAGGCGGAATATGTGCTTGGAAAACTTGCTGGCAGTCAGGAGCTCAATGTGGCGCTGTTCAAGGGACCTACAAATCACTCTGCCACCAAAGGCAGGACAAATGGTGTGAAGAGAGCGTTGGAGCAGAGTGGGAAACAGATTCACTATGTATTCGAGGATACAGCGAACTGGGATACAGAGCAGGCACAAAAGCTGTTTGAACTGTTTTTGCAGACAGGCAGTGCTGTGGACTGTGTTGTCTGCAACAACGACGCCATGGCGCTTGGCGTGGTGGAGGCTTGCAAAAAGAACGGTATCTCAATACCAATACTCGGCGTGGACGCCACAGCCGACGGCTGCGAGGCAATCCGCAATGGAGATATGGCATTTACCGTATACCAGTCGGGCAGCGGTCAGGGGCATACTGCCGTAGATGCCGCAGTACAGCTTGCCGGAGATGGAGATGTGAAAGAGCTTGGAGGAAGTTCAGAGGACGGAAAGTATGTCTGGGTAGACTTTGAGCGCGTGGACAGCAGCAATGTATCGCAGTATGGGAAATAATACAGGAATCACGTAGAGAAACCCAGCCGCCAAAGCGGCTGGGTTTTAGGTTTCCCGATAGTCTGTCACGCGTTTTGTCTTTTTTTCGCTTCGCGGCAGGGTCTTAATTGGCACGACAGTCACTTTCGGGGTGACGCCGATGCGGGACTTGAACAGTTCCTTTATTTTCAGTGCGGTGGTTTCAAAGCTGACGCGTCCCTCCGCCTCTACAGTTAGAATCATGATGTCGCGGTTCTTTTCGTCATCGTGTGCCAGCGTGACAGTGTACTCGCTTGCCACACCGTCAACATTCTGCAACAAATCTTCGATTTGGCTAGGGAACATATTGACGCCGCGCACTTTGAACATGTCGTCACTTCTGCCCCGGATCATGTCAATCCGTGGATAACTGCTGCCGCACGAACACTTTTCGGGGATAATTCTGGAAATATCGTGTGTGCGGAAGCGGATGAGCGGTGCCCCCTCCTTGACGAGTGTGGTGATGACAATCTCTCCCTCCTCCCCGTCGGGAACAGGTTTTCCGGTCTTAGGGTCAATAATTTCGATGTAAATATAATCGTCCCAATAATGGATTCCGCTTTCTTTTTCACAATTGATGCCGATTCCCGGTCCATAGATTTCTGTCAATCCATAGATATCATAAAGCTCGATACCAAGTTCTTCACGGATGTACTTGCGCATCTTTTCGCTCCACCGCTCAGAACCAATCACGCCTTTTTTCAGATGAATCTGGTTTTTTAAGCCGCGCTTGTTGATTTCTTCTGCGAGCAGGAGTGCGTAGGAGGAGGTGGCGGTAATGACGGTGGACTTTAGGTCGATCATCATTTGCAGCTGTTTGTCCGTGTTGCCGGGACCCATCGGAATTGCCATGGCGCCAAGCTTCTCACAGCCTGTCTGGAAACCGATGCCTGCTGTCCACAGGCCATAGCCGGGTGTAATCTGAATGCGGTCTGTGCTAGTGATGCCTGCCGTCTCGTAGCAGCGGGCAAACATGACTGCCCAGTCCTCGATATCCTTTGCGGTGTAGGGAATAATAACGGGTCTGCCTGTTGTGCCGGAGGAAGAGTGAATGCGAACCACTTCCTCGTCAGGCACTGCCTGTATGCCCAGCGGGTAAGCGTTGCGCAGATCGTCCTTACTGGAAAACGGAAGCGCTTCAAAGTCCTCCTGACTTTGGATTCCTTGAATGCCAAGTTCCCTGTAGATTTTACCGTAATAGCTGTCGGTCTTGACCAATCGTTGAATCTGGGCGTGAATCTGTGAGTGTTGTGTTTCATTTAACTGCATGAATGAAAATCCTCCTGTCTTTAGGGTGGTACACAATCCGGTCGGATAGCGTACAAAAATAGCTGTTTTTATTTTTGGGCTGCTGCGTATGCAATCCCCGCAAGAAACGCCTTCTTATTGGTTTCCACGAATTTCGCGGGCACTCTGGTTTCTATTTCCTGCAACAGTGCATCGCTGGATAGACCGAGCCAGCCGGTTCCGGCAGCGGCACCTAAGATTGCTACATTAAAGTAGCGCGAGGAGCCGAATGGGGCGCAGATGGTTTCGGCGTCTATCACAAGGCAGGTGCATTTCGTTTTGAGATACGCCAACAGTTCTGTTCCGTCATACCCCGTATCGTTCAGGGATTCCGTAGTTGGTTTCACAGGATTGCTGTTGACGATGACTGCCCCATCCTTTTTCAGATAGGAGAGGTTTCGGACTGCCTCGGCAGGCTCAAAGGCGAGCAGGATATCGGCGGTTCCTTTTGGAATCAGCGGGGAGAATGCGGTGTCCCCAATGCGGACATGGCTTGTGACGGAGCCGCCGCGCTGTGCCATGCCGATGGTCTCGGCGGAGTGTACGGTATTGCCGCAGTTCATGGCGGCAGCTGCGATGAGCTTTGACGCGAGTACGGTTCCCTGACCGCCCACGCCGCAGATTAGGATATCTTTATTCATTGTTATCACCCCTTTCCTTGCTTACGATAGCCGATACTGGGCAGATTTGGCTGCACAAGCCGCAGCCGGTGCAGAGTGCCTCGTCGATGGCGACAGTTCCGTTTACGGTAATGAGAGCGGGACACCCGATTTCACGGATGCATTTTTTGCATTGGATACACTTGTCGGACAGCGTCATTTTCCCTGCGGGTTTGCTGACAGCGATGCAGGGGGACTTGAAAATAATTGCCTTCACACCGGACAGCGCGGCGCATTCCTTGACAATATGCACCGCCTTGTCAAGCGCTAAGGGGTCAACAACCTCTATTTTCTTTACGCCCATTCCTTCGAGAATGCGGACAATGCTTATTTTGTCAACGACATTTCCCATCATATTGCATCCTGTTCCGGGGTGCGGCTGGTGTCCGGTCATGGCGGTGGTGGAATTGTCCAGCACGCACAAAATCATGTCGGCTTCATTGTAGATGGCGTTGACCACGCCTGTCATGCCGGAGGCGAAAAACGTGGAGTCACCGACAAAGGCAAAGCATACGGCGTCAGGGTCTGTCCAGTGGAAACCCTGTGCCATGGTGATGCCTGCGCCCATACACAGGCAGGTGTCAACCATGTCGAGCGGCATGGCATTTCCGAGGGTGTAGCAGCCGATATCTCCGCAGAAATAGCCGGTCTTGTCAGGCATTTCCTGCATGGCTTTCTTTACAGCGTAAAACGATGCGCGGTGCGGGCAGCCGGCGCACAGGACGGGCGGACGCGTGGGAAGCGGCGGCATGTCGGAAAGGTCAATGCCAGTCTCCTTTGGCGCAGTTCCAAGGAAGCCGCTTAGAATTTCTGCTGCGGCGTCGGCGGAATTTTCCCCGCTGGGGCTGACATGTCCGGTAAGCTTTCCATATACTTTTACGGGCAGTTGGTGTGCGCCGATTACTTTTAGGAGGGCGTTTTCTATGTATGGGCTGAGTTCCTCGATGCAGATGGCTTCCTCCACGCCCTCAAGTGCCTTTCGGACAAACGTCTCTGGAAACGGGTAGGGTGTGGCGATTTTGCAAAGCCGGATATCATTCTTGTCCTTTAAGTATTCTTTTGCGTATGCATAGCTGACACCCGACGCAAAAACTGCCTTTTTTCCGTCTCCAGTTATGACATTCATGTCATAATTAGAGAAGTCCCTGCCAATCTCAGGATTGCGCTTTTCGATCATGGCGTGGTTGGCAAAGGAGAGACGGGGGAAAATCACCCATTTTTTGGAATCCTTCACAAAGCCTTCATAGGGGTGCGGCGTGTAAAACGGCTCCTGTCCGCGCGCAATGTCGATGGAGGCATACGCATGACAGATGCGTGTTGTCGGTCTGAAAAGGACAGGCGTCTGGTATTTTTCAGAGTACGCAAAAGCGTCCTGTACCATTTGATAGGCTTCCTCTGGCGAGACAGGGTCAAAGACAGGGATTCTGCAAAATTCTGCAAACATTCGGGTGTCCTGTTCGGTCTGGGACGAGATCGGGCCGGGATCGTCCGCAGAGACAATGACCATGCCGCCCTTGACACCGACATAGGCAAGCGACATGATGGGGTCGGAAGCAACGTTCAGACCCACTTGTTTCATGGTGACAAGTGTTCTTGCGCCTGCATAGGCGGCGCTCGCCGCAACTTCCATGGCGGACTTTTCGTTGACCGACCACTCGAGATGAAGCCCGTCATGCGGATATTTTTGAATGGTCTCTATAATTTCGGACGATGGCGTTCCGGGATATCCCGAGACAATATTCACACCGGAAGCGAGCGCGCCAAGTGCAATCGCGCCGTTGCCCATTACGTATTCTTTTCTCATACTAACCTCCATGTCGCAGTTTTGCCGCGATTCAAATCCAGATGAGAAATGCTGTATTTCAGGCATTTCTCGGTGTGAGGCTTAGTACTTCTAACTGCCATAGGCAGTTAGAAGTACTTCTCACACTATTGTACCTCATTGTAATCGTTATCTGTTCCTTATGATTATAATGTATTTTTATGCAGAGGGCAATGGAAATGCGGAACTTTTTATGCACAGTCCCGTACTGCCACTAAAGCGGCGCATTATTTTGTATCATTTCTACCGATTCTATGGTAAAATCATGTATGACAAGGGTTATTGCGGGGATATACTGATTTGGCAGCTATGTAGGTATTAGAACGTGTTTGAGAGATTGGTATAAGGTCATGAAACTAAGGAACTGTTCAGAAATTACTCATGACAATTATTTGTCACAAGTAATTTCTGAACAGTTCCTAAGGATTGATGATTTTGGATGAAAGAATTTATGCGTATAAAGGTGATTTCTGCAATTGAAAAAATGAAGTAAATGAAGAAAGACGGGGAAAATAATATCTTGTAACAAAAGAAAGACTGTCTGATGATGAATTAAGTGAAATTGCGGAATTGGAGTTATATTTAGATGAAATCCCAGATTACCTCGCTATTGGTATTGCAACAGAATACAAGAGAATAAAACTAGATTTTATGAATCGGGGTTTATAGGAGGGAAAAATGATAAAGGCGATATATTTTGATTTATTTTTCACATTGATAGTTCCCACATATGAAAAAACGAACAACGAATATGAGATATTGAACTTATCTGTTGGCGAGTGGGAACAATACGCTGAAAACGATATACTGTATCATGAAAGAGCTTTGGGTTTCGTGAAAACTGAAAAAGAGATTATAGATAAGATAGTATCCCTTATGCCGTTTGAAGTTCATGTTATCCAAAAAGAGCAAGTACTATTTGCTCGTGAGCAGAGAATGAAAAATGCACTAAAAATGATATCGAAAGAAATATTAGATACTTTAGAAAAATTGAAATTAAAAGATATCAAATTGGGGCTGATAAGTAATGCAGATTGCATTGATTGTAAGTATTGGAACCAATCACCATTATTTAGATATTTTGATGATTCTATTTTTTCGTGCAATGTGGGATTATTAAAACCTGACAGGCAAATTTATGAGTTGGCAATGCAGCGTTTGAATGTATCGCCAGAGCAATGTCTGTTTGTCGGAGATGGCGGCTCAAATGAATTATGTGGCGCGAAGTCAGCAGGTATGGGCACCGTTTTTTCTGAAATGCTTGAAACGAAAAACGCTGCACAGAGAGAATCTATCATCAAATATTCAGATTATCATATTAAACATATTAATGAACTATTTAATTATCTGTGACGAAAATTCCGATTTTTTAGAACTGTTAAGTTGTTGCAGATTACATAATTTGCATAGGAAAATATTTAAAAAGGAAAATTTATGCACTGGGAACACTTTCCCGAAATGATTTCGGACTACAGTGCAGAGGATGAGACTTTACACATTTTGCATAATCTGATAAGGATTAGGCTATCAATACCATCATAGATGATAAAGGCAGTAAATTGATGCAGGGAGGCGCTGTTTTGCAGGAGGTTTAAGAGAATGAGACGCAGATTTAACATAACAGGTTTGTGCAGCCCGGAGAGGCATTATATGGTTCGGCTGGATGACAGGTTAAAAAAGATAAAGGAAGACTATATAGATTACGGCAGCTATTTTGTTATCAACAGGGGACGTCAATATGGAAAGACAACAACATTGAGAAGCCTTAAAAAATTTCTGTCGGAAGAGTACATTGTGGTGTCGATGGATTTTCAAGAACTTGGAACAGAGGAATTTGCAGATGCCTATATTTTTACGCGTGAGTTTGCAAAAGTGTTTATAAGGTCGTCCAAAACCAGCGGGTTAAGTGATATGGAAGAATTACGAAAACCACTGACTGAGTTGATCGAAAAAAGAGACAGCAGCTTAAATGATTTATTTGACCGTCTTAGCAGCTTGTGCGCAAGCAGCCCGCGCCCCATTGTTTTAATGATAGATGAAGTTGACAGCGCCAGCAATAATCAGGTGTTTGTTGAGTTTCTGGCACTTCTTAGAAAGTATTACTTAAACCGTGATGATACGCCAATCTTCCATTCCGTAATTCTTGCGGGTGTTTACGATATCAAAAATCTAAAACTAAAATTGCGCCCCGAATCAGAACACCAGTACAACAGCCCGTGGAATATCGCGGCAAAGTTCAAGATTGATATGAGCTTTTCCACAGACCAGATTACATCTATGCTGGCAGAGTATGAAGCGGACTATCACACAGGAATGGACATTCACAAAATGGCAAAGGAGATTTACCAGTACACATCTGGCTATCCTGTGCTTGTCTCATCAATCTGTAAATATATTGATGAGGACTTGACGGAGGAGGGTGGTTTTGAGGATTTGGGAAAAGCATGGACGACGGAAAGAATCACAAGGGCTGTCAAAGCAATACTTATGGATAATACGCCGCTGTTTGGCAGTATGATACGCCATTTAAATGAATATCCAGCGATGAAAAAAATGTTTCAGGCAATTCTTTTTGAGGGAAATGTATTTGTGTATAATCCGTATACAAAAGAAATCAATCTTGCCTGTATGTTTGGTTATGCCATGGACAGGGGTGGGAACGTTCACATTGCAAACCGTATATTTGAGACACGACTGTACAATTACTTTCTGGCCGAGGAAGAACTGTCAAGCGCAATTGGAAACAAGGCAAAGCGGGATAAGTGCTACTTTATCCATGACGGAATGCTTGATATGGACGAGGTGATGAAGAAATTTGTGGAACATTTTCATGAAATCTATGGGAATGAGAACATGAACTTCATAGAGAAGTTTGGACGCAAAATCTTCCTGCTGTATTTAAGGCCGATTATCAACGGAACAGGGAACTATTATATCGAGGCACAGACGAGGGATGAGCGGCGCACTGATATCATCGTGGATTACCTTGGCGAGCAGTTTATTATCGAACTCAAAATCTGGCATGGAAATGAGTACAACGAGAGGGGCGAGAGACAGCTTGCGGAATACTTGGACTATTACCATAAACACAAAGGGTATCTGCTGAGTTTTAATTTCAACAAAAAGAAAGAGACTGGCGTGAGGGAAATTGTCCTTGGAACAAAGACCATTGTAGAGGCGGTGGTATAGTGAAAATCAGAGTGCTTGCCGCAGCAGGGGTAGCGTGAGAAGTACTTCTAACTACCCATGGCAGTTTCTGCTCGCAGAAAAGAGAGGGGCGCAAAGTTCGTCCCTCTAATGCTTTAAAAAGGTCTTTTCGGGTTCACCCCAACTGCCAAGAACCTCTCCGGTATAAGAAAAGTATGTATTGCACGTAGTTGAGATGGGGGCGATGTTTTTCAAACGTTCGCCGACAGATATTTGTTGATCTGTAAGTTCTTCGCTGTAAAGTACGTTTCGTATTCGGCACAAAAAGACCTCTCCTTCGCCGAAGGGAATACACTGTGTGACTTCCAATTCATAATTAACGGGACTTTCCATTAGGATAGGAACGTCCAAAATTTCGCCTTTGCCAATGTCGGCATGAAAATTCATTTTATCCGCATCATATCCTGATTTGTTTCCAAGGTAGTCTGCCATGGGAAGCAGCTTTTCAGTGACAAGATTTGCTGAAAAGACATTGCCTGCCTTGATCCTGTCCTTGGTCAGTTTTTCTCCGTCGATACACATCATTACACAAAGTTCGTTGTTCCAGCAATAGCTGAACCAGCAGAACAGCCCGAAGTCGGGCGTTTTGTCCTCCTTGTATGTACCATATAAAAACAGCGTTTGCGGGCAAAAATCGTTTGTTGCTTGTCTTGATTTCTTAGTCATTATAATTCCTCCTTAACATTTTCCAGCACCCTGCGCAGATAGGTTTCAAATGCCATAATCTCCTTCGGGCTGAAATTTTTGAAGTATATCTCGTGCATCTCCAAGGAAACCTTGTCGTAACTTTCCTTGAGCTGTTCTGCCTTTTTGGTCAGCGCAATAAGGTTTTTGCGCCTGTCCTGAGGGTCAGGCAGACGGCGTAAAAGCCCTGATTCCTCCATTCTGTCAAGCATGCTTGTAAGCGTGGTATTTGCAAGCCCCGTAAGTCTTGACAGTTCTATGATGGAGATGTGGTCATGCTGCCACAAAACGTATAGGATTTTACCCTGCGCACCGTTAAATTCCTTGATGTTTTCCTTCTGTAGTATTTTATCAAATACTCTCCCTCCAATTTGTTTGATCTGAGTGATCAAAAAACCTGCCTGTGTTTCTATTTTAGATCACCTCCTATATAAGATAATACTATATAGTATTAAAATTGTCAAGAATGCTTGCTGATCAAAATTATGATAGCATGAAGCGTTTTGTCAAGTGCTTTTTTGAGTTATTGACGTAAAACTTTTCAGCGCGGCGGGAAACGGGCAGGAAAAGGGGCGCAAAATGCGCCTGTGGACGGTTAGAAGCCGTTTTCGTGGGTAGGTGGTATAAAACCCTTGCCTATGGATTTTCGCGTCTGTAACGCCTTAAAAATCAAGCCTTTTCAAGCCCTATTGCGTAACACTCCATTCTGTTCTTTGGGAGAGGTCGGGGGCAGAGCCACCGCAAAACCTAACGACTGCCGCCGCAGTAGTGCAGACGGTTTTGCCGTTAGAATGAAGCGGACGAAAGCGGGGGGCAGGGTTGTAAAATCCTGTTCCCCGTTTTCGGCGGCGAAATGGCAACGGCAGAAATCCAGACGGTCAAGGGTTTAAGAGTGGAGATTTTTTCGCGTCCCTTGCGAAAAAATATTATTTGTTCCTTGACCGTCTGGATAGGCGGAATGGACGTAGAACGGGGATTGTTTTTCGTAATTGGATATGGTATAATTTTCCCCAGTACAAACCGATAAATCGGAATTTGCAGATGATTTTCTTGAACTTTCCTTATTTTTCAAGGCTTTTAGAGCCTTACATAGTGAAATGATTTCTATTTTCCCTTGTTTTTGCCCTTATGGGCAGTTTACAAGGGAAAGTTTTTCTGAATGTATCTAATCGTTGCCTGCCACTTTGTCCAAGAGCCTTGCGGAAGTCCGTTTTGCTTCCCTTGTGGCATGGGCATACACATTCATTGTGGTACTCACGTCAGAGTGTCCTAAGAGTTCCTGCACGTCCTTCGGCGCTGCGCCGTTTGACAGCAAATTGCTTGTGTAAGTATGGCGGAGCTGGTGGAAATGAAACCCCTCAAATCCGTCCAGTTTCTTTGCGAGTGTCCGGCAGACGATACTCAATGTACTCGGCGTTTCAAGGCAGCCGTCCGGTCTTAAACATACAAATGAGATTTCGTTGTAATCCGCCGGAATGTCCTGCGTGTTCTCCAAGCTGTAATACTCATAGTAAACCCTGTTTTTGTCCTGCACTTCCTTGTAGTAGTTGCGGTGGTACAGTTCCCCGTACTGCATCTGATTTTTAAGCTGTCCTTTCCTTGCTTTTTTCAGTATGGCGGTAAGCGTGTCTCCAAAATCAACCGTCCGCACTTTCTTACGTTTTGTCGGCCCGATAATCGTTTTGTGCTTTGCACCGTCATAGCGGACGCTCCGTTTTACCGTAAGATACTGTTCTTCAAGGTTGATGTCCTGCCAGGTCAGCCCGCATACCTCGCCAATCCTAAGACCTGCATAGTAAGCTATCTGTATCGGCAGAACCGCTGAAACATTTTTCTTTTTAAGATAAGCGATAAGTTTCTCATAGTCATCATGAGAAATAGGCTGCGTGCCTGCCTGTCCCATATCTTCCTCTGAAAACAAATCCACTTCCTCTGCCTTTCGTTTCAGCTTGATGTACTGCATTGGATTGAACGTAATCAGTTGTTTTGGGAATACCGCAAAACGGAACGACTGCTGTAAAACCGCCGAGAAAGAGTGGATATAGTCTTTGCTCAATCCTTTTTTGACTTTTCCGTCGGGATAAGTCCCTCCGAAAGTAAGCAGGTCAAGGAATGTCTGCAAATGCTCCGCTGTTACGGTTTTTAACCTTCGGTCAGCAACAGGGTGTTTCTTAATGCACCGTATCGCACCGAGATAATTTTCCACAGTACCGTTGCTAAGCGTGCCAAGCTTTAATTCTTCCTCCGCCCAAATATTGAGCAGTTCCCCAAGCGTGATATTGTCAGCCTTTGCAATAAATTTCTTTTCTTCGTAATCCTCCATTGCCTGCCGTAACAGCTTTTCCGTCTCGCTCTTGCTTTCCGTACCCGTAAACTCTTTCTGTACCAAGTTGCCGCTTGCATCCTCCACATAGAAGCGGTAGTACCATTTCTTTCCTTTTTTTCTTACAGAACCTTTTGCCATAATCTGTTCTCCTTTCCAAAACGCAATGTGCCATTGCGTTGGCAATCGGAACTGATGAAATGCTTTCTGCGTGTAAGTATATCATAACTCCGGTTGCCTGACTATACCGATTCGGATTCTTCCCACGATACCATAGAAAGAAGATTTGCAAGCCTTACAGTGGCTGTTTCGGGATTTTTGGAATAGAGCCTCACAATGTCGCCCATATCATTGAACATATTTACGGTGTGGGTGATTTCCCGAAGGAACATAATCTCATTATATTCCTTATTCGATTCAAACCCCATTGTCCGGGCGAGTGCGGCATTTTCCGCATTTTCCTTGAAATTCTTACAGGCAAACTGGAACGAATCCACGAACAGTTCATATTCCCTTAACATCAGCAACAGTAAATCCTTTGTAAAGTCTGACTCCGCCTGTTCCATGTCAAAAGGCAGCTTTGAGAGAATGGAGGACATCACATCACGAATAAACAGTTCCCTTTTATCCGTAATATCCGTTTCGTATTCCTCCGTTTCCCCTTTCAGCCACTCCACAGATACATGAAGTGCTTCTGACAGACCTTCCAAGACCAGCTTCTTTGTGTTGTCGATCGTCCCTGCCTCATAGCGCACAATCGTGGAAGTGGCTACCCCCATCTTCTCTGCGACATAAGGCTGGTTCAATCCTAACTCAACCCTCCGCTGTTTTGCCCTGCTACCGATCAGCCTGCGCAATTCTTTATCTTTCATGTTGATACGCCTCCTTTGTCGGTATGTTCATACTATACCACACAAAAAGAAATAATGCAATATGCAACTTGAAAATAATTTTTACATTATCATAATGCTTGACAAAAAATATAAAAGCGGTATAGTATCAGTACGCATGAAATTGCGTAATGCAATTTGAAAGGAGGGAAGTTGATGACAGAAGCAAAGATTGCAATGACAATCGAGGAGGCGTCCGAGTATACGGGAATCGGCAGGAACACCATGCGAAACCTTGTGGAATGGGGAAAGCTGCCAGTCTTAAAAGTCGGGCGAAAGGTACTTATCAAAAGCGACATTCTTGAGAAGTTCATGGAAGTGAACGAGGGGAAGAACCTGCGAGATAAGAGCGATGTAAAAACAGTAACACGAAAATCGGCAGTATAAAAGGCGGCTTCTAAGGAAACCGCCCAATGGTATGTATCAGACCGAAGTCATGATATACCTACACGCAAATAGATTATATCATGTGCTTCCTTCCGGTACAAGCGGAAATTTGCGGGTATGGGCAGAAAGTGGGTTGAAAAAATAAGTCCATATGGCAAAAGCTGACTTAAAAAATCGACTGATTTCTGTATTTTCAGTTGGAAAAGTCAACTGATGTTTTAACGATGTTTCTAATGTAGCATAAAGTGATTGTAAAAGTTCAACTGACTTTCTCCATTTTCAGTTGAAAGAAATTTCAGAACTGGCACTTTTACTATCATATGTGGTTGCACTTTTTGATAGCATGATGGCAGTTTTTACTATCATAAGTACCATCACTTTTTGCTATCATAGCGGCATCATTTTAGGCGAAGTGATAGCGTTTTTTGCCATCACAAATGGAAAAGTGCCATCATTTTTTGCTATCATGACAACAGTTTTTGCAGGCATAATTTGAGCGTTTATAGGGGAGAGCCCTTTCTTTCTAAAGCCCTCGGCGTTTGAGAGCGAAATATACCCATTGCACAAACTTTGTTTATGCAATGGGGATTTCGCCCTTGCAGGGAGCTAAGTGCCGGTGGCACTTGTTTAGCTCCGACCGAAGCGGAGCGTAGAGCATAAGTCACGCTAGCGTGACTTGACAAATGCTGACGCATTTGTAGTTATCGCCGACAGGCGTGCACCTATGCCGCCCACTCACAGTTTATCCTGTCATACATCCGCTTGCTCCGATCTGATACTGCCATTTGCAGGAGGGAGGACAAAGCACAATACAGAGACATTCATTTATACGCATGAGCAAGCTGCCCGATGTCAGAGGCAGGATCACTTATATATCCAGCCATGCGAAACAGGAAAACCTGTATGCGGTCTATGAAACGACAGACCGCTGCTATTGGACGGAGCTTGCGAAATGCAACCGACAGGAATTTGAAAAAAGCGGTACGGAGGGGAAGTGCATTGAGGCGAGGGAATTTATCATTGCCCTGCCCGAATCATTCCCAAACCTCTATGAGCCGGACAAGCTGTTACAGCTTTTTACAGACCGTTTCAAAGAAAAGTATGGTGTGGAGTGCGTATCGGCGTTGCACCATAACAAACGAAAGACAAATTACCATATCCATCTTATTTTTTCGGAACGGGAACTGTTGCCCGAACCCATAGAAAAAACTGCGACACGCAATATGTTCTATGATGAAAACGGGAAACACGTTCGCACCAAGAAAGAGATACTTGACGAAAACGGGAATGTCCGCAAAGGCTGTAAAATCGTGAAGAAGGGCGAAGTTTATGAGCGCAGTCTTTTTACTGTCAAGAACAAGCTGTTCAAGCAGGAGAATTTTGTTGACGAGGTAAAGCATTTCTGTACTGACCTTATCAATCTTCTTGTAAAAGATGACAAAGAGAAACTCCATGTGTTCGACAGCAGCGGATTGTATCTTGCCACCAAGAAGATAGGAAAGAATAACCCGAAAGCAGAACAGATACAGACCGATAACGAAATGTGTATGCGCTGGAATTGTGAGGTAGACAGGGCAATTGTCAGCGGTGTTTCTGAAACGGAGATACAACAGATAAAGAAAAAATATATCACAGACCGCATCAGAGAATCCGTTGATATATTCGGCAGCCAGCCGGAACGTCTGGGAAGTATTATAATGACTGCTGTTACGGCGCTGGCGTTGCTGATTTCTAAAGTATTGGATAAGGCGAGGGAACTGTCGGCAAAGTTTTTTGAGAAAGAATTGTTACAGCCGATTGCAGAGTCAAGCGAGGGAAGAACGGCAGAAATAATACCGCAGACGGATAAAATGCCAAAGCAGGAACAAATCACGCATAAAGAACCGACTGACGATTTATCGACACAACTACGTACATTGCAGCCCAAAACACAGACAGCAGAGCCGGAAACACCACAGATACCGCCAAAGCCCGTCATGTCCGCTGAAGCTGCCGCATATCCAAAGCTACTAAAGATTTATAAGGAGTTAAACCGTCAAAACGGGATTATCTTTGACGCAGAACGAGAGCGCAATGAGTTGGAACTGGAACGTGACAGCCTGAAAAGATTGGCAAAACTGACAAAGAAAGGGGAACTGCAAAGTAGGATTGACCGCAAGAATGAGGAAATCGACCTTTTGAAAGTCGGTTTGTCGGGGATAGTCAAGCGATATGGATTCCAGACGGTGCATGATTTCTACAAAGTCTTTTCTGTCTCTAAAACTGCTAATGCCGAATATCGGGACAAGGTGGATAAATGGGAAGAACAATACGGGGAAAAAGTACAAAAGAAGGAAGAAAGCATATCCAAACGGTTACGGAATTATCAAAGGGAAAATGCAGACAGACAAACAAAACAGATTTCAAAAAGCAGAAACAGAGGGGCAAGATGACATGCCCCTCTAAAATTTTATTAAGATATTTTTGGCTTGTAAAAACTTTACATCAATTTTACAATGCCACGATATTGGATTTGATATTTGCGCTATATGATATAGCTGTAAACTTCAAGAAAAACAAAAAGCAAAGGAGATTCAAAAAATGAAAACATCAAAAAAATTCTTGGCATTTGCCCTTGTGAGTGTTCTAATGCTGTCTGCATTAACGGGGTGCAGTAATAAGAACGGGGGAGCTTCCGGCAAGTTTGATACGGCAAGAGAGATCAATGTGCTTACCCGCGAAGATGGTTCGGGGACACGCGGCGCGTTCATAGAGCTGTTTGGAATTGAGCAGAAAAATGAAGCAGGAGAAAAAATTGACTATACAGCAGACACCGCCGCCGTTACAAATTCTACGTCTGTTATGATGACAACGGTTGCCGG
>ERZ808054.476-NODE-476-length-37787-cov-6.016600_pt1 | contig 37787 bp, 32 predicted proteins | sample MGYA00380201_ERZ808054 | MGnify/ENA primary metagenome ERZ808054 (study PRJEB31490, sample SAMN06133419) | mouse gut metagenome | isolation source: Z5_2 | host: mice | place: China: Chengdu | collected 2015-05 ...
CGGTGACTTTTTTTGATACCAATCTCTATTCTCCCTGCAATATGTTTATCATGAAGAGGGAAGTACTGGACGCGTTATGTACATGGCTGTTTCCGATACTGTTTGTCTGCGCAGAACATGGCGGGGAGCGGGACGATTTATACCAGAACCGGTATCCGGGATTTTTGGCGGAGAGGCTTATAACCTTTTTCTTCGAGAAGAACAGAGACCGGTATAAGATGATGTATGCGGATAAGAATTTTATACAGTGATGAGTCGTTTTTATAGAGTAAGCGAATAAGAAAATTCAGATGTCTATAGTCTTGGTATGGCAGAAAAGGAAGAAGTATGAATATTGAAAATGAAAGGTATCTTTTTACGTTAGAAGAGTTGGATCACATTTTGGAAAGAGAAGAGCAGATTGTGATCTATGGCGCAGGTGATTACGGGAAACGAATTGCTGATTATATTATTTCTGTGAGCAAACAGTCTAAAATAGAAAGTTTCTGGATAACACATAAGGAAAACGAATCGCACTATCGAGGAATAAGAATAGTGGAATCAGGAGCAGCTCATTTGAGTGAGGGTCAAGACAGTTTAGTATTGATTGCAGTATCATCTATGTATCTGAATGAAATTGCTGCTGTGGTGCAGCAATATGGAAGGCGGTATTGCTGTATTACGTTGGATTTATATTCGGAGCTTGGCAGAAGATCGATTTTGGAATTATATTCCGATAAAATTGTACCATTTAAAAAATTAGATTTTCTTGTGGCTGGTTTTGCAAAATGTGGTACGACATCTCTGTATAAAGCATTGCTGAATATAGATGATATTTATTTGTCAGAGAAAAAGGAAAGTCATTTTTTCAGATGGTTTGACAAGGTTGCGGATCCAATGGAGAGACTGATTGAGCAATATTTTTACCATATTCAGGCAGGGCAGATTGTAGGCATGATCGAACCGTCATTTGATGTGGAGGCAAAACAGATAGCTCATTTCTTTGGTAATCAGGTTAAAATTCTGTTTTTGGTGAGAAATCCAGTCGATGCAGAATTTTCCTATTTTAAGATGATCAGTCGTTCCGGCGGTGCAATGCTTCTTAGTGATGCGTATAAGCAATCTGGAGGAGTATATGGGGAAAATACTTTTGACAGGTTTTGTGAGCAATACAGATTGCAGAAAGTGATTGACAAATATAAGTATGTAGACAGCATAGTGCGGTTTTTAAAGTACTATCCGGCAGGACAGATCAAAATTGTCGTTTTTGAGGAAATGGTTCAAAATCCCCAGAAAGTGATAAATGATATACTACAATTTATTGGAAGTTCATGTGAGTATACGCAGGAGGTTCTGCCGAGAGAGAACGAAGGAGACTATGTGATGGCAGATATCGATGGACTTAGAGCAGCGGAAAGCTGGGGAAAGATGTCGTGGGAATACAGTGATATAAATGGAATGTCAGAAAAAATCGCAGAGATATATTTCATGTGTTGGACAAAATAAAAGAGCAATATAATTGTGCAGAAAAAGTATATGATTTGAAGATATCAGAGCAAACCCGCAGCAAAATGGAATTGTATTATAGTGATAGTGTAAGAAAATTGGAGAAAATGGTGGGGAGAGATCTATCGGATATCTGGTTTTAGTATATTGGAATATTTGGAAAATTCTATTGGTCATTCAAAGGCTATGGCAATGGGACTTATAGTTTTTGGCAAAAATTATGGAGAGAACACATTATGAATAAGAACATTTCAACGCATTGGCTAGTGGGAGTCATGGTAATAGGTGCCATAGTAACCGGTTGTGGAAACAAACATGCGGAGCCGGCAAATGACACCAATGTCATCGAACTGCTAAACGTGTCCTACGACCCGACCCGCGAATTCTACACGGCGTACAATGAACTGTTCCGCGGCTACTGGAAGGAAAAGAGCGGACAGGAAGTAAAGGTCACGCAGTCCCACGGCGGCTCCGGCTCGCAGGCGCGCTCCGTGATCGAGGGGAACGAGGCGGACGTGGTGACACTGGCATTGGCGCACGATATCACGGCGATCGAGGACGCGGGACTCATCGAGGGTGGCTGGATCGGGGAGTATGAACTTGACAGTTCGCCGTACACGTCGACGGTCGTGTTCCTTGTTCGGAAGGGCAATGACAAGGAGATAAGGGACTGGGATGACCTCATAAGGGATGGTGTCGAGGTGCTCACGCCGAACCCGAAGACCTCCGGCGGTGCGTGCTGGAACTTCCTCGCGGCGTGGGCGTACTGGCAGGAGCAGGACGGCGGCGATGAGAACACAGTCATGGAGCACATGAAAAAGCTGTATCAAAATGTGCTGGTCCTGGATTCCGGCGCGAGGGGCGCGACCAACACTTTTGTGGAGAACAGGCAGGGCGACGTGCTGGTCGCATGGGAGAACGAGGCGTATCTCTCCATGAAGGAATATCCCGGCGACTTTGAGATCGTGGCCCCGAGCGTCAGCATCCTGGCACAGCCTTCCGTGGCAGTGGTGGACAGCAATGCCGCGGATCACGGGACGCAGGAGGCCGCAGCCGCGTATCTGGAATACCTGTACAGCGATGAGGCACAGCGGCTGGCGGGACAAAACTATTACCGCCCTTCCGATGAGGCGGTCTTGCAGGAGTTTGCGGATCAGTTTGACCTCGGTATGCACCTTGTAACGATCGATGATTTTGGCGGCTGGGACGCCGCGTATCAGACATACTTTGAGGACGGGGCGGTCTTTGACCAGATCTATGCGGAGTGAATTTTTCACGTCTTCGATTCATGTTAAAGAATCATTGACGGACCTGCATTGTAGGATTGCAGGTAGCTGGAGGGGGCGGGAGCTACAGGACGGGGGTACGGGTATCTGTACCATGCCATAATCGGAAAGGACACCATACAATGGGGCAGCAGATCATAAAAGTAAAAAATAAAAGGGGCGTCCGGGTGATCCCGGGATTCGGGCTCTCGCTGGGCGTAACGCTCGCCATGCTGGGGACACTGGTACTGATCCCGCTGGCTTCCATCTTTGTCAGTGCCGCACAGCTGAGCCTGACAGAATTCGTTGATGTAGTGACATCCAGACAGGTGGTATCGGGCTATGCGGTCAGTCTCTCCTGCGCATTCCTGGCGGCGCTGGTAAACGCGGTGTTCGGCTTACTGACCGCATGGGTGCTGGTGCGCTATGATTTTCCGTGGAAGCGCCTGCTGGACGGTCTGATCGAGCTGCCTTTTGCCCTTCCGACCTCGGTGGCGGGCATCGCGCTGACGTACCTTTACTCGGACAAGGGATGGATCGGCGCGCTGTTTGCAAAGGCGGGGATCCGGATCGCGTACACGCGGGCAGGGATCACGATCGCCATGGTGTTTGTGGGGATCCCCTTCGTGGTGCGGGCAGTCCAGCCCGTGCTGGAGAAGCTGGACAGGCAGTATGAGGAGGCTGCCGAGATGCTCGGGGCAGGCAGGATCTACACATTTTTCCGCGTTGTGATGCCGGAACTGTTCCCCGCACTGCTCGCCGGTTTCGGGCTGGCATTTGCAAGGGGGATCGGCGAGTACGGGAGCGTGGTGTTCATAGCCGGGAATATCCCGAATAAGACGCAGATCGCGCCGCTGCTGATCATGGCGAAGCTCGAGCAGTATAAATATGCGGATGCCACAGCGGTCGCGCTGGTGCTGCTCGTGATATCCTTTCTGCTGATGCTGTCCATCAATTCCGTGCAGCTGTACATGCAGCGGTTCAGTAAAGATTAGTTTTTAGGAGGAAAGAGAATGAACACCCATCTTGATGCCCTCGAGGCAGAAGCAATATACATCATGCGGGAGGTGGCGGCGGAGTGTGAGAAGCCGGTCATGCTGTATTCCATCGGGAAGGACAGCTCGGTCATGCTGCACCTTGCCATGAAGGCATTTTACCCGGAAAAGCCCCCGTTCCCCTTTCTGCACATCGACACGACATGGAAATTCAGGGAGATGACCGCATTCCGTGACCGCATTGCAGAGGAAAAAGGGATCGAGATGCTCGTCTACACCAATGAGGAAGGCGTGAGGCAGGGGATCAACCCGTTTGACCATGGTTCGGCATACACGGACATCATGAAGACGCAGGCGTTGAAGCAGGCACTCTCGAAATACGGGTTCACCGCGGCATTTGGCGGCGGGCGGCGGGATGAGGAGAAGTCGCGGGCGAAGGAGCGCGTCTTCTCGTTCCGCAACAGCGGGCAGGCGTGGGATCCGAAGAACCAGCGTCCCGAGATGTGGAACCTGTACAATACACGGATCCACAGGGGCGAGAGCATCCGCGTTTTCCCGGTGTCAAACTGGACGGAGAAGGATATCTGGCAGTATATCGCGCGGGAGCGGATCGACATCGTACCCCTGTATTTTGCAAAAGAGCGTCCTGTCGTGTACCGGGACGGGAACATCATCATGGTGGACGATGACAGGATGCGGCTCCTCCCGGGGGAGGAGGTACAGCACAGGAGCGTCCGTTTCCGGACACTGGGATGTTATCCCCTGACAGGCGGTGTCGAGTCGACGGCAGACACGCTGGAGGATATCGTGAGGGAGACGCTCGGTGCCGTGACATCGGAGCGGACGAGCCGCGTGATCGACCATGAGGCAGCCGGGAGCATGGAACGGCGCAAGAGGGAGGGGTATTTCTGATATGTGTGAAAAGAGGAACGGCAGCGGACTGCTGAAATTTATCACCTGCGGCAGTGTGGACGACGGGAAGTCGACACTCATCGGACATATGCTGTACGACGCCAAGCTCCTGTTCGCGGACCAGGAGCGTGCGCTGGAGCTGGACAGCCGTGTGGGGAGCCGCGGGGGCGCGATCGACTATTCCCTCCTGCTGGACGGCCTGATGGCGGAGCGCGAGCAGGGCATCACGATCGACGTGGCGTACCGGTACTTCACGACGGAGCGCAGGAGCTTTATCGTGGCGGATACCCCAGGGCACGAGGAATACACGAGGAACATGGCGGTAGGTTCCTCCTTTGCGGACCTTGCGGTGATCCTGGTCGACGCCTCGCAGGGGATCCTGACACAGACAAGGCGCCATGCAAGGATCTGCGCATTGATGGGGATCCGGTATTTCGTGTTCGCGGTCAACAAGATGGACCTGGTCCGCTATGACCGGAAGGCGTACCAAAAGATCGAAAAAGAGGTCAGAAAGCTTGCGGTCGACCTGGAACTGTATCATACAGAGATCATTCCGGTCTCTGCAACGGAGGGGGATAATGTCACACTAAAATCAGGGCGCATGCCATGGTACGGCGGGAAGACCCTGCTGGAATATCTTGAGTCCGTGGATGTGGATGACGGGGCCAAAGAGCAGGGATTTGTAATGCCGGTCCAGAGGGTGTGCAGGCCGAATGCGGATTTCCGCGGGTTTCAGGGACAGGTGTCATCGGGGAGCATTTCTGCAGGGGATGAGATCACGGTGCTGCCAAGCGGCGAGAGGGCATGTGTGCAGTCGGTCTTCCTGGCAGACAGGAATGTGCAGGAGGCGCACAGGGGGCAGGCACTGACCGTGCAGTTAAACCGCGAGGTGGACGTGTCACGGGGATGCGTCCTGGTCAGGGGAACGCAGCTGAAAGTCAGCAGGATGTTCACGGCATCGGTCCTCTGGATGGACGATGCGGAACTCGTACAGGGCAGGAATTTCCTGATAAAGATCGGCACGAGGATGCTGCCCGCCACGGTGATGGCTGTCAAGTACAGGGTCGACATCCATTCGGGTGAAAGCCTTGCGGCATCACGGCTGTATAAGAACGAGATCGCTGTCTGTGACATCGCCATGGCGGAGGATGCCGTCTACGACGTGTTTGCCGCACACAGGGGGCTGGGGTGCTTCATACTGGTCGACCGCATCACGAACATGACATCGGCGTGCGGCGTGATCGAGCATTCCCTGCGGCGGGCTGACAACCTGACCTGGCAGAAGCTGGACGTCACGCGTGGCACGCGCGCTGCCAGGATGGGGCAGAAACCCGTGACACTGTGGTTTACCGGGCTTTCCGGGGCAGGAAAGTCGGCGCTCGCAAACGGGGTCGAGAAGGCGCTGAATGTCCGGGGGAACTACACCATGCTCCTCGATGGCGACAATGTGCGGATGGGGCTGAACCAAGACCTTGGTTTTGAGGAGAAGGACAGGATCGAGAATATCCGCAGGGTGGCGGAAGTGGCAAGGCTCATGAATGACGCCGGGCTGATCGTGCTCGCATCGTTTATCTCCCCGTATGAAAGCGACAGGGCGCGGGCGCGGGAGATCATCGGCAGCACCAACTTTATAGAGATCTATGTGAGCACGCCCCTGGAAGAGTGCGAGAGACGCGATGTGAAAGGGCTGTATAAGAAGGCGAGGAGCGGACTGATCCCCAATTTTACCGGGGTCTCGAGTCCCTATGAACCGCCTGCCCATGCCGAGGTGGAGATCGACACGGGCAGGTATGCGCTGGAGGAGGCGGTCGACCATGTGCTGGGGGAGATCCGGAAATACCTGTGAGAAAAGCAGACAGGGAAGCGCCTGAGATGAAGGGGACCGGAAAACACCTGCGGGGAAAGCAGACAGGGTCGAAATCGATAAGTGGTATCACGGGAGGGGGGATCGTAATGGCTAAGAAGGTACAGAGGACATACCGGGAGGATATCGTGGGGGACGGGATCTCCTCCATACAGAAGGTCAGGGAACCGCACAGGGAAAGACCGGGGAAGGGCATAAAGTATGTACTGATAGGTGTCTGCACACTGTTCTTATCAGTGATGCTGCTGCTTCCTTTGACTGTAGTCGTGGCAAACGCCCTGCGCGACGGCTGGGAGGCATACAGGGAGGCAGTGTCTGATGAGTATACCATCAAGGCTTTACAGCTTACGCTGCTCGCGGCAGTGACGGCGGTGGCGGTCAATACCGTATTCGGTCTTTTTGCATCGTTCCTGCTATCGAAGTATTATTTCAGGGGACGCCGGATCCTCGCCGCACTCATAGACATTCCATTTTCAATATCCCCGGTCATAGCGGGGCTGGTGTTCATACTCACGTTCGGGAATGTCGGATGGATGGGGGATCTTTTGAAATCCCACGGCATAAAGATCGTGTTTGCCGTGCCGGGCGTGGTGCTCGCCACGGTCTTTGTCACGTTCCCGTTCGTGTTCCGCGAGCTCCTTCCGGTGCTGAACGCGCAGGGGAAGGACGAGGAGGAAGCGGCGGCACTGATGGGGGCGGGCGGCTTTGCCATTTTCCGCAGGATCACGTTCCCGCATATCAGGTGGGCGCTCCTCTACGGCGTGATCCTGTGCGCCGCGCGGGCGCTGGGGGAGTTCGGCGCGGTATCCGTGGTCTCCGGGCACCTGCGGGGGAAGACGAACACGCTCCCCCTCCATGTGGAGATCCTGTACAATGAATTCAACACCACGGCGGCGTTTGCGGTATCGTCAGTCCTGGTGGTTCTGGCAGTGCTGATCCTGATCGCCAGGAACATAGTGGAGTGGAAAAAGGATCGATAGAAAAGGGATCGGCAGAAGCGGATAGACGGTGGATGAAATACCACCATGGAAGTATTGGGAAAGGGGGAGCAGGGCAGCATGTACGTACAGATGGAACACGTCTACAAGACATTCGACGGCTTCCACGCCTCGAGCGACGTGAGCTTCGGCGTGGAAAAGGGGCAGCTTGCGGCACTGCTCGGGCCGAGCGGCAGCGGGAAGACCACGATATTGAGAATGATAGCGGGACTGGACAAGCCGGATTCCGGGGACATAGCGATCAATGGCATGCGTGTCAATGATATTCCGGGAAGCAGGCGCGGCATCGGCTTCGTGTTCCAGAATTATGCATTGTTCCGCTACATGACGGTTGCGGACAACATCGCCTTCGGGCTGGAAGTGCAGAAGAAGGGCAGGAAGGAGATCAAGAGCAGGGTGGAAGAGCTTCTGGAACTGATCTCCATGCAGGATCTGGGGAAGCGCTACCCGCACCAGCTGTCGGGCGGGCAGCGCCAGCGCGTGGCATTTGCGCGCGCACTGGCGCCGAACCCGCAGCTCCTCCTGCTGGACGAGCCGTTTGCGGCGATCGACGCGAAGGTGCGCAGGGAGCTGCGGTGCTGGCTGAAGGAGATGATCGGCAGGGTGGGCATCACCAGCATCTTTGTGACACACGACCAGGAGGAGGCGATGGAAGTCGCGGATGCCATAATCATCACAAACCAGGGGAGGATCGAACAGACCGGGACGCCGGACGAGATCTGCCTGCATCCGCAGACGGAGTTTGTGGCGGATTTTATCGACGTGGCGCGGTATGAGGCGCTCCGCAGCGTCAAAGAGTAGCCACGCCTTTTGCAAATCCCTCCGTCGACCCATTGCACATCTCACCCCAATATGCTATCATTATCATATAAAAATATCGATCAGGAGACAGACCATATGTCTCCTGTCTTTATGCACACGGGTACCCAGAGGAAGAATGTCAGCAGATGCTGCCGGGTGCCCGGCGCGCGAGGAGGGAAAGACTTCCCGGCTCGATTGCACACGGGCACCCAGAGGAAGAATGCCGGCAGAGGCTTGCGGGTGCCCGCGCGCGAGCAATGAGATATAGGGGGCTGGCTATATGGATCACAGACCGTTACCGATCGGTATCAGTGATTTTGCGGATATGATCAGGAAAAAATTTTACTATATTGATAAGACACTGATGATCAGGGATCTGTTGGACAATAAAGCGAATGTCACACTGTTCACACGTCCGCGCCGTTTCGGAAAGACGCTGAATATGAGTATGCTCAAGTATTTTTTCCAGGACGACAGGGACTGGCAGGGGAATAAGCGGGATTGGGCGTATCTGTTTGAGGGACTTCGGATCATGGATGCCGGAGAACAGTATGTGGCACATATGGGGCAGTACCCCGTGATCTATCTGACATTTAAGGATGCCAAGAGAGAAAATTTCGGGAAGTCCTATCGGCAGATCGAGAGGGTGATCGCAGAAGAGTATGAACGTCACGGCTTTGTCCTTGAGCATCCTGGTTTGGCGGAAAAAAAAGAGCGTTTTTTGGCGCTTATGAAGAGAGAGGGCAGCCAGGAGGACTACGAGGCATCGATCCTGTTCCTCTCACAATGTCTCGAGATCTATTATGGAAAGAAAACGATCGTACTGGTCGACGAGTATGATGTGGCGCTGGAGAATGCATTTACGTGTGGATTTTATGAGGAGATGGTCAATTTTATCAGGGCGTTGTTCGAGAGCGGACTCAAGGACAACAACAGTCTTGAATTTGCGGCGATCACAGGGTGTCTGCGCGTGTCTAAAGAGAGCATTTTTACAGGACTGAATAACATGAATATCGTGTCCATCAGGAGCACAAATTTTGACGAGTATTTTGGGTTCCGGGTGTCTGAGGTGGAAGAGATGTGCCATTATTATGATATGGACGAGCAGTATGAGACGGTCAAGGACTGGTATAACGGGTATACATTTGGTCAGACAGATATTTACAATCCATGGAGTGTGATCCGGTATATATTTGATACACTGCCGAACAAAAACTGGCTTCCGATGTCCTACTGGGCGAACACATCCTCAAACGATATCGTGAAAACACTGATTGACCGCGCTGGTGACGAGGACAAGGCGCGGATTGAAATGCTGCTGGCAGGCGGGACGATCGAGATACAGATCCATGAGGATATCACGTACAACGAGATCTTTGAAGCGGGGGACAACCTCTGGAATTTCATGTATTTTACAGGATATTTTCGAAAAGTAAGGGAATGGATGGATGAAGATATCATTTATGCGCAGCTTGCGATACCGAATAAGGAAGTAAGATATATTTTCCATCAGAAAGTGCAAAAGTGGTTTCGGGACAAATTAAAGGGCAGGGATATGCAGCGTCTTTACAATGCTGTCGTGACGAAAGACTGCGGTGTGATGGCAGATGAGATCAACGATATCTTTGAGGAGACGATCAGCTATATGGATCAGAATGAGTACTACTATCATGGGATGATGGCAGGACTTCTGACGGGCATAAAGGGTTTTGGCATACGATCGAACAGGGAAGGCGGAAATGGGCGCAGCGATCTTCTGCTAAAGCCAGTCCGCAGGAGCAGGGAGGCGTTTGTCATAGAGTTCAAGGTCGCGAAGGACTTCGGACAGTTGGATGAAAGGGCAGACGAGGCATTGCGGCAGATCGCGGACAGACAGTATGATATGGAACTTAGAAATGACGGCTATAAGTGTATCAGTTACTATGGCATTGCATTTTGTGGGAAAGAGTGCGTGGTACACTGCGAGCCATGTGCGGTATGATGATGAACCAATAGGAGCACTGAACGATTTATGGAGAGCATGACAGGCGAGAGGATGCTGACGTTTCTGCATTCTTTTGACAGGGAGAAACCGGCTTACTTAAATGAACTGGAGCATTATTCGAAGGAAACCAATGTGCCGATCATCCGGCCGCAGATGCAGAGTCTCCTGCGGCTGCTGGTCACATGGGGAAGACCGATGCGGATCCTGGAGGTCGGGACGGCGATCGGGTTCTCTGCGCTGCTGATGAGCGAGTATGCGCCGCAGGGCTGCCGGATCACGACGATCGAAAAGTACGAGAAGCGGATACCGGTCGCCAGAGAAAATTTTGAGAAGGCGGGAAAGTCGGACTGCATCACGCTTTTGGAGGGGGACGCGGCGGAGATCCTGGCGTCGCTGAAAGAGGATGGCGCGTACGATCTCGTTTTTATGGATGCGGCAAAGGGACAGTATATCAATTTCCTGCCGGATATACTGCGGCTGCTGGCTCCGACAGGACTTTTGGTGTCGGACAATATTCTGCAGGACGGGGAGCTGATCGAGTCGAAGTACGCGGTGATCCGCAGGAACCGCACGATCCACAACAGGATGCGGGAATACCTGTACCAGCTGACGCACTGTGAAGGATTGGAGACGACGATACTGCCTGTCGCGGACGGGGTTGCGCTGTCCGCGAAGCGGGGATAGCGGAGGGCGGCTAAGTCAGCTGTGTGTTATATAGGATGGAGGAAAGGAATGGACAATAAAAGACCGGGCAGACCGGAGCTTCTCGTGCCGGCGAGCAGTCTGGAAGTGTTGAGGACGGCAGTCCTGTTTGGGGCGGATGCTGTATATATCGGAGGCGAGTCGTTTGGGCTGCGCGCAAAGGCAAAAAATTTTTCGGCGCAGGATATGGCGGAGGGGATCCGGTTTGCGCACGAGCGCGATGTGAAAGTGTACGTGACGGCAAATATCCTTGCGCACAATGACGATCTCGAGGGCGCGCGGGCTTACTTTGGCGAATTAAAGGAGATGGGACCGGATGCGCTGATCATATCGGATCCGGGCATGTTCATGATCGCGCGGGAAGTCTGCCCCGAGATGGAGATCCATATTTCCACGCAGGCAAACAACACGAATTACCAGACGTACCGGTTCTGGCACCAGCAGGGGGCAAAGCGCGTCGTGTCGGCAAGAGAGCTTTCCCTGGCAGAGATCAGGCAGATCCGCGACAACATACCGGAGGAGATGGAGATCGAGAGCTTTATCCACGGCGCGATGTGCATTTCGTATTCCGGGCGGTGCCTGCTGTCCAATTATTTCACCGGGAGGGACGCGAACCGGGGGGCGTGCACGCACCCGTGCCGATGGAAGTACGCGGTGGTCGAGGAGTCGCGCCCCGGCGAGTATCTCCCCGTGTATGAGAACGAGCGCGGGACGTATATATTTAATTCCAAGGATCTGTGCATGATCGAATATATCCCTGAGCTTGTGGCGGCGGGGATCGACAGCCTGAAGATCGAGGGGCGCATGAAGACGGCGCTCTATGTGGCGTGTGTGGCGCGCACGTACAGGAAAGCGATCGACGATCATTTTGAGTCGGAGGAGAAATACCGGGGCAACCTGGACTGGTACAGGGCGGAGATCGCAAAGTGCACGTACCGCCAGTTCACGACAGGGTTTTATTTCGGGAAACCGGACGAAAATACGCAGATCTACGACAGCAGCACGTACGTCAATGAGTATGTATTTCTCGGTATCGTGGAGTCGGTCGACGAGCGCGGCTATGCGCGGTTTGAGCAGAAGAACAAGTTCTGCGTGGGCGACACGATCGAGCTGATGAAGCCCGACGGGAGCAATATCCGCACAGCGGTGCTCTCCATGCGCAATGATGAGGGGGAGGCGGTCGAGAGCTGTCCGCACGCGAGGCAGATCGTGTACGTGGAGCTGGCAGATACGCCCGAGCCGTATGATATCATGCGCGTGGAGGCGGCGAGATAGTGGTATAAAATAACGAAAAACAAGCTTTCCTGAAAAATGGTTCTATGCAAAATGCAGAAAAGGAAAAAAACGGCAGGATTTTTTCGGGAAAGCCTTGATTTTTTGCCGGGAATATATTATTGTATAAAAAGTAAAACGAATCAGGCACAAGCAAGGCATGAATATATGAAATGCGGGAACGTAGCGATTTATAATTGTATATCATGGTGTTGAGGACAAAGGTGTTCCAAAAAAGAAGAATCTCTTTTTTTGGAACTTTTTTTGTAGAAAAACAGACGCGGTACTGAGCAAATAGAAACCGACAGGCACAAGTACGCGTTTGAGAAAGTGGCAGCGATAAGCGATCCAATAAAAAGGGAGGAAATCAATATGGGAGAGGCATTAAACGTGGAAAAAATCTTTGGTGAGAAGGTCTTTACGATGGAGAAGATGAGAGAGCGGCTCACCAGAAAGGTATTTCTGGAAGTAAAGAGGGTCATGGATCACGGCGGCGAGCTCTCCATGGCGACCGCGGATGTCGTGGCAAAGGCGATGAAGGACTGGGCTGTGGAGAACGGTGCGACGCACTTCACACACTGGTTCCAGCCGCTTACGGGCATCACGGCTGAGAAGCATGACTCCTTCGTGTCACATCCTGACAGCGAGGGAAAAATGCTGATGGAGTTCTCGGGAAAAGAGCTTATCAAGGGCGAGCCGGATGCCTCCTCATTCCCGTCAGGCGGACTGCGCGCGACGTTCGAGGCGAGAGGCTACACGGCGTGGGACATCACTTCCCCGGCATTTTTGAAGGAATCCGGCTGCGGCGTGATCCTCTGCATCCCGACGGCATTCTGCTCTTACACAGGGGAGGCGCTTGACAAGAAGACACCGCTGCTGCGCTCCATGGAGGCGTTGAGCGAGCAGGCGCTGCGCATTGTAAAACTGTTTGGGAACACAGGGGCTACCAAGGTCACGGCTTCCGTCGGTCCGGAGCAGGAGTACTTCCTCGTAGACAAGGATCTCTATCTGCAGAGGAAGGATCTGATGTTTGCGGGGCGTACCCTTTTTGGCGCGCCGGCTCCGAAAGGACAGGAGATGGAGGATCACTATTTCGGTGTCATCAAGGAGCGCGTCGGGGCATACATGAAGGATCTCAACGAGGAGCTCTGGAAGCTGGGCGTCACGGCAAAGACACAGCACAATGAGGTTGCCCCCGCGCAGCATGAGCTTGCGCCGATCTACGAGACGGCGAACATCGCGGTAGATCACAATCAGCTTGTGATGGAGGCGATGAAGCGCGTCGCGTACAAGCATGACCTGAGATGCCTGCTCCACGAGAAACCCTACGCGGGTGTCAACGGTTCCGGCAAGCACAACAACTGGTCGATCACGACAGATAACGGCGAAAACATGCTGGATCCGGGAGATACACCGAACAAGAACATCCAGTTCCTGCTGGTGCTGGCATGCATCCTCAGGGCGGTGGACCGGCATGGCGATCTGCTGCGCCAGTCGGCGTCCGATGTGGGCAATGACCACAGACTCGGCGCGAACGAGGCGCCTCCGGCGATCATCTCGGTATTTCTCGGCGACCAGCTTGAGGATGTTGTGAGGCAGCTGGTGGAGACGGGCGATGCCGCGAAGGTGAAACAGGGCGGAAAACTCGAGACAGGTGTTTCCACACTGCCTGATTTTGAGAAGGACGCGACGGACAGAAACAGGACTTCGCCGTTTGCATTCACAGGCAACAAGTTTGAGTTCCGCATGGTCGGCTCTGCAGACTCGATCGCAAGCCCGAACACGACACTGAACGCGATCGTCGCGGAGGCGCTCTGCGAGGCGGCTGACAGACTCGAGAAGGCGGAGGATTTTGACCTCGAGGTGCACGATATCATCAAGGAGTACATGACACAGCACCAGAGGATCATCTTTAACGGCGACGGCTACTCGGAAGAGTGGGTTGCGGAGGCGGCAAGGCGCGGTCTTCCGAATATCAAGTCCATGATCGAGGCGGCTTCGACGATCACGACGGACAAGGCGGTGGCACTGTTTGAGAAGTTTGGCATTTTCACCAGGGTGGAGCTTGAGTCGCGCGAGGAGATCATCTATGAGACGTACGCCAAGACGATCAACATCGAGGCGCTCACGATGATCGATATGGCTGGAAAGGATATCATCCCGGCAGTGGCTTCCTACGCGGGCGAACTCGCCAACTCCGTGATAGCCGTCAGGGAAGCGGGCGCCAGTGCACAGGCGCAGGCGGAGATGCTGTCGGAGGTAGACGGACTGCTGGCGGAGGCGAAGAAAGCACTCAACACGCTCAAGGCGGTGGAGGCGGGCGCCTCCGGGATCCCGGATGTGAAAGAGCGTGCATTCTACTATAAAGATACTGTCAGGGAGGCTATGGATGCACTGCGCGCGCCGATCGACAAGCTTGAGATGATCGTGGACAGCACGGTCTGGCCGATCCCTACATATGGCGAGCTGATGTTTGAAGTATAAAGGATGCCTGAGATAAAAAAGTCAAACGGCAGACGGGGGAGTCTGCCGTTTGACTTTTGGTCGTAAGAGGTATGAAATGTATCAACTTGCTGCCTGATAATATCCTCCGAGGGTGTTTGGATGTTAAAAGGATAGTTATATTATACTATCAGGATGATCGTGCCGCAAGAGCCGATTCTTCGCAAAAAAGGTTCTTTTTTACACATTTACAGCGCATGTTGCGCGCTGTCACGGCAGCTTACAGGCTCAAAAAGACAACTTACCGCATTGTGATTGCGGCGGCTGTCTTTTTTTCGTATGATGTCTCAGAGGAAATGAAAAATAAACGGGAGCAGAAAGGAATGCGAAGATGGAACCGGTGATCAAAGTAGAGGGATTAAAGAAATATTTTGGGGATGTGAGGGCGGTGGACGACATCAGTTTCGAGGTGGAGCGCGGAGAGCTGTTCGGCTTTCTGGGCATCAACGGCGCGGGCAAGTCCACGACCATCAACATGCTCTGCACGCTCTACGCGGCGACTGCGGGAAGCGTGGAGGTCTGTGGATATCAGGTGGGAAAGCAGGACGAGGAAGTCAGAAAGCGCATCGGGGTGGTCTATCAGGGGAACTGCCTCGACGACAAGCTGACTGTGGCGGAAAATCTGTTTGTCCGGGGCGTGCTGTACGAGAAAGATCACAGAAAGCTGCGCGCTGACATCAGGCGGATATGTGGCATACTCGAGCTGGAGGACGTGTATCACAGGCGTTTGGCGAAGCTCTCCGGCGGTCAGAAAAGGAGATGTGAGATTGCAAGGGCGCTTGTCAATGCGCCGGAGATCATGTTTCTGGACGAGCCGACGACGGGGCTTGATCCCGCCACGAGAAAAAAGGTGTGGGCGTCCCTTGAGCGGCTGCGCAGGGAGGAGAAGATGACCATTTTCCTGACAACGCACTATATGGAGGAGGCTGCGTGTGCGTCGCACATAGCCATCATGGATGCGGGTCATCTAAAAGAATACGGAACCCCGTTTTCGCTGAAGGAGAAATACGCGAAGGATCAGCTCAGGCTGTATTCGGGTTCGCCTGGGTTGGAGGAGCGGCTTGCGGCGCTGCATGCTGCATACAGGAAGAAAGAGGACTATTTCGTGGTGGCTGTGCCGGAGAGCATGGCGGCGCTTGCAGTTCTCGACAGTGTGCGGGAGCTGATCGACGGGTTTGAGATGGTGCAGGGTTCCATGGACGATGTTTTTCTGAATGTGACGGGAAAGACGCTGGAGGGTTGAGATGAGAGAGATTTATTATTTGACAAAGAGAAATATGCTGATTTATGTCCGGGATCATGTGTCCGTCTTTTTTTCCGTGCTGTCCATGCTGATCGTGCTGGCATTGATGGTGGTATTTTTGGGCAGCATGAACAGTGAGAATGTGGTGGATGCGCTCGCGGCGTTTGGCGGTGTGCGGGATACTGCGGCGGATGAGAAGAATGCCGCCTGGCTGATACAGATGTGGACGCTTGCGGGCATCCTGGAAGTCAATGCGGTCACGATCACGCTGACACTCATGGGGACGATGGTGCAGGACGAGGCGGGGAACAGGCTGGCGAGTTTTTACATGGCGCCGGTAAAACGGATCAGGATCGCGCTTGGGTATATCATCGCGGCGTGGATCACCGCGACGGGTATGTGCATGCTGACACTGGCGCTGGGCGAGGGTTACATGGCACTTTGCGGGTATCCGCTGCTCGACGCCGCAGCGTGTCTGAAACTGTTTGGCATGATCGTGCTCAACACGTTTGCCTGCGCGTCCCTGTTTTATCTGCTGGCGCTGTTTGTCCACAGCGAGAGCGCGTGGAGCAGTCTGATGACGATCATCGGGACGCTGGTCGGCTTTGTGGGAGCGATCTACCTGCCGATGTCCATGCTGCCTGCGCGTGTGGGCAGCGTGCTGAAATGCCTCCCGGTGCTGCACGGCGCCGCAATGATGCGGGAGGTCTGCACGGAAGACGCCATCGCGCAGACATTTGAGGGACTGCCGGGGATCGCGGGGGAGCAGTTTCGCGAGCAGATGGGAGTGACCGTTTTTGCGGGTGACAGGGAAGTATCTTTGCCGTTTCAGTTTTTATTGATCGCAGTGTATGCTATAATAGCCATAACCGTATCGGTGTGGATCAGCAGGCGGCGCAAATTGAGGGATCGTTAGGCGCTGCAGCGGGGACATGTGCGGGTCTTGCGGGTCGTTTGTGGGCGGCACCTGACGGCAGATCCGGGGTACGGGGGACTTGGAGGGATTATGAAGATTACGATTACAGAGCCGGGCGAGGGAGAGGAAGACGAGATCATTGTCCGCTGCCGCCATATGGATCAGCAGCTGTTAAAATTGATATATGCGATCAAAGCCGGGCGCGAGAGGATCACGGCGCTGCAGGACGGAGATTATTTTCAGGTCGCGCCGGATGAGATCTACTATTTCGAGGCGGTGGACAGCAAGGTCTTTCTGTATCTGGAAAAAGAGGTCTATGAGACGAAGCTGAAACTGTATGAGCTGGAAGAGATCTTCCGGAATACGGATTTTTTCCGCGCGTCCAAGTCCTGCATTGTCAATCTGTCAAAGGTGAAGCGGCTGAGCCCAGCCTTTAACGGCAGATTTGAGGCGCTGATGCGAAACGGGGAGCGGGTGATCGTCTCGAGACAGTACGTTCCGGTGTTGAAGCAAAAACTTGGTCTGTGAGGAGGTGTGTTCTGGTGGAACGGTTGAAGGATATGTTTTTTGTCTTTGTCTGCGTGACGACCTGCGTGCTGTTCGTGACGGCGATGTATATAACGGTATTCTGGCAGCAGGCAGTGCTGGGGGTGGAGATCCTGTGGCAGATCCTGGTCGTGTCTTTTCTGTGCAGTGTCGTGACGTTCTTCTATCCGCGGCGGGAGGTCGGCAAAAAGGCGATGTTGTCCATATACATCTGTCACTATGTTCTGACGAATGCGATCGTTCTGGGCTGTGGGATCTGGTTTGAGTGGTTTTATATCGACAACCTGCCGATGGTGCTGGCGATGCTCTTAGCCATAGCGGTCATCTTTGCGCTGGTCTCCGCTGTCGCGTGGCGACGGGGAAAGCAGCAGGCGGAGTTGATGAACGAGCGGCTGCAAAAGTACCAGCAGGAGCATAGGGATTGACGGGCACTGTACGTGTTTCTCTGCGTTTCTGTGAAGATGGACTGTACAATTGTTAAAAAAATAAAATGTTGAGCAAATTTTGAGATTTGTGATCTACACTCTTCTTGTGAAGTCAGTACTCAAGTCTAAGGGGATGTGAAAAGCCGGAAGGAGTACGAATAACAGACAAAAAGGAGAGTGTTTTTATGTTGATCAAAGCAGAAGGACTGAGCAAAGTGTACGGGGGCGGTGAGAACAAGGTCACTGCGCTCCACAGGGCAAACCTGCAGATCGCGGAGGGGGATTTCATCTCGATCATGGGACCGTCCGGCAGCGGCAAGAGCACCCTGCTGCACCTATTGTCAGGTTTGGATTTTCCCACGGAGGGAAGATTGTCCTACGATGGAAAGGACATATATGGATTGAATGACAAAGAGCTGTCGGCTTTCCGACGCAGACGGATCGGATTTATTTTCCAGCAGTTTCATCTGCTGCCCGTCCTGACGGCGCGGGAGAATATACTGATGCCGCTGCTGCTGGACAGGAGGCAGGCGGATCCTGCATATCTCGAGGAGCTGGCAGCGATGCTCGGCATCAGTGACCGTCTGACACATCTGCCGCACGAGCTGAGCGGCGGGCAGCAGCAGCGGGTGGCGATCGCGCGCGCACTGATCGCCGGACCGGATGTCATCTTTGCGGATGAGCCGACCGGAAATCTGGACAGCAGGAGCGGCGCGGAAGTCATGAAGATGCTCGGGGATATCCGGCGCAGGATGAATAAGACGCTCGTCGTCATCACACACGACAGCCGGATCGCGCAGATGGCGGAGCGGAGATTGGTGATCATGGACGGCATTTTGACCGAGGAGGGGGTGGCAGGGCGATGAGATCGTTTCATTCGTATTATGTGTTGGCATGGAGAGAGATCATGGGGCAGAAGGTTGTGTCCAGTCTCATCCTGATCGCAGTCGTGTTGTCCACAGTCATGACGACTGCTGTCGGACAGTCCGTGGGTGTGCTGGATGCGATGCGCAGACAGCAGGCGGTCGCGATCGGGGGAGACAGATACGCATCGTTCGTGCAGCTGACCGGGGAGCAGGCGCGTGCCGTGGAGGAGGACGACAGGATTTCCTGTGCGGGACGTTCTGTCCAGCTGGGGACGATGGAGCTGAATGATCTGCTGAAACTGAATCTGGAAGAGTACTGGGGAGACGGGCTGGATCTGTATCCGGCATACACCCGGATCGTGGAGGGACGGCTGCCCGAGAAGCCGCTGGAGGTCGCACTGCCGGAGGATGCCCTGCAGTTTCTCGGATTTACAGGTGAGATCGGTGATACGATATCGCTGCCGCTGTCCAAGGCGCTTCGCCATGGTATCATGATCGAGTCCTATGATTATGAGGCGGATTTTGTCCTCACCGGCATCACACAGAGCAATTACCTGGGCTACGTGTACGGATATATCCGCGGCTTTGCGGGAGAGGGGACCGCGGCAGAGATCCTGCCGCAGGAATATCTTTATTACAATATGGATATCCGGACGGCAGAGCGGCGGAATTTTCAGGCGGTCATCGATGACATGGCGGGCAGTCTGGGACTTCATGAGCTGGACACACTGTACAATCACCCCTATCTGAATGCGCTGGGGATCCGGTACAGTGCGGACGAGGAAAGTATGATGCTCGACGACGACGGTTTTTGGCTTGTCATCCTGGTGGGGATTTTGGCGGCGGGATTGATCTTGATGGCGGCGGGGCTTGTGATCTACAATATCCTAAAGATCGCGATCACCCAGCGGGTCGGGCAGTACGGCATACTCCGCGCAGTCGGTGCAGAGAGAGGGCAGCTGTACCGCATCGTGGCGGCGGAGATCCTGGCGGTCTGTCTGTGCGGCATCCCGGCCGGCATGGCTGGCGGGTTCCTGTCCGCCAAAGGGATTTTGGGCGCAGTGCTGAACCAGTTGTCCCCGGAGATGTTTCTTGCGGCAGATACGGCACAGCTTCAGGAGCTGATCGCAGAAAACAGCGGCGGCAAATGGGGGTATCTTCTCGTGAGCGGGTTTATCACGCTGCTGTTTGCGTTTCTGGCGGCGGCACCGGCGGCGCGCTTTGCGGCGAAAGCCGCTCCTGTGACTGCGATGCACAAGATGGCATCCGCCGGGGCAGGGGGCGTCAAAACCAGCCGCAGGCAGCACGGGAGCGCGCGCAGGCACAAAAAAATACGGGGGTTTGAGCGCTATTATGCGGCGCTCAACATGCGGCGCAACAGAAGCCGCACTGCCATCACTATTTTGTCGCTGGTCATGAGCATCACTGTATTTGTCACGCTGCAGGGGTATCTCACACTGTTGGGCGTGTCGGATGTAGTACCGGAGCATATGGGGGATTACTCGATCGTGAATGAGTACGCTGGATTTTCACGGGAAGAACTGCGTCAGATGGAATCCGAGGCTTGCGTGTCGGCTGTGGCGGCGCAGCAGTTTACGCTGTACGAGCCGGATGAACAGTATGGTCCCGCAGGGATCGAGACCGATATCGAGTTTGCGGGCAATCCTGTCGAGCGGTTCCAGATCTATGGCGTCAATGACTGTTGGGCGGACTGCCGCTTTGACGGCTTGCTGACAGAGGAGCAGTTGAACGCGCTAAAGACAGGGGAGGGCTGTGTCGTCCGCAATCCGCTCCCTATCGATATAGAAGGATTGGAGGCAGGGACGACGTGTGTATCGGAGGGCAGCACGATCACCATAGCCGGCAAAAGGCTGCAGGTGCTGCTGTCGCTGGACGGCTACGAGGGCTATTTCAGCGTCGGGAACAACGGTTTTTGCAACGGACTGCAGGTGCTTGTGAGTGACCGGCTCTATCCGCAGCTGACCGGCACGGATGTGTATGCGGAGTTTCGCCCGATCTTGAGTGCGGGCGCGGACAGGGAGGCATTTGACCGCACGCTTGACGGACTCTGCGCGCGCGTTGCCGGAACGACATGGGTGTCCTATGAGGAAACGGACAGACAGCTTGCGGAGAGCAACGCGCAGATCTGGCTGCTTGCATGGGGACTGATCCTGCTGATTGGTCTCATCGGTATACTGAATATCATCAATACCGTATATACGAATATCCATACGCGGATCGCCGAGATCGGCACACAGCGGGCGATCGGCATGAGTGCGGGGAGCCTGTACAGGACCTTTCTGTGGGAAGGAGCCTACTATGGCATCTTTGCGGCGGTCATCGGATGTGCAGCCGGGTATCTGTGCACGATCATCGTGGAGTCAGCTGGCGCGGGCGAGTTTTATCTGACTGCCCCTCCGCTGGCTGCGATGGCGGAAGCTGCCGCATTGTCGATCGCAGCCTGCCTGCTCGCGACAGCCGTTCCGCTGCGGCGCATCGCGAGGATGAGCATTGTGGAGTCGATCGAGACGCAGGAGTGAGCACTAGTCCTCCGTCTCCTCCTTCAGATATTCCCTGCTTGACACTTTTGCGGTATTGTCATAGCATTTGAATATTTTATTGACAAAAGTGCTGTCTATCTTCGGTGTCGCCAGGCTGACGACGGGAGTGACGATCAATCCGACGATCATGGCGGCTGCACCTGCGTTGATTGGCGAGGCGATGAACTTGAAGAACATATTGGACACCGTGATGCCTACACCGCAGGCAAAGCTTGCCCACACGCCGGCTCTGGTGACGCCCTTCCAGTACAGACCATAGAGGAACGGTGCGAGGAAGGCGCCTGCGAGGGCACCCCATGAGATTCCCATGAGCTGCGCGATGAAGGTGGGCGGGTTCAGTGCCAGCACGACAGAGATCACGATGAAAAACACGATCAACACGCGTATGTAGATCAGCTGCTTTTTGTCGTCCATGTCCTTCACGATGTTGTCCTTGATGAAATCAAGCGTGAGCGTCGAAGCCGAGGTCAGCACCAGCGAGGAGAGCGTCGACATGGAAGCCGAGAGCACTAAGATGATCACAATGCCGATCAGGATATCGGGCAGTGTCGACAGCATGGACGGAACGATCGCGTCATACAGGACGGAACCGTCAGCCTTGTACAGCGCCGGCGAGTCGAACAGCCGCCCGAATCCGCCGAGGAAGTAGCAGCCGCCGGACACGATGACCGCAAAAAAAGTGGACACGATCGTGCCGGTCTTGATCGCCTTCTCGCTCTTGATCGCATAGAACTTGTGGACCATCTGGGGAAGCCCCCATGTTCCCAGCGATGTGAGGATGATGACGCCCAGAAGGTTCAGGGGATCTGTGCCGAAAAACGATGCGAAAGCGCCCTGCTGTCCCATCGTGACAGGCACATCGGACGGGAGCTCGGAGAGTTTTCGCACAGCCTCGATAAATCCGCCCTGACCGGAGAGCACAGCGGCGATGACGGCGACAATACCAAACAGCATGATGATGCCCTGGATAAAGTCATTGATCGCGGTTGCCATGTAGCCGCCGAGGATGACGTACACGCCGGTGAGCACAGCCATCGTGACCACACAGACCGTGTAGGGAATGTCGAAAGCCATGCCGAACAGCCTGGAAAGTCCGTTGTACACAGAGGCGGTGTACGGGATCATAAACACGAACGCGATCGCGGAAGCCACGACTCTCAGCACATTGCTGTCATAGCGCTTGCCGAAAAAGTCGGGCATAGTCGCGACCTCGAGGTGATGCGTCATGACTCTGGTGCGCCTGCCCATCGCGACCCACGCAAGCAGCGAACCGATCACCGCGTTTCCGAGTCCGATCCATGTGGAGGCAAGACCGTACTTCCAGCCAAACTGCCCCGCGTAGCCGACGAACACGACCGCGGAAAAGTAGGAAGTGCCGTAGGCGAACGCCGAGAGCCAGGGACCCACGCTCCGCCCGCCGAGCACGAAATCTGTCATGCTGTTCGCACTCTTTCTGGCGTACAGCCCGACTGCGATCATGCACCCAAAGAACAATATCAGTAATATGATTTTGATAAGCATAATGATGATGCTCCTCCCTTAATAAATTGTAAACGACTCATCACACAAGCACTTTAAGACTTCAACGCTTTTATGTGATAAAGTGTCTATATTATAGCGCATGATAGGGAAGGGTGTCAATAGTTACTGTTCATTCATCGTCAAAGTAGTGAAAAACGCTAGCATTTTGTGTGCAAAAGGTGTTGCTGTTTGTTTCTATAATGTATATAATGGTGCTAAAAAGATGTGATTTGAAGGAAGGGCAGGTAGAGCAACGAATTTGGATCGATGGGTATCATCACAGTATCAAATTGGAAATAATATAAAAAGTGAATAAAAAAATATAAATAAAAAAATGAATTCAGAAAGGAAGGACTGTCATGCTAAAAGGAAAAGTCGCAATCGTCACAGGTGGAACAAGGGGGATCGGTTTTGAGATCGTGAGAAAATACCTCGAAAACGGCGCCAAAGTCGTGCTGTTTGGCTCGCGCCAGGAGTCGGTCGACCGCGCACTGCAGCGTTTAAAGGAGGAGAACAGCAGCTGGGAGGTTGAGGGAAAGCATCCCAGGCTCACGGATGCCGCAGAAGTCGAGCAGGCGATCCTCGCGGTCAGGGAAAAATATGGAAGGATCGACATTCTGGTCAACAATGCCGGGATCTCTCAGAGCACGCCGCTCTACGACTACACTGCGCAGGAGTTTGACCAGGTGATCGATTTGAATGTGAAGGCAGTATTTTATGCGATCCTGCCGGCTGCGAAGATCATGAAGGAACAGGGCGGAGGCTGCATCATCAACACCAGTTCCATGGTGAGTATTTCGGGACAGCCCGCAGGCGTGGGGTATCCTGCCAGCAAGTTTGCAGTAAACGGGATAACGATTTCCCTCGCCAGAGAGCTCGGAAAAGACAACATCCGCGTCAATGCGGTGGCGCCGGGAGTGACAAAGACGGATATGGTGGCAGCGCTGCCGGAGGCAACGGTCAAGGCTATTTCTTCGAGGATACCGCTTGGCAGGGCGGGCGAGCCGGAGGAGGTGGCAAATGCCTTCCTGTATCTGGCAAGTGATCTGGCAAGCTATGTCACTGGTGAGATCCTGTCTGTCGACGGGGCATCAAAGGCGTAGATCGCTACAGAAAACCATAGTGCTCCAACGCCTGCCGTATACCGCCGCCGCTGGCTTTTGCCGTCACGTACTCCACCTGCTCGAAAAGACTTTCGGGCGAGGCGTTCCCCATCGCGATGCTGTGGGGAACGTAGGAGAGCATGGACAGGTCGTTGTTGCTGTCCCCGAAGGCATACGCGTCCTCAAGGTTCAGACCGTAGTGGTCCAGCACATACTGAATGCCCGATGCCTTGGAGTAGCCGTGCGGTACAAATTCGCGGAACGTCCCGCCCCTGTCGATGCAGTCGAACCACCGGTCGCTGACCTGGCGGAAAGCCGTTAGCTGCGCCTCGTCCTCGTACCAGATGACAAATTTGTCAGCGAAAAAATTTGGATTTTCGAGCTCTTCCGGCATGTCGTACTGGCGTCTGGCAAAGGACTGATACTGGCGCACCGCGTCGGGGTGGTGCAGTGGGCGGGACATGTCAAATGCTACATAGGTGCGCGACTCAAACAAAATATCCGCGTCCACCCGCTGCGCGGCGTGCAGGATCTGCATTGTCGTGGAATGGGTCTGGGAAACGTGCAGGACATCCTGACCGCCGCAGTAAATATTGGTACCGCAGCCGCACACATAACCGTCCCATCCGACCTCGCGGAAGCGGGACTCCACATTTTGAAAGCATCTTCCTGTGTTGATGAACATCAGGTTCCCGCTGGCGCGCGCTTTTGTGATCGCGCGCGCCGCGTCCTTTGGCACTTGTCCGTCCACCTCTGAGGTCAGTGTTCCATCGATATCGAAAAAAGCGATTTTTCTAGCCATGTAAGCATCTCCTTCTGCGTCGTGTTGTTTTGTTCCGTTTGGTGCCCGTGTGCATAAAAAACTGCTGCCACAGTAAAGCACTGGCAGCAGCTGCGCACAGACTGCATAGATCAAATGCCAAGATCGAGGCTTGAAAAGTCAATATAAAAGTCTTCAAATATGCTAACCTTGATCGTGTCATGAAATGAATGGACTTTTAAATCTCCAGATTCCAGGTTGTAAACGTGGATAGATTCACTTCGCGTATCAATAATCCAGTATTCGCGAACACCGGCATCATTGTATATGCCAAGCTTCGTTATATAGTCATGCCCGGGATTGGAAGGGGACACAATTTCAATGATCCAGTCAGGCGCGCCGACGCAGCCACGGGGCGTGATCTTGTCCGGGTCGCATATAACAGAAATATCAGGTTCAAGTACGGTGTCCTCTCCCTCATGGAGCTGTACTCCGAATGGAGCGGCATAGGCGCGGCATTTTCCCCCTTTCGATTTGATATAGTTTTTTATGACGTAATGAAGTTCGCCGGATATATCCTGGTGTTTGGTGCTGGGAGTCGCCATATAGACGATATGGCCATTGATCAGTTCCGCATGGATATCATCAGGCAAATTATAGAAGTCCTCAACGGTATAATATTTTTCTTGTGGCAATGGCATTGAATACACTTCCTTTCAAGGTGTTGTAGGGTTAATAGTAGAATTACGTGCTCCGTTTTCTTGATCCTTGTATACAAAGTGCTTGGTATATGAGGGATTAAAAAATATGCTAATCACATTTTAATCTCTCAGGGTTTAATTCCCCGCAGTTCTGCTGTGGGGATCAATATTATTGCTTGATATTTATTTCTGTTTCACGCAGTCTTATTAGTTCACGAAGTTTGATTCAATCACCCCATACAGTAAGATTATCATAGAAAATATATATACACAACAAAAAAGATTTAGGAATTGCAGGAAAATGGTAACAGTTCAGCCCAGGACTTCGCACCACGCTGCGAAGTCCGTGAGAAAGCATCGTGGTTGAGACGCATCAAGCCAACCGCGAAGCGGTTTTTGCATGGCTTGATGCTTGAGACAGGAAGCCGAGAGCTGAACTGTTACGGAAAATGAAGGCGTAAACAGCAACCGTTATTTATGCGGTTTTTGGGCACATATTGAAAAGTATAAAAAACGAAGAAATCCTATTGACATACTAGGAATAAGAGCGTATGATAAATATATTGAAAACATGCAGATGCACAGACCATCTGTTTTGATCGCAGGAAAATGACAAAAAGATTTGTATCTGGCAACGGAGGGATATAGGATGAGCAGGAAAGGTTATGCAGACAGAAATTTGAGATTCGAGACATTGCAGCTACATGTGGGACAGGAGGTGCCTGATCCGGTGACGGACGCGAGGGCAGTGCCCATTTACCAGACGTCATCGTTTGTGTTCAGGAACGCAGCCCAGGCGGAGGCGAGATTTGCCCTGCAGGATGCGGGGAACATCTACGGCAGGCTGACCAACCCCACGGAGGATATCTTTGAACAGCGCGTGGCGAGGCTGGAGGGTGGCGTGGCGGCGCTCGCCGTGGCGTCAGGGGCGGCGGCAGTCACCTACACGATCCAGAATCTCGCACAGAGCGGCGGGCACATCGTCGCGGCAAAGAACATCTATGGCGGCACATACAACCTGCTCGCGCACACGCTGGTCGATTACGGCGTGACGACGACTTTCGTGGATCCGCTCGATGTCAGCAGTTTTGAGCGGGCGATACAGGACAACACAAAGGCACTCTATATAGAAACGCTCGGCAATCCGAACTCGGAGGTCGCCGATATCGAGGCGGTTGCGCAGATCGCACATGCACACGGTATTCCGCTGGTGGTTGACAGCACGTTCGCGACACCGTATCTGGTGAGACCGATCGAGCACGGGGCGGACATTGTGATCCACTCCGCCACAAAGTTTATCGGGGGACACGGCACGACCATCGGCGGCGTGATCGTGGACGCGGGAAAATTTGACTGGGCGGCAGGCGGGAGGTTCCCGCAGTTTACAGAACCCAATCCGAGCTATCACGGCATCAGCTTCGTGGACGCGGCGGGACCGGCAGCGTTTATCACCAGGATACGCGCGATCCTGCTGCGGGATATGGGCGCCACCCTCTCACCGTTCCACGCGTTCATCTTCCTGCAGGGATTGGAGACGCTCTCGCTGCGCGTGGAGCGCCACGTGGAAAATGCGCTGAAAGTGGCTGCGTATCTGTCAAAGCATCCGCAGGTGGAGAAGGTGAACCACCCGTCTGTGACGACGGATCCGGAACAGCAGAGACTCTACAGGAAATACTTCCCCAACGGGGGCGGGGCGATCTTTACCTTTGAGATCAGGGGCGGCGAGCAGAAAGCGAAGGACTTTATCGACAGTCTCGAACTGTTCTCGCTGCTTGCGAACGTGGCGGACGTGAAGTCGCTCGTCATCCACCCCTATTCAACGACACATGCAGAGCTGGATGACAGGGAGAAGGCAGACCAGGGCATTAAGCCGAACACGATCCGGCTGTCGATCGGCACAGAGCACATTGACGATATCATCGAGGATCTCGAGGAGGCGTTCAGGGCAGTTTCATAATATGATAGTCTTTTTATGATAGTCTTATAACGATAGTTTCAGGATCGATCAGGAAAGGAAATGGTTAAAATGGCAGTGTACAAAGGATTTACAGAGATCATCGGCAAAACGCCCCTCGTGGAGATCGTCAACGTGGAGCGCGCGCATGGCTTGAAGGCGAGGGTGCTCGCAAAGCTCGAGTACAGAAACCCCGCAGGGAGCGTGAAGGACAGGGCAGCCCTCTGCATGATCAGAACGGCGGAGGAAAAAGGTCTGCTGAGAGAAGGCTCCGTCATCATCGAGCCGACAAGCGGCAATACAGGCATCGGGCTTGCGGCGATCGCGGCGGCAAAAGGCTACCGTACGATCCTCACAATGCCGGAGACCATGAGTGTGGAGCGCAGGAATATCCTGAGGGCATACGGCGCGGAGATCGTGCTCACGGAGGGCGCAAAGGGCATGAAGGGTGCGATCGAGCGGGCGCAGGAGCTGGCGGAGGACATCGAGGGGGCATACATCCCGGGGCAGTTTGACAATCCGGCGAATGCGCAGGCACATTACGAGACGACAGGACCGGAAATATGGGAGGACACGGAGGGCAGGGTCGACATCTTTGTCGCCTGCGTCGGCACGGGCGGCACGATCACAGGGACCGGAAGATTCTTAAAGGAGAAAAACGCAGGGATAAAGGTCGTGGCAGTGGAGCCGGCAGGCTCACCCGTTCTGTCAGGAGGGGAGCCAGGTGCACACAAGATACAGGGGATCGGTGCGGGCTTTGTCCCGGATGTGCTCGATACAGGCATATATGACGAGGTGATCCGGATTGAGGATGACCAGGCATTTGAGGCATCGAAAGAACTCACGAGAAAGGAAGGGCTTCTCACAGGCATCTCGTCCGGCGCGGCGCTCTGCGCGGCAGTCCGGCTGGCAGAGAGACCGGAAAATGAGGGGAAGACCATCGTGGCGCTCCTGCCCGACAGCGGAGACAGATACTATTCGACACCGCTCTTTGCAGATTAGTGCTGTAACGTACTGGTGCGGAGAAAATCAAGTTTTGGATAGCAGCCTGTTAAGAAGATGAAAAAAGACAGATCAGGGAAAAGCGGTCTGTCTTCTTTGCTTTGATGTCGTTATGGGAATGAAATTGCTAAATTTCACAAAAAACTTATATTGACAACATAAAAACTTGTAAAAAACCACGGAATGTGATAGCATTAAGATGATATACGGTGAATACATTTAACAAAAGCATTTGGGAGAACGAAAGGTAGGGTACTTATGAAGAGAAGAGGATTGAAGCTCACACCGCGTCTTGTACTAGTGGCAGCGCTTCCTTTGATACTGATGTTTGCTTTTGCGGTAGCGGGGATCAGTTCATCATGCGGATCCATTATCGAGTCGATGGTACAGCATGAATTGATGACGGCGCAGTATGCTTTCGAGACGTCTGTGGCAAATATAGCACAGGGTACATATATGTATACGAACGGAAAGTTTTACAAGGGAAAGCGCAATATCAGTGACAATACACAGTTTTTTGACAATTTCAGCCATGAGGTCGATCTGCAGGTCACGGTTTTTTATGACAATGTGCGGGTTGCCACAAGCCTTGTGGACGCGCAGGGGAACCGCCTCGTGGGGACGGAAGCTGACCCGGAGATCTACGATAAGGTGGTCAAGCAGGGGCAGGACTACTACTCCGACCATGTGGAGATCAGCGGCAAGACATACTATGCCATGTACTGCCCGCTGTATCAGTACAATTCGGACGAGATCATCGGCATGACCTTTGTGGGGCTGGAGAAATCGAATATCAATGCGATCTACTCCTCCAATTTCATGAAAAGTGCGGGGATCCTGATCGCGATTTTTGTGATCGGCATTGTAGCAACGACCATATCTGTCAGCGTGGTGATCAAGGCAATCAAGGGGGTCATCGTACAGTTGAATCAAGTTGCAGACGGTGAGCTGAACGTGAAGGTGCAGGGAAAACTGTTAGGCAGGGCGGACGAGATCGGCGATATCGGACACAGTGTCGAGAAGCTTGTCCACAGTCTGTCGGACATCGTGGTGGACATCAAGGGCGCATCGTCGGATCTGGACAGCATATCGGCAGGATTTTCCGGTTCCTTCGGAAAGATGGCGGAGAATATCGGCAGTGTGGACAGGGCAGTGGAGGAGATGGCAACAGGTTCCACGCAGCAGGCGCATGATACCGCGGATGTGGGGAACAAGATCCAGTATATGGGCGATGCCGTCGAGATCACGGCGCAGAATGTGGAGACACTGGTGGGGAATACCGACAAAATGCGCGATTACAACAAGAGTGTCGAGAATACGCTTGAGGAGCTGATCAGGACCAGCAGCGAGGCGAAGGACGCGTTCGACGTAGTGTTTGACCAGACCAACATGACCAACCAGTCGGCGCAGGACATCCAGACCGCGGCTGACGTGATCACGGACATTGCGGATCAGACGAGTCTGCTGTCGCTCAACGCAAGCATAGAGGCGGCGCGGGCTGGGGAACATGGCAAGGGGTTCGCTGTTGTGGCTGACGAGATCCGAAAGCTTGCGGATCAGTCCGCGGAGTCTGCCAGCCGCATCACAGGGATCATCGCGATGCTGATCACCAATTCCAACACGACGGTTGACACCATGAAAAATGTCACGGCTGCGATGGACAAACAGGGCGAGGAGCTTGGCAGGACCAGGACCGTGTTCAACAGCCTGAATCATGAGATCGGCGAGGTCGGCAGCGCTGTGGACAATATCCGGGGTGAGATCGATAAGCTCAACGATCTCAAGACCGATGTGCTCAATGCGGTTCAGAACCTTGCAGCCATCGCGGAGCAGAATGCGGCGAACACACAGGAGACCTCCGCTTCCATGCAGGAGATCAGACAGATCGTTTCCGAGTGCAGCGGGGAGGTGGACGGCATCGTCAACACCTCAAAAGGACTGGCGCAGAATATTGAGGTGTTCACGCTGGAATGACCGGCAAAGATAGAGATATAAAAATAAAAAGCGCTGCGTCAGGCAGCGCTTTTTGCGTGTTCGGATATCCCGCGTTCGGTGGATCTGCCGACAGCGGGGAGCATTCCCGCTTTTTTCAGCGCCGGGCGGACGGCATTGTACACCGCGACAGATACGATCGTGGAGGTGACGGCATTGACAGTGGTCGCCGCGATGTCCGGCAGCAGCGTCAGCTCTGCCATCGGTCTGCCGAGGATGACCAGCTTGTAACAGTAGCCAAACAGCGGATCGAACACCATGTTGAAACCGAGACCGCAGACTGCGGCGGCGAGAGACCATTTAAAAGCGGTTTTGGCATCTTTGCAGGCGGACAGTCTGCCGAATCTGTGCGCGACGCAGCCGGTGACAAGACCGATGCAAAATTTCAATATAAATGTTTTGGGTGCGGACAGGATGTATACGGGATCGAGCAGATCACCGATCGTCATGCCGACAGCGCCGCCTGCGCCGCCCAGGGGACCGCCAAGGAGCAGGGCGCCGAGCACGCACACCGCGTTTCCCAGATGGATGCTCGTGGCGCTCTCAGAGCCTGGGATCATGATCTTGATCTGCAGGAATGTGAAGACCACATAGGACAGTGCGGCGATCAGACCTGTGAGGGCGATCTTTTGGCTTGTAGAATTTTTCCGGTTCATAACAGTTCCTCCTCGTGATATGGATATGTCCGTTATGCGCTGTATTGTTCTGCATAACAGAGTCGTATTCCTGCTGTACAGTATAGCGCAAAGTGACTTTTTAGAAATAGACAATTTTATGATTTTTTGCATGTACAGTTAGGAAAGTTAGAAATGCTATTGATTTTTGGAGCCAAATAGGATTTAATATAGATAAGAGAGTGTGAAAAAGAAATTCAGGAGGTTTCATATAATGGATAATTTTGGAGCAATGAGAAACACGGAAACAGCGATCATTCCAAAGGGAACAGTTATAAACGGCAACATCGCGATCGAGGGAAAGCTTGAGATGTACGGCGTGGTCAACGGTGATATCAACTCCGACAGCCGCGTCAACGTTTCCGGCGATATCACAGGAAATATCAAGGCGAATGATCTCTACGCGAAGGATTCCTTCATCGTGGGGCAGATCGAGTGCGCGCAGGGTGCCACGATACGCGATAATACGGTTATCCTCGGCGATATCAAGGCGGAGAACCTTGTGGTGGACGGCGCGATACAGGGCAAGATCGACATCAGGGAAGGAATCACGGTGGGGGAGAGGGCGATCCTCGACAGCGATATCAAGGCAAAGACCATCCAGGTCAACAACGGCGCCGCGATCAACGGGCACTGTTCACTCTGCTACGCGGATATCAAGCTCGAGGATATCTTTCCGGTGACGGAGGAGGAAGTCGAGGAGCCGCCGAAGGAGGAGGTCGAGGAGTCGCCGAAGGAGGAAACAAAAGAGCCGGAGGTAGCCGAGGAGGACAAGCCAAAGGCAGTGGCAAAACCCAAGGCGATCGCAAAGCCAAAGGCAGTGAAGAAGCCGGACGCCGAGTCCTGATCGGATCGGGATAAACGTGTTGAGATAAACGTATTGAGATAAAAGAGACTGCTATAAAAATACTGAAATGAAAGAGACAGGCATAAAGGATATGGATTGGGAATACAGCAGGGAAACCTACAGCGATGGCTGCACTGCACAGGAACGGTTCAACAGGACAGAGGAGATACTCGATTTTGCCAATATGGTATTTAGTGTGGCTTACGGCGGAACGGATTTTGGATGGCTTCTGCCCAAGGCGTACGCCCCGCAGCGCAGCGGTCTGCCGATCCACCACATGATCAGGAGCAGGGGCAGGCTCAGGGCGCTGATCGATCTCTATCCGCTGGATCTGCAGCTGCGCGGAAGGACAGACAGGCTCAGGGCAGTCTATGTGGGGACTGTGGCGGTGCATCCCAACGACACCGGGAGAGGGTACATGACAGCGCTCATGCAGAGGGCTGTGGCGGATGCGCGCAGACAGGGGTGCGCACTCATGATCCTGGACGGTGCGCGCCACAGGTATCAGTATTTCGGGTTTGAGCGCGCGGGGATCCGATATGATTTTCATATCGAGACGGACAATATCGAACATAGTTATGCGAAGCTGTGCATGAAGGACACAGCATTTTGCTTTCAGGAGCTTGAGGAGGCCAGTCCGCATCTTGACAGGCTGTACGAACTGTATCGCAACAGGCTCGTGACGGCGCGCTCGCGGGAGGATTTCTGGCTGTCCCTGCAGAGCTATAACGCGTCTGCTTACGCCGTTCTGCGGTGCGGTGAACCGGTCGGGTATGTATGCCTGTCGGAGGACAGGAGATCCCTCACGGAGTATGAGATCGTGGAGAGCGGGGATCTGTGCGGTGTGCTGCACGATCTGATGGAGTCGTTTGGGGTGGAGCAGCTGCGCATCAGCGTTGGCATGGACGAGACGGACAAGATCGATCAGCTCGAGTATGTCTGCAATTCCTGCAGTGCATCCACATCCCATCAGATCAGGATATTGGACTACGAGGCTGTGCTTGCGTTCCTGATGAACTGGAAACGACAGTACGCGGCGCTTGCCACCGGTGAGTATGTGGTGGGGATAAGGGATGCACAGGAGGACAGCGCCGGGAACTATCTGCTGTCTGTCACAGAGGACAAGGTCAGCGTGACGCGCACAGAGAGAGATGCGGACACGGTTTTCGAGAGCATGGAGCTGATCCGCGTCCTGACGACGCCGCTGTGTTTTGTGCAGCCGCAGAGAGAGCTTGGAAACAAAATAAAAAATGCGCCTGCGGGCTGGTTTCCACTGCCGTTTTACCTACCCGAAGCAGACACATTCTGACGATCAATCCATATACTTCCATGTGTACATGTTTGCACTTCTACACTTTGGACACACGATTTTGTACTGTTCGAAGATGAACATCTTGATCTGGTCATCTGCAACATTGGTCGTGACAATGCGGCTCTGACCACACTTGCATAGAAACAGGATCTTGCGATTCAGGCGCACAGACAGGCTTTCCCCCCTCAGACTGAGCGTCTTTTCTATGTACTTGATCTGCTCTTCGTTGTGAACCCCGCACTCCTCCAGCGCCCATTTGTACTCATCGCGTATGATGTGAAGTGCATCTGATGGGATGGATGAATAGTGCTGTTCTAATTTTTGTTCAGTAAACATGTTGAATTCCTCTTTTCTTTCAAATTTTTTCATAATTACTCGGATTACAGTTCCTTCATATTCTGAATCACTTTTTTATGCACTTAAAGACAGTATAACACAAACTCACGAAATATGGAATATAGTTTTTTCATGAAAGGATGATTAAAAAATTGGAAGAACCATCCGATATATAGGGTATATATTGTGTGAGAAACTGCGAAGGAATGCGCTGCGGTTCTTATTAATATACTTTAATAATATGAAGTAAAACGGATTTTACAGGAAATGCACTCTATAATCCACAGGCATATAGGAGTGTGCAAGACCACAGGGAGGTGGCACAAGTGAATAGAAGACGAGAACTTGTCCTGCAGAGGGTTTCCCGCATAGGAAACATTGCGGCGACGGATAATATCTCACAGAACACGAAGTACAAGAGCAGTCAGACCGGTGATCGGATCCAGACGAACACGATCGAGGCGGCGCTGGGCACCTACATGATGCGCGGCACCGAGATCTATGACCTGCGCGGAGAGGACACCTACACCCACGGCTATGGGGAGTCCGGCTCCAATGCACAGGGACAGCTTTCCCGGCAGATGAAGGAGTATCTGTCCATGGCGTCTGCGGAGGAGAGCCAGCTGGCGAACGCCAAATCCGATCTGGAGCGCCGCGTCGCGGAGCACATCAACATCAGGAAGTTTGAGGAGGCGCTCGCGAAGGATCCAAGCGCACAGTACCAGCTGAGCAGATACCACAAGAAGGGCGGGGAGACAGACTTTGACAGGCTTGATGCAAATCGCTGTTCTGGTTTTTTGCTGTACTCCTACAATAAAAAAGGCGTGCACAGCGTTCTGGGGGAGCATCTGAGCTTTGCAGGCTATGACACGGTTGGAAATGGCGGGAATCTGGCGCAGCTCAGATCAGTCTGACGCGTATAAAGTCCATCTGCGGTATGAGATATGAGAAGATCTCGGCGCAAGGCAGTGTGCTGCCTTTTGCGTCTGAGATCTTCTTTTTTGCAGTCGGGCAGGCAGACGGCATCAGATCCTTGATGTTAGCTGTTTTTGTTTTGTTCTGAGCGAAGTTTGCGCTCCTGCTCTGCCTGAATGTCCTCAAATGCAGAGAGCAGCGGCGTTTCTTTGGAACCGTTGAAAGTGCGTGCGGTATAATTGGTGGTGATCTTAATCACGGTTCCCGACAGTGTCAGGACACCGATCAGGTTCGGGATCGCCATCAGCCCGTTAAACGTATCGGAGATGTCCCACGCAAGGTCGAGGTTCATCGTCGCGCCAAACACGATGAATACGACAAACACGACCTTGTAGATGATCGTAGCCTTTGTGCCAAATAAAAATTCCCACGCTTTCGTGCCGTAATAACTCCAGCCGAGGACGGTGGAGAAGGCGAACAGAAGGATCGCGACCGCGATGAAGGCGCCGCCAACATTCACGCCGCCAAAGTTGAATACAGTGCCGAACGCCTCGCTCACAAGCGCGGTCTGCTCGTTTGCGGAGAGCATCGCGCCTGTCTGCAGGTCGATCAGACCGGTTGAGAGGATCGAGAACGCGGTGAGCGTGCAGACCACGATCGTGTCCGCAAACACCTCAAAGATGCCCCACATGCCCTGCCTGACAGGTTCCACGACATTGGACGCGGAGTGGACCATGACAGAGGAGCCAAGCCCTGCCTCGTTGGAGAAGACGCCGCGCTTAAATCCCCATGTGACGGCACTCTTGACGGCAAGCCCGGCAGCAGCGCCGCCCACAGCCCTGAATCCAAAGGCAAAGGAGAAGATCGCGCCGAACACTTCACCGATCTTTCCGATATTGACGATGAACACGACCAGAGCGCCCAGTATGTAAGCGCATGCCATGAACGGCACGAACTTCTCCGTGACCTGTGCGATGCGCTTGATGCCGCCGACGATGACAAGCCCGGCGAGTACCATGAGCAGCAGTCCGACGATCAGCGCGTAGAGGTTGATCCTGGCAGTGCCGATGACGATCATGCGGTCGAGCGCGTCGATCCTGAACACGGAGGTGATGTTGCCGGAGATGGTGTTCACCTGGCTCATGTTTCCGATGCCGAACGAGGCGAGGATGCAGAAGACGGAGAACAGCACGGCAAGCACCTTGCCGATCGCGCCACAGCCCTTTTTGGAGCCAAGGCCGTCTCTCAGGTAGTACATGGCGCCGCCGCACCACTCATCGTGGCTGTTTTTGCGGCGGTAATAGATGCCGAGCACATTTTCGGAATAGTTTGTCATCATGCCGAAAAAGGCGGAGAGCCACATCCAGAAGACCGCACCGGGCCCTCCGGCGGCGATGGCGGCGGCGACACCCGCGATGTTGCCGACACCGATGGTTGCGGCGAGCGCGGTGCACAGCGCCTGGAATTGGGATATGGAAGCCTTTTCCTTCGAGCTGGTGACACTGCTTCCCTTCCTGAACACGCCGCCGATGGTCTTTGCGCCCACATGGCGGGCACGTGTGATCTGGAAAAACCTGGTCCGCACAGTGAGATAGACCCCCGTGCCGATGATCAGGATCAGCATCGGGATCCCCCACACCACGCCGTTGACGGCGCCATTGACATTTGCTATCAGTTCAAGCATAAAAATTCCTCCTTCACAAAATGATCGTTTGATTCAGACTGCAGATGAAATGCATAAAAAGAGAGAACATCCCATTCGGACAGCCCGTTCTGTCGTAGGTGGAATATTCTCTTTAGGAGCATAAAGCCTTATCTATATTTATACACGAAAATGGAATATAATGCAAGAAAAATTAAATTTTGGAAAATACCGCATAAAAGGGAGGATGCCAAGTAATCTTTCGACCACTTGGCATATATTATGAAAAAGTTATTAATAAGTAAAGTTATCACTTGTTGTCTGTAAGGTATCTTTCGTATCACCTTATGTTTATAGTATAGAGTGGTTAAATGTCCAAATCGTGTTGTTTTATTGAATAATTTTTCAAAGAACTATGAACGATTTATGAACACAGAAAATAAAACAGATATTCGTCTATCGGTTTTGACGCCAATCTGTTATACTGAAAAATAAGGAACGGATCAACAGGGACTTATGACTATATGGCAGGCTGCCGACAGGATGTTTCTGCACGGTTCCTTAGGAAGAGAGGTATCGAAATGTATACAGCAAACGATAAACGGTACGACACGATGCAGTATAACCGCTGCGGGAGGAGCGGGCTGATGCTGCCGGCAGTCTCCCTGGGACTGTGGCACAATTTTGGCTCCAACGCCGGCTTTGACAACATGCAGTCCATGTGCCACACCGCATTTGACAGTGGGATCACGCACTTTGATCTCGCCAATAATTATGGCCCGGTGTACGGGGCGGCGGAGGAGAATTTCGGGCGCATTCTGGCGAAGGGGCTTGGCGTGTACAGGGATGAGCTTGTGATCTCGACAAAGGCGGGGTACGATATGTGGCCGGGACCTTACGGAAACTGGGGCAGCAAGAAGTATCTCGTCGCGAGCCTTGACCAGAGCCTGAGGCGCATGGGGCTTGAGTATGTGGACATCTACTATCACCACAGACCGGACAAGGACACGCCGCTCGAGGAGACGGCGGGAGCGCTCGACGGCATCGTGCGCAGCGGGAAGGCACTTTATGTCGGGATCTCCAATTACAATAAGGAAGAGACGATCGCGATCGCGGAGCTTTTCCGGAAGATGGGCACGCCGTTCATCATCAACCAGAGAAAGTATTCCCTGTTTGACAGGACGATCGAGCAGGACGGGTTGAAGGGCTGCGCGGCGGCAAACGGCATCGGCGTCATCACGTTCTGCCCGCTGGCGCAGGGGCTTCTGACGAACCGCTATATCGACGGGATCCCGCAGGACAGCCGGATCCGCACGGACGGCAGGTTCCTGAAGGAGGACGCGCTGGGCAGCGCTACGATCGACAAGGTGAGGGCGCTCAACGAGATCGCCAGGGAGCGCGGGCAGAGTCTGGCACAGATGGCGCTGGCGTGGATTTTGCGGGACGGGGACATCACGAGTGTGCTGATCGGGGCGTCGAAGCCGGCGCAGATCATCGACAACGTGGGCATGCTGTCCAATGTCAGGTTCAGCGATGAGGAGCTGCGGCGGATCGAAGAGATCTGCGGCATATAGATAAATAAAAAGATGTCAAAGCGTGCAAAAGAAAGACTGAGAAAGGTCTTTCTTTTGCTTTCTGGAATCTGATGCATCCAAATCGCGCCATGCGGTATCTAATCTATGAAAGCTGAA
>ERZ808054.477-NODE-477-length-37655-cov-6.101549_pt1 | contig 37655 bp, 28 predicted proteins | sample MGYA00380201_ERZ808054 | MGnify/ENA primary metagenome ERZ808054 (study PRJEB31490, sample SAMN06133419) | mouse gut metagenome | isolation source: Z5_2 | host: mice | place: China: Chengdu | collected 2015-05 ...
CTGAAAGCGGATTCGTAGAGGGATTTCATGCCTTCCAGGTATTGATGCTCGTATTTCTCGTATTCTTTTAAATATTTTTTCTTCTGGTTGAAATACTTGACATAGAGCCGCCTTAGGGCATCCAGGTATTGCTTTTCGCTTATTTTTCCATTGGATTTCAGATCGTCAAGGTCTTTCAATTCTTTTTCGAATGCTTCCAGATAGGTATCTGCCGCTTCTTTTCCGGCGGTTCCGGCTGATTTAAAACCGCCGCCTACACCTTGGAAATCAATCTGCACATTATTTACGGCATTGTTTACTTCATCTATAAGCATCTGGTAGTCGCTGTCCGTAAATGATGTATGTGCCTTTGCGTTCTGGTCTTCCATATGCGCTATTTTTGCGGCGATTGCGCTCTGTCCATACGCTGTTGCAAGTTCCTTCAGCTTTTCTATCTTCCCGCTTACGTCAAGCCCTTGCGCATTGAATACCTGCTCTGCGGCAACTAATTGGAAGAGATAAGCTTTGGCAATGTTTGACGCACCAGCATGTTTCAGGAATTCAGCTGCATCATCTGCCGTCACATTGGCAAGTTCTTTGCCTGTTTCAGCGAGCAGTTGTTCCTGCAATGCAAGTCCTTTCATCTTGGCGTTGAATGCTTCATATGCCACCTCATTTGCATTGGCAACGCCCATGGACTCTAACATGGATGCGACAAGCTGTACGGTGCTTTCATCCATGGAATCCATAACATCCGTACTGTTAAGGACGGATGTTGCAAAGGAATCAAATGCCTTTTGAACTTCCCATGATTTTGAGGAAGAATCAGTAAGTACCCTTACAAGGTTATCAAAAGAAGAGTAATCTATGCTGATGTTCGCGCCTTCCAGTCCGTTTAGTTCGTCCAGTCTGGATTTGATGGAATCTAACATGGACAGGTCTATGTTTTCAAGTGTGAACCCGCTATCCGTGAAGATGTTCTGGTATGCGGATTTCAGGGAATCGAAGGTGGGCTTTAGCTGGGTGTTTAACTGAGAGATTGTGTCGGAGATGGAAAGAGTGGGTGGAGAACTATGTTTCCGTCCCTGACTTAAATATTGTTGTTCAGCTTCCGCAGCATCTCTGGCCTCTTGTGCGATTTTCTGCCAAATATCAATTTCTTCCTGTGTATTGATGGAATGTTCTTTGAAGAAAGTAGTAGGATCATAGTCATCAAACTTTTTCTTGGTATCTTCAATAGCTTTATCGTACTGTTTTTGTAATGTTTCAGTTTCTTCAATTTGTGGTTTTAGAGAAATTACAACGGCACTATTTTCTCCAAAGAAATCTGTAATCTGTTGTAGATAATTAGCTTTTTCATCAGGTGTAAGTTCTGTATTTGTGAACACTTCAGAAAAAGCCTTAGAAATTATAGGATTATTTTGTACTTTATTAATTTCAAATAAAATATTTCTTCTTAAATATTCACTGACATAATTCCAATTTCCACGTTTATCTTCTGGTATATTATTCCAATCAAAATTGAATAACATATCTTGAATTGCAGTTTGCAAATCACTGTCTTCAATCTGAATATAAGAAAATTCACCTTGCAACCAAGTATTCAAATATTGATTTATGGAAGATGTTTGCCCTTCTAACTGTTGTTGTGCATATTGTAAATCTTTTCTTGCTTTTTCTAGTTTGTCAGTAAAGACAGTATCAATATCACCAGTTAGTTCAACTTTTATACCGACATAATCTTTATTGCCAAATTGATTTTGAGCATATAGTTTTGTTTCTTGTATTGCTAACCCTAAATCTTTTGCGGCTTGTATATACTCTTGATAATCAATTGGAATTTCTTCACCATTTTCATCTAAAAAGTATCCTTTTAATGCACCATTACCATAATTTTTAAACGCTTGTACGGCAGAACCTTTTGGCAATTGTTGATAAGCATTGTTTATCTTGTCAAATTCGCTTTTTGCACTTTTAACTTTTTGCTCTGCATCAGATAAATCTTGATTCCATCCTTTAAACACATCTGGAAATTCTTCCATTATCTTCTGATTAGCAAGTTCTTTTTCTTTTTGGATTAAATCATCTAAAGAACTAACAATTGTATTAATGTCACCAGATAAACCTAAGATTGCATTATCATTGTCATCATAATTTTTAGTTAAAGATGGGAATATTCCAGCCAATTGATTACTTAAATCAAGAAATTCTTTATAGTCTTCATTACTAAGAGTACCTTGGCTTTGAGTTATTTTACCAAGATTTTCTACCTCTTGTGCAAGTTCAGCATATCTTTTCTTTGCATTTTTTACAGTTTCTGTATTAGATTTCAAACTATCGTTTATAGAGTTAATTTTATCCGCTGCTTTTTGGGCTTTTTCTGTAATTTCTTCTGATTTATGTATCCATGAGACAAAAGCTGAAATTAATCCAGATACAATAAGGGAACTCCCCATTGTTAATGCTGCATTTAATGCGGTGGTTGCTACTGCTAATCCAGTAGTTTTAGCAGTAGAAGCAATTAGTGATAACCCATATCCAGAAAGACTTGCTTTCGCGCCATTTAACCCTATTAAATATGAACCTAATTTACTGTTTGCAACACCAACAGCAGTTGCAAATGCTTGCTGTTCCTTTTGACTCGTTGCTCCCAAAGCATTATATTGCTGCATTGCTTTTGTTATTTTTGTGAATCCAGTAATGTTGCCTTGCAAAGAAACATTATATCCAGACATAGAAGCAGTCGTGCCTTTAATGCTTGCCAGATACGCTCTTAAACTGTCATCAGATTGTGCTAATATTCGTTGCCATCCTTGCTGAGTTAATGAATTGTGTTGTATTGCTGAATTATATTTACTGATAATACTATTTGCATTTTTAAAAGGCTGTACTACTTCATTATTTATAGAACTTCCTACACCAGTAAACCATGACTTTATTGTTTCTTGTTTGAATATCATACTATTAATTTTGAGTCAATTGTGGATATTGACTGTACTATCTTGTGGAGAGATAGTTTCTGCTATGTGGAGTAGCAGTAGACCGTTATGTGGAATAACGGTTTGCTATATCTAAGTGTGGAGCTTAGATATTGAAATTCATGGTTATATTTGGTATAATGCAACTATAAAATCAAGGGGATGATACAAGCTATGAAAAATAAATTTAGCATCGTTATATTATTAGTAATCATAACAATATCTTTAACAGGTTGCTCTAAGTATGAAAGGGATGAAAGTTACGATACGGACTTATATGGTTCTTATTCTGATTATTGGGAAGCATCCAATATTTCTTATTCACAAAATAAAAGTTATACTTTTAATACAGATAATACATACAATTATATTCACAAAGAAATTATGGATGGAAATATAAATAAGGATATTGATAAAAACGGTAAAATATTATCAATTAAAAAAATATCTAATGATATAACTCAAATTACATTAGACCAAGAAATTACAGAATGGTCTACTGGAGAAAAATCAAACGAGATTATATACAAATATAAAAATATACTTGGTGATTTTCGTGAAATAGAAGTACCTAATGGAAAAACATTTAAACTGCAATTAAGTGAGTATAATTGGTATGATGAAGAAGGACAATATCATTTGTGTAACGGTGATAATTGTCAGTGTAGTGGCTCAATTCCCAAATATGTTAGGAAAGATAATATTATTTATTTTCAATCAATGGACGAAGAACATAAAGACTGTTACACAATAGGTTGCTATATTGTTGACGATGGGTTATTTGCTCCAGAGTTATACAAGGTAGAAGAGTAGTAGTTATTAACAATATACATTTTAACGCAAGATAATGGCACTTTTAGAGTTACTAGATTAGAATAGATATCCTCAATATAAAAAATTTTCCTGTTATTAAGTGTCCTTATTGCCAGTCAGCAGATACATCTAAAATTTCAGCAATGAGTAGAGTGGTATCGACAGGTTTATTTGGCTTTGGTAGTAAAAAGATAGGTAAACAGTATCATTGTAATAAGTGCAAGTCTGACTTTTAATTATCACGTCCTTTCTAAAAGTTTATTTTGCATATAATATTTCTAATTATTTCGTAAGCGCAAAATATTTCAGCGTAGTGACACCCTAGGAATCTAGCCTTATAATACAAATAGGAAATGCAATCTAATCAAATAAAAGGAGATGTTAAACTATGCAAGTCGTAAATAGAAAAGAAATTACAATAAAAACATTACTAATTTTAATTTCAATATTATCAATCATATTAATTAAGGAGAAGATTAGTGCTATTAATTCTTCTATAAACGTTATTAAAGATATGGGTGGTTTTGATTTATATCCTATGGACTCTCCTGACATAATAGTACAAGGATGGTATTACAACATTATAGCAAATGTAATATTTACATTATGTCCTATAGTAGTTTTGATATCATCTATCATTTCAATATTTGTCAAAAACAGAGTTATTGAAATAATAATAATTTCTCAGACCTTTTTAACGTTACTACTTGAAGCAATAGATAATTATAAAATTATAAGTGAAACAATTAGCTATTACGCATATATAGCAATAGTAATTTTGATTACCCTAGTTTCTATAATTGTATCTGCGATTAAGAAAAAATATGTATTTGTATTCTACATCATAGGAATTGTTTTGCTTATTGTGAAATATATTGATGTCTATAAGTTTTGGTACAAAGTAAGAGATGTGTCTTTATTTTGTTGGTTTGATATGTATGGCATTAAATATGCAATAATTACTATTTTAGGATTTTACATACTTATGCTCAAACTACAAATACAAAGCAATAAATAATTTAAGTCAATTTAAGCACATCCTTTCATGATATTATTTAGAGCATAACAGGCATTACACAGTCCAATTTTTCGTCCGCATGCCCCGTCTAAAGGTAGAATTTAAAATTTCAATTTTTGTTCAAAACATTTGCTCTAAATCTGTTTGAAATGTTTTGAATATCATACTATAATATACGTAATCTGTGGATGATTACATAAGCATTGTGGAGATGATTTATAAATAAATTAGTATTGTAAATAAAAAGGGAATTAATAATGAGTTTGATTTTATGCTACTATGAAAAATGTGGACAACATTATGATGAATCTGATGAAGAGTTGAATAATCTTAAAAATATAATTTGCATTGGGTGTGGTAAAGCAGGATATTTTAAACCTGTTCCAAAAGAGTATCTTAATAATGGTGGATGGGGTATAAATAAAAACCTGCAAGAACAATTCGTAAAAAACATAGTAAAATCTTCTCCTGATTTTGACCAAGAGTGTTGGAATAGGAGAGAAGCATCTAAAGAGATACAGAAACACAATGATGAATTACTTGAAAATGATAAAGTTAAACAAGCAAATGTTCCTAAATGTCTGACCTGTCAATCTACTGACATAAAGACATCAAAGGCAATGAATACTGTATTATTTGGCACAAAGAGACATAAAACTTTTCGTTGTAATAACTGTGGATATGAATGGTAATTTTATTAACATATAATAATTAGTGAGGTTATAATTATGAGATATATTTTTTTCTGTAGTAATTGTGAATTTACAGGTAGCGATGAAGAAAAGAAAATCAATAAACCACCTAAGTGTCCAGAATGTGGAAAGCTATTGAAATATACTGGTATTACACAAGATGAATGGCGAACAAAATCTAAAGATGAAAAATCATTATGGAAGAGTAAGTGGAAAAATGAATTTTCAAAATTAGATGATATTATGGAAGATACTATGAAGCGTAATGTTAATCATATATTAACTTCTGGATATAATTTTGAGGGATATAAAATCATTTCATACAATGGTATTGTTTCTGGCGAGATAGTTATGGGGACTGGGTTTTTATCTGAATTTGCAGCATCATTAAGTGATTTTTTTGGAGCTACATCAGAGGAATTTAGTGAAAAAATAATTAAAGCAAAAGAAATTGCATTATCCAAAATGATTAATGCTTCTTGTGCAAAGGGTGGAAATGCAATCATAGGTGTTGATTTTGACTATACAACATTTGGGAATAATATGATTGCTGTGTCTGCCAATGGAACTTCTGTTGTAATTGAAAAATTATATGATAGTAGGAAAATTTAATAAAATAATCTTTCAAATTAACATAGAAGAGTGGTAATAGATTTTGGAGATTTTTTCGTTTTTATAATTTCATCAATTCCAATATTATTCAGTCTCTTTTACTTTATATTCAATACATTTTTCTTTATCCATCCTAACATCTTTTGTAAGATACTTTTAGACTGAATAGGAGAATAAATAATCTCAATTTTCTCAAAGACGGTCTTACGAAGCACGGAAATCAATTTTGAAGACCTGGGGCATGGCAGAGAAGGAGCAGACAGCACGGGGAGGGCAGACGAGGGCAGGAAGGGACAGGCGGTGCATGGATTTCCGTTGCTTTGTGCAGGGAAATGAGATTTTCTTAATATTCCATTCCGTAAACAGCAATTTGGGGACATGGATGTCACCAAAAGCCCGCAATGAGCCTGGATGGCGAATCGCGGGCGGTTGCGTCCGGCCACTGTTGTTTCCCCGGAATATTTAGAAAATCCATTTCCCGAAACCGGCACGGAAATCCATGCACCACCTGTCCCTTCCTGCCCTCGTCTGCCCTCCCCGTGCTGTCTGCTCCTTCTCTGCCATGCCCCAGGCCTTCAAAATTGATTTCCGTGCTTACGAAAAATACAAGGGCAAAATGTAAAATATTTCTCCGTTTTTTCCACAAAGGCCAGGAGAAATCCCGGCATTATCCTGTTTTTTCCCGAATGTAACTGGTTGCTGATAAAAAACAGGAGAGCAGTCTCACTCTTTTGGTTGATACCCAGTCACGGGCAGGTTTTCCTTCCTGGTTTCGAGTACCTCTTACAAGCCTTGCGACTCAAAATCGTTTATACTCTGTGAACACTTCCATATCTGAAAGATCAGACTTAGGGGTTCCGCTGCTGATTGGTGGTTTTGTCCGATTCCACAAGGACATGCCACTTAGCGTTTCCGCTTATGGCCTGCCGCATATTTTTTTGCCATTGCTGGCATCCTTTCGGAGTGCATGTCACGCTCGCCGTTTCCAGCCACGTTGTAGCTATGCGGTACTATATATTCACTATAAGATAGCTTCCCAGCACTGGGGAACAGCAATCCCCAATTACGATTTATTTTCGCGGCAAAAATGCCGCGGGGCAAACACTGTGAGTTGACAAGGCTCACACATTCCTGCCTTTGCGCAGCATAATTTATGCAAATATAGCTTATGCATATAAATTATGTGCCGCTTAGGTATGAAGGGCATATTCAAAACAAAAATATTTTTGAAATCCGTACACTCATACGGCGTTTACCAGTGTTTTTCATGCCGGCCCATATGCCGGCTCCCATTCCGATGCTTCCGAGGGAACCGAGCCCGGAGGTGATTTTATCAATGACGGAAAGCAGACCGTTAAAACCGTCGATAGCGGCGGTAACGGCGTCGGAATTGGCGATATTATGGATCACTTTAGTAAAAGTATTGCCAAGTCTGTTGATGGATCCTTCCCAATTATTGGCAGACTGCATGGCTTTTTCCATGGCGGAACCGCCGCCATTCGCATAGTCTTCCAGCATCTTTTCATAAAGATCCCAGTTTTCAAGAAGGGCGTTTAGCTGTTTGCCATATTCCGCATCACCGGTTGCCCGGATCAGATCCGTTCTGCGGGAGTCGGATTCATCCAGAGCGGTATATGCCTTGGATAGATCTTCTAAGATCTGCATGGGATCGCGAAGGGAAGATGCTCCGTCTTTGATTTCCCTTAAAGAGACGCCTAATGCTTCACAGGCTTTTTCATAGTTGCTTAATGATTCTGCGTTAAGGAAGTTTCCGTCTTCCGTTTCGCCTTCCACCTGTTGGATATTCATAAGAATGCTTTCCCAAGCGTTGGCAACCAGATCGCCGCCTTGCCTGGTGACGGAGATCATAGCGCCCATGGCGGCGGTGGATTGATCGATGGAAACGCCGGAATGGGCGGATTGTGAAGCGGCAATTTTGGTTGCTTCCGCCAAATCTTCCATAGATAAGGCATAGCGGCCGGCTATATGGGTTTGGCCGTCCAATACTTTGTTTAACGCTTCGGTATTTCCTTTTAACTGATAGGCGGCGTCCGCTGCAATGAGATAATCATTGGCCAGATTGGCTTCCAGGTCTCCGGCAGCCTGGGCAAGCGTACTCAGTTCGGCCATGGCTTCCGCATTTTTGTAACCGGCGTTATACATTTTCCGAAAATCGGAAAGATAGCCGGATGCTTGTTTTCCATATTTGTCCGCCGCATGAAATGCGGCGGTTTCAAGGTTGGACAGATCGGTTTTGCTTAACTGGTCTGCGGTTTTTTTGATTTGGGTCAGCATGCTGTTTACTTCTTTTAATTCTTTAACAGCATTTGCCAAAGGGTCTTTGAACAAAGTTTTCAGTTTGACGGCTGTTTTTTGTAAAAAATTTAGATTGTCCAATATGCTAAAATCCTCCTTTTATCAGCAATATAACATTTTATGGTACATGAAATCCTCTCAGATCGGCAACGCATTGTTTCAGCGTTGCGCATACGTAATCCAGTTCTTTTATAGTTTCCCTGCCGCTGAAGCTAAACCGTATGCAGCTATGGATATCCTTTCGGTTTATTCCGATGGCAGACAGGGCGGGAGAAGGGGACAGGCTCCGGCCGTTGCAGGCGGAGCCTGTGGAAACCTGTATGCCGTACATATCCAGCAGGATCATTAAAGATTCCCCATCCACACCCCGAAAACAGATATATAAGTTATGGGGCAGCCTTTTCCCGGTTTCGACCGGAGCGCCGATTAAGTAGCTGTCAGGGATATGCTTCATGATATCGTTGTAGACATAATCCCTGCCATCGGGCCGGATGGAGGAGTAATCGTATGCCTCAACGGCTTTGCCGGCCGAGGCGATGCCGAGAATGTTTTCGGTGCCTCCCACCAGCCCTTGTTCCTGGCTGCCGTAAATGAAGGGTGGGAGGGTTATGAAGGATTTTTTGTATAATATGCCGCACCCTTTCAGCCCGCCCAGCTTATGGGCGGAAAAACCGGCCATATCCACGTTTAGCTTTTGGACATCGATGGGAATGGAGGGGATGCTGCCGGTACAGTCCAGGTAAACGATTCCATGGCAGGAATGTGTCAGAGCGATAATTCTTTCTACATCCTGTATAGTTCCCATTTCGCTGTTGGCATAATCGATGATAACGAAGGGGGGCAGGTGGCAGGAGGCCAGCCGTTGTTCGAAATCGTGGAGGTCAATAAATCCGTGGCAGTCCGTTTTTAACGGATGAGGATATTGACAATCTTCGGCGCATTGCAGAATGGACTTGTGGGCGATAGGAGAGTACAGGACGGTATGGCGGTGTGCCTTGTCATATCCGCGGACAGCCCAGGTATTGCATGCCGACCCGGAGGGCGTAAAATAAATATGATCCGGGACGGCATGGATGAACCTGGCGACAGACCGCCGCGCATCGGATATGATCCGTTTGGATTCCGTACCTTTTGCATAGAGAGAGGATGGGTTGCCCCAAAGATCCAGGATGGAAGTTAAATACTTTTTCATTGGATCGGATAAGGGTGTGGTTGCGGCATTGTCCAAATATATTTCCATTATTTTTCCTTACTTGTTTTTCGGGGTGTTTTTGGGATATGGGTTGCAGCTTTTTGACCGGTATGCATGATTTCATCGATAGCGGACCGGATATGCGGCTGGAATGTTTCCGGCAAAATACATTTTTTCAACTGTTTTTGCGCCGTTTCTTTGGGCATGGAACCATTGGTATAATGGCGCAGAACCGTATAGATCTTGTAGCAGTCCATAGTATCCGCAATGACGCGCCAGGGGGTTAGGGTCTTTGTGCTTTTACAGGCATGGCAGACATAATATTTCTGGCCGCAAATGGCGCAGACCGCATTCGGTTCATTTGGCATTTTCGGTATCCCCCCTGTTTTAATCTTTGTATACGAATACTTCGCAGAGCTTGCCCGCTTCGTCGCAGTAAGGTTTCTGGAGCTTGTATGTAACGGTATGGCCGCCGTCAGGAGTCAGGCTGACATCCACGCTGGAGATATCGATCTGCGCCCTGGGGAATGTGATAACGCCGATATATTTGATATTGCTGTCGCATTTGTTACGGAAATAGCAATGTACATGCAGCGTCCGGATCGGCGGCATGGAATCGGTAGTCTTTGCCAGGCTGATTGCTTCTTCCATTTCCGCTTCGTAATCCACGATAACTCTGCCCGTGGTATCGGCAGGGAACGTCAGAGTTTTATTTTCCGCGTCGATTGTGAATTTGCCTTCCCCGGCTGTGGCGGAGACTTCCAATGTTTCGCCGAATTCGTTTTCATCGTTGACCAACTGGACATATTTAATTTCAGCGCCGGCTACGCCTACAGGCACATACTTCAATGTTACTTTATTGCCGGCGATTTCCAGGACTTCGCTGACGGGAGCGGTAATTTTCTTGTCAGGAGCGGCAATATTCTTTTCGGAAGAAAACTGTTCTGCCAGCAGGTCGAAAGAATGGATCGCGTTCGTATAGGAAAGGGTTCCCTGTGCGGCATTGTAGAAGGTAACGATTTCAGCGCCCTGTGCGTCGGTAACGGGAGTGCCTTCGGACGTGAAGTTCAGGGTAGGTTCTTTTACGTTGGTCAGTCTGCTTAAGAGCTGCTTCGTGGTCGGTTCAAATTCCTCGATGTATCTGATTTTTTCAAAAACAACTTCATTGGGGTTAAATTTCATATCGTGTAATCCTCCTTGTAAATGGAAGGAGAGCTGGTTAATGCAGCTCTCCCATGTAATTGAGTTCTTCTTTTCTTACTTTTTTTAAATCTATACCAAAACCGGAATAACCGGACCGCAGCAAAAGGTCTGCGTTTTTAATTTTTGATATGCGCTTTACGCTGTCCATAAAGGCAAAGATATTCATATCCCATACCGTCTTGTCATTTCTTTTAAAACCTTCGCTGTTGACCATGGTGGAAATCATGGGCAGCAGGGTGGATCTTGCCGGTTCCAGCTTTCGGGCTTCATATTCCATTTTTGCGTCTTCGATAAAAGCCCTCCGGCAGCTGTTGGTGCCGGCGACCCGGTCATCCCTTTTTAAGTGGTGGATGGCCCGCAGACAGCCAGCTATTTTGAGATAGGTGTCTTCGTCGATCATAATATCGTCGTCATTTCCCTCCTCCCGCTGAATGAGTAAAATATTATTTTTCTGATCGACGCAGGTTTTCATTTTTGACAGATCCAGACGGCTGCCGAATAAGATCCTGGAGTCGTCGGCGGTATAGTATTTGCGCAATAGCTGGCAAAATAATTGATAATCGGATATTTCATCAAATGGAATCCCCATTTCGTCGAGCTGCCAGCAGAAATCGATGCCGGTTGAACACAAGGTAGTTACCATTTGATAATATCTGGTTTCACCATATTCGCAAATTTCGGATAAGGTGGGGATATGGAGGGCAATGCCGCTGCATATCCCGATCGCGGCTCCGCGGTATAGATTTAAATAGTCGATATTCAGTTTTTTCATTTTGCTGCTTTTTGAACCATTCCCTTTCTGGTATTTGTATTTTTTCCTTTTCCCTTATACGCACAAAACTTATGACGTAGTTTACGGGTGTTTTTCGCGGAGGGGTATTTTTTCGCACGTAAATAACGGACGAGTAGAAAAACGGAATGTGTAATAACTTGTAATTTGGATCTGATTGTGGTAAAATTGCCGGTAATTATTAGTAAAAAGGGCACTATGCATGCAGGAAAGTTCTGTTTTCCATAGGTGAGAGAATGAAAGAAAAATGATAGATAAAGATAAGTTTCACATGTTCAATTACATAAAAAAAGAAGAATATACGGGGAGCATGGAGGGAATGCGTTATATGCTCCGAAAAAAAGAGGGGGAAGAAGTCAGGCTGGAAGCCGTTATTTGGCCGGAGCCTTATGGATATGGGGCAACTCCTGAACAGAAAAAGCAGAGGATGGAGTTTGATTTCAGCGCGAAGGGGCTTGAAGAAGCAGTCGATTGGATGAATGAGCAGTATGTAGGGCAGAGGAATCTGTGGGGTGTAATAAAATGAAAAAGATGGGAAGAGAGAAAAGTATTGGTAACACGCAGAAATTCGGAAAACGAATAAAAATAAAATTGCTTGGCATGGCAGCGGTTCTCCTGGCGCTGCCGGTATACGGGATTTCTAACGAGCTGTTTAAACTGGCGGTCTGCCGTGATAACAGCGTTTCATTGTTTCAAAGGAAGGGAGTCAGGAAACTTGCCGAACGGCTGAACGAGGTGATCGCCGGCAGGGGAAGGAAAAAATGGGGAGATGGAAAGGAACCGACTGGCGGAAAACGGACGGCAGATGAAAAAGTGCCGGCTGGATTGGGCTTTGCCGACTTTACCGGAGAGATGGAGGAAGGGAAAACCTGGTTCCAGTCCCAGAAAAAAGAGAGGATTGCGATGACGAGCCATGACGGGCTGAAACTGGTCGCTTATTATCTGCCGGCCCCGAAAGAGTCGCGGAGAGTATTGATTTTGATGCATGGCTATAGAAATGAAGGGATCGTGTGGGATTTTTCGGGCCTGGTGAAATTTTATCATGAACAGGGATATCATCTCCTCGTACCGCATCAGCGGGCCCATGGGGAGAGCGAGGGAGAGCATATTTGTTTTGGCGTGAAGGAACGTTATGATTTGGCCCAATGGACGGAATATATTTCCAGGCGGTTTGAAAGGAGATGCAGCATTTTCCTGTCGGGAATTTCCATGGGCGGGGCGACGGTGCTTATGGCAACGGGGCTGAAGCTTCCCGGGCAGGTGAAGGGAATCATCGCGGATTGCGGTTATACTTCTCCGTGGGATATTTTTGCTTATGTTCTTGGGAAGGACTGCCATCTGCCGAAGTTTCCTTTTCTCTATGCGGCGGATTACATATGCCATAGGAAGGCTGGATTTCATTTTCAGGAATGCAGCGCGGTGGAAAGTCTGCGCAGGAACCGGATACCGGTATTGTTTATCCACGGGGGCAGGGATGTTTTCGTGCCGGCGAGGATGAGTTGGAAGAATTATGAGGCGTGCGCGGCGGAAAAAGAGATTTTTATCGTGGACAGGGCGGCGCATGGCACGAGTCATTTGGTGGAGCCGGAGGAATACCGGCGGAGAGTCGTAAAATTTATGGAAAAATGGTCGGATGGAAATTAGGGAACGGATTCGTGTTATCGGGGAGAGCGAAAAAGTGAAATGTGTCCTGAGGCATTCATGGGCCAGCAGCGGGAGAAGGGAAAGCGTGGCGGAGCATAGCTTTATGCCGGCGGCCATGTTAGGAAGAAAGGAAAATAAGAAAATGGCAACGGAAAGAAGAAAAGGGACTGGGAAGGCCGCAGCAGGGCGGGGCGATAAAGATAAGAAGAAGGGAAGATATGCATCCAAGGACGGAAGTGCATTGGAAACCGGCCATGCAGGAAGGGGAAAGAGAACAGGAGAATATATAAAAAAGGAAAAGAACGAGCCTGAAAAAAGGAATAGAGGAAATGAGAGGGGAAAGAGAACCGCCGGAAACAGGAAGGAATATGGTGAGGAATTCCGTCCGGCAAGAATGGGAAAAGAAGTGCAGAAAGGAAAAAGCAGGTGCAGGGCTTTCGGAGAGTGCGGAGGCTGTCAGATGCTGCATCTGCCTTATGAAGAGCAGCTCGCGCTGAAGGAAAAAGAGACGGCGAAGCTTTTGAAACCTTATGTGCGTCTGGAAGGGATCATCGGCATGGAAGAACCGGAGCATTACAGGAATAAGGTAAGCGCGGCATTTACCCATGACCGGCAGGGAAAGCCGCTGTCGGGTGTGTATAAAGAGGGAACGCATTACATTATTCCGATAGAGGCATGTGTGCTGGAAAATGAAAAAGCAGATGCCATTATCGCATCGGTCAGGGCGTTGCTTCCGTCTTTTAAAATAAAGACCTATGATGAAGACAGCGGGTACGGTCTGCTGCGTCATGTGGTGGTAAGGATAGGGCAGAAGACGGGGCAGATCATGGTGGTTCTGGTGCTGTCTTCACCGATTCTGCCGTCGAAAAATAATTTTGTGAAGGCGTTGTTGAAACAGCACCCGGATATTACGACGATCGTCATTAATGTGAATGACCGAAAGACAAGCATGGTGCTTGGAGATAAGGGGCAGACGATTTACGGAAAGGGATATATTGAGGATGTTTTGTGCGGCATTACGTTTCGAATATCCCCCAAATCGTTTTACCAGGTGAATGCGGTACAGACGGAAAAGCTATATCGCAAGGCGGTAGAGTATGCGGGCCTTACGGGAAAGGAAACGGTGTTGGACGCCTATTGCGGGATCGGAACGATCGGAATGATCGCGGCCGGCAAAGCCGGAAGGGTGATCGGCGTAGAACTGAACGGCGATGCGGTAAGGGATGCCGTAGCGAATGCCAGAAGAAATCAGATAGGGAACATCGATTTTTATGAGAAGGACGCGGGGGAATTTATGGTTCAGCTGGCAGAACAGAAGGAAAGGGTAGATACGGTGTTTATGGACCCGCCCAGAACCGGCAGTGATGAAGTGTTTTTGAATTCTCTCGTGGAACTGGCGCCGAAAAAGATAGTGTACATTTCCTGTAATCCGGAAACTCTGGCGAGAGATCTGGAGTATATGGGGAAACGGGGGTATCGGGCGGTGAAGGGCGTATGCGTGGATATGTTTCCGTTTTGTGGGCATGTGGAAGTAATAATTATGATGCAGTATTGTGGAAAAGAGAAGAATTAGACGGTCTACAGATAAGAAGGCGCAGTATGATGAGAGTGCCAAACGGCTGTTAGGACAAAAAAGTATACTGGCACATTATAACGATGCATAATAATGGCTTTACGGCAGAACAGATAGCGCCTACTATTGATAAGGATATAAAAGAGATAGAAGCTATTATCAAGGGTAAAGAATTGGAACTTGCGTAAAAAAGGTAATGAAATACCTCCAAGTCATCAAAGGTTTGGAGGTATTCTTTTGTGAAAGCTTGTCAGCGAGTATGCAAAAGGGTGGGTTCACAAAATGCTTGCGTATAATTCTATTGCCATTCTATCGGAACACCGATATAATGTATATCAACAGAGAAAGTTTTATCAAATACCTGAAAGGGTTGCAGATGAGAGGTAAAGAATATGACGATCGGGGAACTGTTAGAGGAAAGAGGATTATCACGCTACCGGTTATCCAAGATAAGCGGAGTGCCTTGGGCAACTTTGTCCGATATCTGTTCAGGGAAGACGAGATTTGAGAGATGTAATGCAGCGACGCTTGCCAAACTGTCAAGGGCACTGGAAATCAGCATGGAGGAATTGCTCCTTCTGGAAACAGGAAATGACAGAGATGAGGGAGGAAAGCCTGAAAATAAGACGTATTTGGAAATGGGGCTGCCGGAGAGTTTAAGAAAGGCACTGGGCGAATACATTCAGGGAGAAAAAGAGCAGGTATCCCACATGGACTGCCTGTGGGGAGAACTGTATGGCTCCATCAATGCATGTCAGTGGGGCGGACGGATCACAAAGGAACAGGCAGATTACCTGCGGAAGAAGTATCTGTTTGCAGATGAGGTGGTGGAAGAAAATGATTGATTTTACATCCTGTGAAGTAAACAAATTTAAGGCATATGGAGGTGCGAACGGAAATAAAATCCATATAACGTATGATGGAAAAGGATATATGTTAAAATTTCCATCCATAGCGGGACGGAACAAAAACATGAGTTATTCCAACGGATGCATCAGTGAATATCTTGCCTGTCATATATATGAATTATTAGGAATTGAGGTTCAGGATACCTTGCTTGGCACTTATACGGACAAAAAAGGCAAGGAAAAAGTAGTGGTTGCTTGCCGGGATTTTACTGCCGGTGGAAAGAAACTGATTGAATTTGCACAGCTTAAGAATACCTGTGTTGACAGCGAACAGAACGGATATGGCACGGAATTGTCGTCCATTATGGCGGCAATTGGCGAACAGACACTTGTGCCGCAACAGGAGATGGCACAGTTTTTTTGGGACATGTTTATTGCAGATGCTCTGCTTGGTAATTTTGACCGTCACAATGGAAACTGGGGCATTCTGGTAGACGAGGAGAAACAGACCGCCCAAATGGCTCCGGTTTATGACTGCGGTTCCTGTCTTTATCCACAACTGGCAGCAGAGGATATGAAGGATGTGCTGGAAAATGAGAGTGAGATTGACCGACGAATCTTTGTCTTTCCAACTTCAGCGGTGGAGGAAGATGGAAAAAAGGTTTCTTATTTTGAATATATATCATCCCTGAAAAATCCGGATTGCAATGCTGCACTGAAACGTATATATGCCCGGATTGACATGGGAAAAATTAACTGTCTGGTAGAGGAAACACCGTTTATTACACCTATGCAAAAGGAGTTTTACCAGATTATGATAAGAGAGCGCAAGGAAAAAATTTTAGATTACAGCATGGGGTTCCGATAAAGGAGCCGGGAGAAAAAAAGACTGAACCAAGCATTAGACGGTGGTGGAAGGCAGCATTTTTATGTATTTGAAAGAGAGCTAGAAAAGGGGCGGATTTACCAATGAAAAAGGACAGGCTGAAGGGCATAATAACAGCATTAAAGCAGGAAGATTGCGTATTATTTATCGGATCGGGGATTTCCACCTGGTCGGGTCTGCCTTCCTGGGCGGGGTTATTGGATGAATTGGCCGATTATTTGGAAGAATGCGGGGAAGACAATTCCTTGGTAAAAAGAGAAGCCGCAAACGGAGATTTGCTGCAGGCGGCAAGCTATGGATTTGACCGGCTGACAAAGCTGCAGATCAGAGACTTTATGCTCCGTGCATGCTGCTGCGGGAAGGCGGAACCCCAGGAGATCCACAAGAAGATATTGGATCTGGGAGTAAAATGCTTTATAACGACCAATTACGATAAGTTGATCGAGATGGGAATCCAGAAGTGGCGGGCAAAGAAACCGATAATGGTTGTTACAAACCGCCAGTTGGCCGAAATGGGGAGAATATCCCAGGCAAGGGCGGCTGATTTTATCTATAAGCCCCATGGGGATGTGGGGGATGCGGAGAGCATTATTTTAACGAGGGAGCAATACCGTTCCCTGCTGTTGAACGGCGAAAGGCATATGGCTTTGGAAACTTTGAAGACTTTGATGGTCAGCCGGCCCGTCGTATATATGGGGTTCGGACTGCGGGATCCCGATTTTTTGTATATCAGGGATATCCTTTCCAATATTTACCAGGGCAATGTTAGGGATCATTATGCGGTTATGGCGGATGTGGAAGATGCGGAGGCCGATTATTGGAGGAGGAATTACGGCATCCATTTAATCGGTTACGAAACGGAGGCGAAGCCGGACGGTGCCAGAAGCCATGCCCCCTTGCTGGAACTGCTGGAAACTTTAAATGACGAATTGCATGCTTCTGACAAAATGGATGTGGGAGGAAAGGCGGATGCGGGGCAGGATAAAGCGGAAACAATTCTTGCATTCATAAGATACGCGGCGCGGTTTGCCGGATACAGGAGGGCGGAGACGGAGTTCGGGATACGCGTCCATAGGAAGTCTGACCGGACAGAAATGCGTTATGCGGATAAATATAATGGAAGCCTTGTGAAAAACTTTTTAATGGGCGTCAAAAAGCATGCGGTATTGATCGGGGCACCGGGAGCAGGGAAAAGTTATGCGATGCGCCAGACGGCTGCAGAAATGGCACAGAAATTAAATGAAAAATGCCTGGAAGAGAGCGTGTCCGATGGCAAAAGCATCGATTTCTGTCAAATGGATGTGCCAATATATATTGATTTGAAATTGTATGACGGCAATCTGGAAAGGATGATAGAAAAGGAATTTTCAAAGACATTGCCACCGGAAATGATCAGGAAGGAATGCCGGTGTAAAATTTTCCTCGATTCGTTTAACGAAATGCCGAAAGAGTATTGGGATGGGGGAAAGTATCGGCAGGACTTTGAAAAGGTTTTTGACCAGTTCGGGAATGCGGCGGTTGTGATCGGGGCGAGGACTTCAGACGGGCTGGAGGAATATCCGTTTCCGGTCTATTATCTGGATGAGATCGACAGGGATACGATTGATGAAGAATTGGAAAAAAGGGGAATGACGGTAAAGTTAAATGCGGTCATGCTTGGGATTGTCAGCAAGCCTTTTTACTTTCAACATATTATCAGCGGAGAAATTGATATAAAGAATATTTTGCAGCCAAAGCATTTTTATAATGAGTTTTTTGGGAACTTGCAGAAAGATTTTACCGCGCGCTTTTCTGAAACAGCGAAGATCGAAACAATTTTATCCAAAGCGGCATACCGGGCGCTGGACATGGGCATAGAAGCATTTCCGGTTGAATTCATCTATGAAGGAATGGATGGGCAGAATGTTTTTGGCAGGACGGAAGAGAAGGAAGAGGCCGTAAACTGGCTGATTTATAAAGCAATTTTAATACCGCACAGTAACGGAAAGATAGCGTTTGTACACCAGACGGTCACGGAATATCTGGCGGCGAAGGAATTGCTTTGTTTTTACCGGAAGGATAAAGAGGTCGTCCGTGAGAAAATAAGGTTTTATCGTTGGGACCAGACCGTGCTGTTTATGGTCAACCTGCTTTCGGATGATGAGGTGGAAGACTTTATTGATGATTTATTTAGAATTGATTTCGGGCTGGTTCTTTGGGCTGTTCAATACATGGAGTTCCAGAGGGCGGGAGTGGAAAAGAAAATCTTAAGAAAAATCATAGAAAACCGGGGGATAAGAGACAGGCATCGATGGGGAATTGATAAGTATCTTCGGTATGACTTGCAGTATTCGGAGGAAAATGAAAAAAACCTGAGAAAGGTGATCGAATTTGGGGACAGCATTGGCGGTTCGGCGCTGTTTTGCCTGTGGAGATGGAAGGGGGATGCTATCAAGGAAGAGTGCATGCGTCTCCTTTTGGAGCATGCGTCCGATTATAATTTTTGCCGGAACGGGGCGGCTGAAATTTTGGGCGAGATTGTGGAAGAAGAGGATTTGGGGGCGCTTCAAAAAATGGTGGGCGAAGTCCGGCAGTTTGCAACTATTGAGGAAAAGGAGATTGAGAAGGGGCAGGGGTTTATTTGCTCGATGGCGCTTATTCTGCAAAAGTTCGGAGAAGAGAGCGTCCGCAGCATATTGATAGGGGATTCCAAGATTGCAAAAGCGCCTTCCATAGGTGAGGAGATCTTTTGCGATTACCTGCGGGAAAGGAAAACGGCGGAGAGCCTTGTGATGGCGATGGACTTATTCATGCAGGGATATCAAAGGGCGTCAATAGCGGTATATTTTCTGGTGCGTTTTTCCAAAGAAGCTATGCCATGGGACTTCTTTCGGGAGGAACATATCGACAGGCTGCTCGACTGCCTGGATCATGGTGTATGGGCGTTTGAGGCTTTGCAGGAGATCGTGGAAAGCAGAGAGGATTTGAAAGATTATGTACGGTGGAAAGCAAATTCACACCGTGGAATCGCTAAAGCTGCAATGTCAGTCTGCATAGACCCGGAAAACAAGGAGGATGTTTTCCGGGAATTGGAATCTTTGCTTTTCATGAAAGAGGATGAACTGGAGGCCCAGCCCTTCCGGCTGCTTAAGGAAATAAGGCTCAAATGGACGGGAAGGGAGGAATTGTTTATTCGGCTTTTGGCGCTGAAAAACCAGGAGTTGGTGGCAGGGCTGATGGGCGGTTCCGTGCCGCCTGGCATTACGGGATTTGGAACTTTTGAAATAGAAAATATGGATTGGTGGCTGAACTGGATCGAAGAATTGGAAAAGGATGGGGAAGAAGACAGGAGCAGATGGCAGTTATTGCAAATATCGAGATTTTTGGCCCAATCTATGGATGCGAAGTCCAGGGACAGGTTTTTGGAAAAATTCAACGATGCAGATTATCCCTACAGGAAAATGATTTTAAGGTATATCATTCCCGGGTTAAAAGCAAGTCTGGATGATTTTTCGGAAGACACGATCCAATATATATTGGAAGATTTAAAAGAAATTACGCATTGGAACGGATGGGAACATCATTTTCTTGCGTATATCGCGGCTGAACCGTTTATTATGGAAAGAGTGGTGCCGCTCTTAGAAAGCGGGGATGAAATTTTGAGGGGCAATGCGATGGATATTATAGAAACTGCCGGCGCGCAGCAGGGGAAGAGATACCTTCTGCCCCAGAAAAGGCAGGGAAAAACTGGTACCCGCGCCAGGAAGGGAAAGAAGAGGAGGCGTAAATGAACGGATCTGTGCAATAGCACAGGTTCGTTTTTTTAATGGCAATAGTAAATCGCCTGTCATACAGATGCGGCTCCAAACAAACGGAGATTTTTAGTTCTGATAAACTAACGAATAACACCATAAGCGTTTACGAGGAACCCGTCAAAAACAAAAATATGTTTGATGCATATAATTTATTATACCTTTAGGAAGCTGCCATAGGGCAGTTTCTTTCGGAGGGATAGTAAAAGGTTTGGTAAGCGTATCATTTCTGGAGACCGAGTATGAATGAGGTGATTATTATTGAATAATTTTAATTCTAATTGGATGTTTAATCCGCCAAATTTGTTTGGCAGAAGAAGAAATTTTCAGAGGAATTATTGTCAAAGCACGGCGCAGCCTAAATCCGATTGTGTATCGGGGGAAGAGGAAGCGGTGAGTTCTGATACATGCAATAACAGCGGCTATTTTGGGAAATGCAAGGAAAAGGTTTGCGAAGAGGCAGACGGAAAGTCAGGGTCGCCGTGTTGTAAGGAAGAACAGAGAGAGCCAGTTCCGCCGTGCTGCCGGGGAGAACGGGGAGAACCCGGGCTGCAGGGACCAAGGAGAACCCCGGGGTCGCCGTGCTGTGAGGAAGAACAGAGGGGGTTCGGGCCGCCGTGCTGTGAGGAAGAACAGGGGGGATTCGGGCCGCCGTGCTGTGAGGAAGAACAGAGGGAGTCCGTTCTGTCGTGCGGCAAGGGAAAAAACAGGGGATTTGGCCTGCCGTGCTGTGATGGGGAACAGAGAGAGCCGGTTCCGCCGTGCTGCCGAGGGGAACGGGGAGAACCCGGGCCGCAGGGGCCGAGGGGAAAACCGGGGCCGCCGGGCTGTGCAGGAGAACGGGGAGAAACTGGCCCGCAGGGAGTTACAGGACCGCAAGGGCCGCAAGGGGCCACAGGACCGCAGGGGCCTAGAGGAGAACCCGGAGCGCGTGGTCCGGCGGGGCCGCCCGGATATCCGCAGAACAGTATATTTGCATCATTTTTAGGACAGGAGTTGAGATTGCCGGAAAACGGAAGCCTTCCGTTTAAAGTGGATATACCGGATATCACTCAAAATATATCGTTATGCAACGGTTACTCCATATCGCTGACGCCTGGATGCTATGCAATCTGGTATTATGTATCTGCGACCATTAAAAAGCATGGGTTTATTCAGGTTATGCCATTATTAAACGACTGTGTGCAGATGGTATATTGCACATATGCGGAGTCTGAGAAACGGAGAGAAATACTTGCGGTATCAAGATATTTTATTATTGAAATACCATGTGCGTCCACATTGTGCTTTGCATGGGATTCTTCGGCAGATGTGACTGGAATAAATATGAATCTATGTATAGAAAAGCTTGCCAGGCAATCATTCAATTAGGAGGGAGGTTTCAAGATGCCGACAATAAGTCTTTGCATGATTGTTAAAAATGAGGAGATGCATATCACCCGGTGCCTGAAAAGTGTGGCGGATTTGGTAGACGAAATTATCGTCGTAGACACTGGTTCCGAGGACCGGACTGTGGAAATCGTGTCTCAATATACGGCAAAGATATATTCTTATCCCTGGCAGGAGGATTTTTCCGATGCCAGGAACTATTCTTTTTCAAAGGCGTCGATGGATTTCTGTATGTGGATGGATGCCGACGATGTACTGGAAGAAACAGAAAAGGATAAATTTCTGCACTTAAAGCAGACGCTGTCATCGGACGTTGATATTGTAATGATGAAATATAATACTGCTTTTGACGAGGACGGGAAACCTTCTTTTTCTTATTTTAGGGAGAGATGGATCAAAAATTGTTCCGAGTACCGCTGGGTCGGGGCAGTCCATGAAGTGATCCCTCCAAGCGGAAACATTGTGTATTCTGATATTGCAGTTTCTCACAAAAAAAGAAACGCCGGCGATCCTGACCGGAATCTTAATATATATCGGAAGGCGCTGGCAGAAGGAAGAATATTAGAGCCGCGGCAGCAATATTATTATGGACGAGAATTATACTATCACAAACAGTATGAAGAAGCTGTTTCCGTACTGGAACAATTCCTGCGTTCTGAGGAGGGGTGGATTGAAAATAAAATAGAAGCGTGTGCCGTCTGTGCAAATTGTTATTACGGTTTGGGGAGGGAAGAATCCGCATTAAATTCTCTTTTGCGCAGTATGAGCTTTGATTTGCCGAGAGCTGAATTGTGCTGCGAAATTGGAAAATACTTTTTGGAGCATGGGAATTACCATACGGCGATCTATTGGTATGAAACTGCTTTAAGCAGACCCAAAAATGAATATTCGGGCGGGTTTATCCTTTTAGACTGTTATGGTTATATTCCTTATATGCAGCTATGCGTATGTTATGATAAAATAGGGGATCGGAAGAAGGCAAAAGAATATAATGAAAAAGCAGGAGCTTGTAAACCTTATTCAAAAGCATATCTTTATAACAGACAATATTTTGACAGTTTGGGAATTTCCTAGCGCATATTTTTGAAGGCGTTTGAAATTATAATTCTGTTGTCTGTATTTTCCAGTTTGTAATATATTCCTAATATATTCTGAATCTTTCTAAAATATGTAACTTTTTTTTGAGCAAACATAAAATATTTGTAGAAAAAGATATTTTCAAGTATTTTTTTGAATGATTTAGAAAGGAAACGGATTATATGGATAATAGAAATTTATGTAATGATTGTCAGAGCCAATGTCATTTTTCCTGTTGTGAACGTGGGTCGGCAGGGCCTAAGGGAGATCAAGGTCCTATGGGTCCGCAGGGAGCCAAAGGAGATATGGGATGTCCAGGACCGAAAGGCGACAGGGGGGATCAGGGTCCTATGGGGCCGCAGGGAATTCCCGGTGTTCCCGGAGCAAGAGGCCCCAGGGGAAACACAGGGCCTGTAGGTCCTACTGGAAATACGGGGCCAAGGGGTTGTGCAGGGCCGAGAGGTTACGCTGGGCCGCAAGGAATTCAGGGAATTCAAGGAGTCCGCGGTGATATCGGACCAAAAGGAGATCCGGGATGTGAAGGTCCGCAGGGAGATATGGGGCCTCAGGGTCCGGCAGGACCGACCGGCCCGGCAGGACCTGCTGGACCACAGGGAGATATGGGGCTTCAGGGACCCAGAGGCATTCCGGGTCCAACAGGAGCAACCGGCCCAACCGGCCCTATGGGTCCGCAAGGCGTGACTGGTTTGCAAGGGATTCAGGGCGTGACAGGCCCGAATGGCGCACAAGGGCCGAAGGGTTGCCCGGGAGATGATGGTCCAACAGGTCCGACAGGAGCCACAGGAGCGACGGGAGCCGACGGAGTGCCCGGAGCGACAGGTCCAACAGGAGCCGCTGGTACGGGAGCTATCATTCCTTTTGCATCAGGGCTTCCGGTTTCTTTGACAACAATTGCCGGAGGGCTTGCAGGAATTCCCGCTTTTGTCGGTTTTGGAAGCAGTGCGCAAGGCCTTACGGTTTTGGGGGCAACGATTGATATCACAAATGCCAGCGGAACGCTTTCCAACTTTGCATTTCAGGTTCCGCGGGATGGTACCATTACTTCGTTCAGCGCATTTTTCAGCACTACGGTAGGCTTGTCCTTAATAGGTTCTACGGTTACGATAAGAGCGCAGATTTATCAGTCTACAACGCCAAATAATGTTTTTTCTCCGATTGCGGGAACGCAGATCAATCTGACGCCGTCACTTTCGGGAGTCGTATCCATTGGCACGCTGCTGAATGGTTCGCTTACAGGACTTAACATTCCTGTAACGGCTCAAACTCGGTTGATGCTGGTATTTTCAGCGACGGCAAGCGGAGTATCATTGCTCAATACAGTTGCGGGATATGCAAGCGCCGGTTTAAGTATAAATTAATGCAAGCGAAGCTGACATGGCGTGTCGGCAGCAAGGAAAAATGAAAACTTTATACAGCGGCTATCAAGCGGCGTTTCTTATTTTCGGCAGAGGAATAGGAATGCCGCTTTTTTTAAGCCGCATCATAGAGGCATTTCTTAACAAACTATTGGGGATAGTTCCAGGAATCTTATTGATAAAGGCTTGCTCTAATGCTAAGATACTTGATGTATAAATAGGAGTTGACAGCTTATAGAATAAAAAGAAGTTTTTAACGAAAGAGGTATGCTTACCAATGAAAAAAGACAGCCTGAAAGGCATTGTAACAGCATTAAAACAAGAAGACTGCGTCATATTGATAGGTTCAGGGATATCCGTGTGGTCGGGGCTGCCTTCCTGGAAATTATTATTGGACAAGCTGGCCGGTTTTATGGAGAAATGCGGGATAGACAGTTCCTTGGTAAAAAGAGAGATTGCGGGCGGGGATTTGCTGCAGGCGGCGAGCTATGGATTTGACCGGCTGACGAAGCCGCAGATCACCGATTTTATGACCAGTGCGTGTCATTACGGGGAAGCGGAGCCTCATGAGATACATAAAAAGATATTGGATTTGGGGGTAAAATGTTTTATAACGACCAATTACGATAAACTGATAGAAATGGGAATTGAAAAATGGCGGACAAAAGAGCCGGCCATGGTTGTCACCAACCGTCAGTTATCCGAGATGGGTAGGATATTACAGGCCAGGGCGGAGAATTTCGTTTATAAACCCCATGGGGATATTGAAGATGTGGAGAGTATTATTCTGACAAGGGAACAATACCGCTCTCTGCTTTTGCATGGCGAAAGGCATATGGCTCTGGAAACTTTGAAAACGCTGATGGTCAGCAGACCTCTTGTATGTATGGGGTTTGGGTTAAAAGATCCCGATTTCCTTTATATCAGGGATATTCTTTCCAATATTTATCAAGGAAACGTGAGAGACCATTATGCAATTATGGCAGATGTGGAAGAGGGAGAAGCCGATTATTGGGAGAGGCATTATGGCATTCACCTGGTAGGGTATGAAACAAGGATGGAGTTGGATGGTTCAAGAAGCCATGCCCCCTTGCTGGAATTGTTGGAAACGTTGCATGATGAATTGCATGGGATACTCTTGAAAGAAGAAAATGGTAAAAAAGAGCCGGATCGAACGCAGTCGGAAATAATTCTTGCATTGATGAGATATGCGGCAGGATTCCGTAAATATGAAAAAGCAGAGACGGAATTTGGAATACATATCTACCGGGATTCCATTCATACGAAGGGATTTTGCATAGACAAGTATAATGGAAGCCTTGTGGAAAGGTTCTTAACGGATAATGAAAGTCGTGCAGTACTGGTTGGAGCGCCGGGGGCAGGAAAAAGTTATGCGATGCGCAGGGCCGCCGCCTCCATAGCGCAGGAACTCAATGATAAATGCCTGGAAGGAAGCGGATTTTCAGATAAAACCATGCCTTTTGCAAAGAACATGGATTTTCGTCAGATCGTCGTGCCGGTATATATCGATTTGAAACTATATGACGGCGATCTGGAGGGAATGATCGAAAAAGAATTTTCAAGGACGCTGCCGTCAGAGAAAGTGATTGGAGAATGTCGGTGTAAAATTTTTCTGGATTCTTTTAATGAGATGCCGAAGCAATATTGGGATAACGGAAAGTATTTGGAGGACTTTAAAAAGGTATTTGCCGGATCGAAACATGCGGTGGTAGTAGGATCAAGAACTGCAGACGGTCTGGAAGCTTTTGGATTTCCTATCTATGTCCTGGACGAGATTGACAAGGATACGATCCATACGGAATTGGCGAAAAGGGGAATGACGATAGAGTTAAATAAGGTGATGCAGGGAATTCTCAGTAAGCCTTTTTACTTCCAGTATATGATCAGCGGAAAAATAGATATAAAGAATATTTTGCAGCCGAAGCATTTTTACAGGGAGTTTTTTTGGAATCTGCAAAAGGATTTTGCGGATCGATTTGGGAGAAGGGCAGAAATCGGAAAAGCTTTGTCTTCAGCGGCTTACCGGGCTCTGGATGCCGGCATTGAGGCCTTTCCTGCCGGATTTATATATGAAGGAATGGATGCGCAGCATATTGTTCAGGAAATGAGAGAGAAAGAGGAGATCGTAAACTGGCTGATTTATAAGGGAATTATAGTTCCGCACAGCAATGGAACAATAACGTTCGTACATCAGACGATCACGGAATATCTGGCAGCAAAGGAACTGATGGGGATTTATTGGAGGGATCAAACAATAATTCGTGAGAAAGTAAAGTGTTACCGCTGGGATCAGGCTGTATTTTTTATGATGAACCTGCTTCCGAATGATCGGGTGGAAGAATTCATAAACCATTTATTTTCCATTGATTTCGAACTGGTTCTCCGGTCTGTTCAATATATGGAGTTTCAAAGAGAGGGAGTGATTCGGCGGATTTTAGAGGAGATTGCAGAAAACAGAGAAATAAGGCTCCGTCATGAAGATGGAATCCAGGATTGGCTGGAATACGATCTGCGGATTTCGGAGGAGAATGAAAAAAGAATACAAAGGATTATAGGCTTAGGAGGCCGTATTGGCGGCTCGGCGGCATGCTGTTTATGGAAATTAAAAGGGGATGCTGTCAAGGATGAATTGATGGAACTGCTTTTCCGGCGTGCAGCGGATAATTTTTTTTGTGAAGGGTTAGGCAAAATTTTAAGTCAAATTGTAGAGGAGCCGGACTTGAAGGCACTGCTGGAAATGGCTGATCATATTCAGAAAATAAGTACAACAAGAGGGCTGGACAGCGGGGAATTCAGAGGATTTATTTCTGCATTGGGTCTTATCATGCAAAAATTTGAGGAAAACTACGTTCTGTCTATCGTGGCGAAACGTTTGGAATCTGCAGAATTACCGGCCATACGCAGCAAAATTTTCTGTGCATACCTAGGGAAAAAGAAAACGGCGTTAAGCTTTGTGATGGCGGTGCATTTATTAACGATGGGATATAGAGAGGCACCGGCAACGATGTACCTTTTAATGATTGTTTGTGAAGAAGAACTGCCGTGGGACATTATAACAAAGGAGCATATCGACCGATTGGCCGATCGCCTGTATGGTCATGTGTATGCATTCCACGCTTTACGGGAGGTTCTGAAAAACAGGACTGATCTGCGGGGTTATGTAAAACAAAAAGCGGAATGCTATGATATGCTGACCAGGGCAGCGGTTCTGGCCAGCATAGGGACGGAAAACCAGGCGGAAGTTTTTCAGATATTGAAATGGCTGCCTTTTGCAAAAGAAGAGGAAGAGGGATGGGAGATACCATTTTATGAATTGCTGGGTGAAATGGAGCTGGTCTGGAGAGGAAGGGAAAACTTGTTTGTGCAGCTTCTGATGTTGAAAAAGCCGAAGCTGCTGTCAGGGCTGATGGGCAGTTTTATGCCGCCTGAAATAAAAGGGTTTCGAAGATGTGAAATAAAAAATATCGATTGGTGGCTGGATTGGATAGAGGAATTGGAACAGGATAAAACCGGCAGATGGAGAGAATGGCAGTCAATGCAGATAGCAGGATTTTTGATTCAATATACAGATTCTCAATCCAAAGCAGAGTTTTTGAAAAGATTTAATGATGTAACCTGCCCTTATAGACAAGTATTGCTGAAACATATCATTCCAAAACTGGAAACGTGTCCTGATGATTTTACTGAAAACGGGATGCAGTACATTTTGGAAGATTTAAAGAAAAATTCATATTGGGACAGCCAAATGCATCATTTCCTGGCACATACTGCGGATGAAACGTTTATTATGGAAAGGCTGATGCCATTGCTGGGAGAGGCGGACGGCATCTTTAGAGACAACCTTTTGGATATTATAAAAACAGCCGGTAAAGAGCATGGGAAAAGATATCTGATATAAAAAAGACGGGGTTTCCTGGGGAATTGCGGTGTACAGCACAACTCCCCGGGAAACCCCTGGCAATTTTTGTTTGACTTTTTTACGATATCCACCCAAAGTTTCTCAAAGCATGCACGACGCCTTCCTGGGAAGCCGGCAGGGTGACATAATCCGCTTTTTCCTTTAGCTCGGGGAGGGCGTTCCCCATGGCGATGCAGAACCACTCGCCCGTGAACATGGAAAAATCGTTTTTCCCGTCGCCGAATACGACCGCATCTTCATAGGGGGCGTGGAGATAATCCATGATCTGCCGGATTCCCCGCGCTTTGTCCGCCGGTTCCACGAAAATATGAGGGTGGTCAAAGTAACGGCACCATGCCAGCTCCCGGAGAGTCGGCATCCTGTCTTCCTGCCCTGGGGGGCATAGGATAAACAGCTTCATAACCTGTTTGTAATCGTCGAACCTCATTCCCTTTTTCACATGCAGATCCATGTAAGAAAAAACGGAAAAACCTTCATACGGGGTGACACAGTAGCATTTGTCTTCCGGGGAAATCCCCCATGAATAGCCGCATTCCTCGCATTCTTCAATGAGTTGGCGGCATAGGTCATAGGGGAGGGGTTCCAAAGATACCAGCTTGTGATCCAGGACAATCCCGTTGCCGCCGTCACATACCATATTGGCAAAGCCAAGGGATTTCCTGATGTTTTCCGCTTCGCAATGGCCCCTGCCTGTGGCAATCGCGCAAAAGTGGCCGTTTTTTTCCAGCTCCTCCAGCGCTGCCCGGACTTTGGGCGGTATCTCGGAACCTCCTGTCTCGGGAATCAGCGTTCCGTCGATATCGAAGAAAAAATACCTTTTTCTCATCAAGCCAAGTCCTCGCCGTTAGAAGCGATGACTTTCTGGTACCATGCAAAACTGTCCTTTTTGATGCGTTTTCCGCTTCCCTTTCCATAGTCGTCCAAATCCACATAGATAAAGCCGTAACGTTTGCTCATTTCCGAAGAAGAACAGCTGATAATATCGAGAGGGCCCCATGCGTAATAGCCGCGCAGGTCAACGCCGTCTTTGATCGCTTCTTTCATTTGCGCGATATGGGCGCGGAAATAATCCACGCGGTAAGGGTCATGGATATGCCCGTCTTCTTCCAGCTTGTCATAGTATCCGACGCCGTTTTCCGTAATGTAAATCGGTTTCTGGTAACGGTCATAGAATTCGTTCAATAAAACCCGCAGACCGATAGGGTCGATGCTCCATCCCCACGGATTGGCCGGAAGTTCTTTGTTTCTGGAAGAATTGTTCCCGTCTTCAAAGCTTTCTTTGGAACAGATCCTTGTATAATAATAGGAGAAGGAGAAGAAGTCCGCCGTATGTTTCAAATCTTCTTCGTCATGCTCGTCGAATTCCACCTGGATGTTAAAGTCTTCAAAGAAACGGAAGGCATAGCCCGGATAGTAACCGCGCAGCAGCACGTCGCCAAAGAAGTATTCCATCTGGTTATGGCGCAGGGTTGCCAGTATATCTTCCGGTTTGCAGGTGGCCGGATAGTCGGGGCCGCCGCAGAGCATCATGCCGATCTGCATTTCAGGGTATTTCTCGTGGGCATATTTGGTAGCTCTTGCGCAGGCAACCATTTCGTTATGTACCGCCTGGTATTTGGCGGAAAGCACATCCTCCACCACGTCTTCCGCTACGCCGAGATGGTTAAAGGATTCGTGTACGATCAGGTTGATCTGGTTGATAATAATCCAATATTTTACTTTTCCGGCATAACGGTCGAATACCGTCTTGCAATATTTTTCAAAGAAGTCAATGACTTCCCTGGAATACCATCCTTTGTAATTCAAAGTCAGATTCAGGGGAATCTCATAGTGGGAGATGGTAATCATCGGTTCCATGCCGTTCGCAAGGAGTTCATCGAATAAATCGTCGTAAAATTTTAATCCTGCTTCATTGGGTTCCGCATCGTCGCCGTTAGGGAAGATGCGCGCCCAGTTGATGGATGTGCGGTAGGTTTTCAGCCCGAGTTCCGCCAATAATTTTAAGTCTTCTTTATAAGTATGGTAAAAATCAATGCCATGCCGTTTGGGGAAAATCCGGTCTTTGGATGCCATCGCATCCTTAACAAACCGGGTGGTTACTTCCGCATTGGATTTCTGGTCGATAGGCACGTCGTTGACAAATTCATTGATGTCGGCCACGCACCAGCCTTTTCCATCGATGTCGAACGCCCCTTCCATCTGGTTAGCAGCGAAAGCGCCGCCCCACATAAACCCCTCCGGGAACCCCTTGGGTACTCTGTTTTCCATGGTCAATCCTCCTGGTAAAAATGATATAGTCACAAGGGCTATATGGTTAATAAGTTACAAGTCATATCCGATCAATAACGGAAGGAGAAAGTTTCCTCCGCCCAAACCTTATTTTCGGATTAATCTTCAACATAGCTGCTGTCCCCAATACTTTCCAGCGTATAAGCGCCGTCCTTGTACTTTAATATCGTCACCGAACAATTACCGATGGATTCGCCATTATAGTCATCGGGAACGTACATTTCCAAAATGGTTGGGATCTGGCTTCCTGACGATACGACCAATACATTTCCTCCACCTGCCGCTAAGGATTCCTCTACCAGCTGGTTCATGGCGCCTTCTGCCCTTGCTAAAATTTCATTATACGACTCAGCCGCCTGCAGCTCGTCATTTGCCGCAATGGCATCAGCAACTCCGCGGTCTCCCAGGATTTCATATACTTCTCCGTAATAGGTCCATTCTTCATCAAATGTATAGCCATATTTTTCAAAAATAGGATCCCACATTGCCGCATTGCTGCCGCCTTCATATCCGCCATAATTCCATTCATTAAATCCGACATTTTTTACTAAGGAAGGTACTTCGTTTTCGTTTTGTGCTAAAATCAGTTCAGCCGTTTTGCTTTGTCTGCCGAGTTCCCCGCAGTATGCTGTTGTAAACGGAATATCCTTTAATCCTTTTCCAACTTTTTCAGCTTGTTCTATTCCGGTATCTGTTAAGGGGGAATCACAGAAACCTTGTACTTGTCCGGTCGTATTAAAGAAGGTTTTTCCATGGCGGACAATATAAATCGTCAGTTCTTTTTCCGCTGTCTCGCCCTCATTTGCTGTTTCCGTAACATCTGTCCCGGCATTAGCTTCTGCGGCATCAGCTTCTTCAGCATTTTCCGTTTCTGCATCCTCCGGCTCCGTGTTTTCCGTTTCAGCAACGGCAGGTTCCACATTGGTTTCTTCCGCTGTGCCCTTTGCTTCCTGTCCGCATGCTGCTAAAACGATCGAAATACTAAGTAACGCTCCTAATATTGCTTTTTTCATATGTTCTTCTCCTCATGTTGTTGTTATTTTTGTTCTAATGTACTGATGCGCGCTTCTAAATGGCTGGAAATCTTAATCAACTGTTTGGCCAGCGCGATTTCGCTGTAGATGGTCATCAGCGTATCCTGCGCATGGGCGAAGAGTACATTGTATTCAAATTCTTCCCCGCGGATGGCGCCCTGGATACAGTCTGTTTGGATATGGTGGGCTTCTGCGATTTCTTTATCGGCTCCCTTCATTTCCTCTTCCGCTTCCACGGGCTTGCCTTCTGCCAGCAAATCCAGGGCTTTTTTGCAGTATACCCTCGCATCGCCCGCATGCATTATGATATTCATTGCATTTTCAACAATTTGTTCGTTCAAAGTCACACCTCATTTCAAAAATATGTTTCGGATTTATTTGCTTTCAATTTTTACAAGTTCTTCTTCCACTCTTTTTGCCTCGTAAGCTTTAAAGAACGGATACCAGATGATAGTGGATACCACGATCGTAGCGACGAGGAATATAAGCGCCCGGATTAATGCGCCGGCGCCCTGGCTCATAATATTCATGACAGTTCCGATGGGGTAAGGAGCATACCAAAGTTCAAACTGCACGTGGGGGATCGGTGCAAACGGAATGATCTTGGTAAATACATAGGTCATAACCGGGAGGATGATTCCCTGCAGCCACATCGGCACCATAAGGTAAGGGTTCCATGCGATGCATCCGAAGATAACGGGTTCGTTGATATTAAAAAGGGCAGGAACGAAACAAGCTTTTCCAAGAGAATTAAGCTCTTTGGATCTGGAACGCATAAGCATGATAACCAGAGGGAAGGTACAGCCGATGCCGCCGACCCACATATAAGTACAATATACAAGTCCATCTGTATTAATGAACATATTGGAAGCGGTTGCCGCTCCGGCCGCTACCAAGCCGAGGTTTGCGGTAATAGCCGCTAGTTTTACCGGCTGCTCGATAGGAGTCAGTACCCAGCTGGAAATGCCCATGGAATAAATAAAACAAGTAAAAAACTTAAAGAACGCAAATCCAAGCAATGAGTTGAGTCCTGTCTGCAACGGCATGAAAATGCTGACAATGATCTGGTATAAATTCACATTCAGAATTAAAACGATAATCCAGCCCATTACGATAGTCAGACCGATCGGAAGCAATGCATCGAACCATTGGCGCACGAAATCGGGAATTGCAGAATCATCTTTGAAGAAAGAGAATTTTGCAAAAGCGCCGAAAATCAAGCTGGTAATAATACCGGCGAGAATAGCGACGAACATGCCGCCCGCGCCCAGGGAATCGTGGCCGAATCCTACGGTGCCGTCTGTAATGAATTCGGGAGTGACGATCATCATAAACAGTAACAGGCCCGTCAGGCCGGCGATCAAACGCTGTTTCCGGTAACGTTTTTTCTCGCAATAGTTAAACGGAATTAAAAAGGCAACTAACAGGGAAATCTTGCTCATCGTCCAGCCAAACGGTGTCCAGAAGGAAAACGGCAAAGTGACGAAATCTTCAATAATTGCCAGACAGCAGAAGATGAAGCCGAGGAAGATAAACGGCAGCGTCTGCATGATGGAATCCTTTAAGGTAACTACCCATATATTGTTGTTTACTTTACTCATTTTTGGTGCAAAGCTGTTCTCAAGCCATTTAATCAATGCATTCATACTTAGTCCTCCATAACTAAAATCATATTTTTCCAGGATTGCCTATTTTTCGCCGAACAGTTCCAGAATCTGGTCCACCGCCAGGTCTCCGTTCAGCTTTGCGTATGCTTCTTTTGTCAACAGGGCTATTTTAATGTCATAGCCTTCGCAGTCTTCTTCAATAGCGCCGAGATTGGACTCCAGATGGGGGCCCGCCATCAGGCAGTCGATGTCTTCCACATAATTTAAAATCTCCGACTCGCTTCTCGCCGTTACGCTCCAGTCCAAACCTCTTGCGGAAGCCGCTTTACGGATGTTTGCAGCCATGAAGCCGCTGCTTGCGCCAGAACCGCATACTAATAAAATGTTATGATTTGCCATGTTTTCAATCTCCTTTATACTTTCACGATTTTTTTGCGGAAGGCGTGATCCCGGGCTGGCCGTTCCGCTTGATAGTTTTATTATGGAGGAAAATACGTTAAAAAAGCAAACCGGACTTTTCACCGGTACGGTGCAAAAGATCGTTTGTATTATAAAGTGGGCAAATGTTTTAATGAAAAGAAAGGAAGCGGGGAATTCTTACAAATATAGAAAAACGGAAAAGGAAAAAGTAAGGATGCAGACGAAATATTTACCATTGTTAAAACAGTTATTTGAGGCCAATACTTGGGTGACAGCCGTTTCTTTGGCAAATGCGCTTGGTATTTCCGCCCGGACGGTAAAAACTTATGTCAGCGAGCTGAACAGCAGCTACCATGGGATTATTTCTTCTTCCCGCAAGGGATACCATATTGACCCGGAGATCGGTGCGAAGGCTTTAAAAGAGGCAAAATCATGCATTCCCCAGACGGCAAGGGAGAGAGTTGCGTATATTATGAAGCGGATCAGCCGGGAACCGGTATCTTTTTATGATCTTTGTGAAGAATTGTTTATCAGCAGTTCCACTTTATATGCAGTGATTCCCCGTATCCGCAAACAACTGGAAAGCTTTGACCTTTCCCTTCATATGGTTTCGGATATTATGGAGATCAGGGGGTTGGAAAAAAATAAAAGGAAATTGCTCAGCCAGCTTTTATATCATGAATCCAACGAAAATTTTGTGAATTTGGAAACGATCCAAAGCGCGTTTCCCGACATTGATATTATTTATGTAAAAAATATTGTATTGGAGACATTGAGCGAATACCAATATTTTATCAATGACTATTCTTTAAGCAATCTGGTGCTTCATATTGCGATTGCAGCGGATCGGATTAAGAACAATGCGGGATATGGGGAATATGAGCAGAGGATGGAAACCTTGGAGCTTCTGCCCCATGAACATGAATTGTCCCAGAAGATCGTGGAGCGGCTGGAAAACCATTTCCAGTTGAAGTTTTCTGCCGGCGAGGTACAGGAGATGACGCTTCTTCTTGTTTCCCGTGCGACCTCTTTGAATTATAACAGCATCACGGTGGATAATCTGGCGGATATTATTGGGAAAGATTGCATCGATCTGGTTTATGAGCTGGTCAATGCCATCGGTTCTTATTATTATATCAACTTGAATGAACCGGAATTTCTCATCCGGTTTGCTTTACATATCAAAAATTTGCTGATCCGGGCACAAAACGAGCATTTTTGCAAGAATCCCATGGGAGATACGCTGAAGGCTACTTGCCCTCTGATCTATGACGATGCGGTGGCGTGTTCCAGCATTATTAAGGAATGGACGGGGATATCCATTAACGATGATGAGATCAGTTATATCGCTTTTCATCTGGGAAGCACGCTGGAAACGCAAAAGGCTCTTGCCAGTAAACTTTCCGCCGTTATTTATTGTCCGACCTATTATATTATGGGAAACCGTCTGCTTCAGACGATCAGCAGCCGTTTGGATACGGAGCTTTTGATTGCCAACGTGATTACCGAGGAGTCCGATCTGGACAAAATTACAACGCCGGATATGATTATTTGTACTGTTCCATGCAACCGCGCTTTAGTAACGCCCTTTGTCCAGGTGCAGCCGTTTCTGATGGAATCGGATATGGCAGCGATCCGGCAGAAAATAGACGAAATAAGAACTGCCAAAAAGAGGGAGACTTTTACGGCATATTTGCGGCAGATCCTCCTGCCGGACTTTTTTGAACGGGGCGAAGGGTTCGGAGGAAGGGAAGAGGCCATCCACTATCTTTGCGAAAAACTCCGCAAAAAGGGTTATGTGGGCGGGGATTTTGAAATGGAAGTGCTGGAACGGGAGGAAATGTCTTCTACCGGGTTCCAGAATTTTGCGATCCCCCATTCCATGCGTATGAGGGCGAATAAGACGGGGATGTATTTATATGTGTGCGACAGTCCGACGGACTGGAACGATATGCCGGTTTCTTTGATTATACTGCTTTGTTTTAACAGGGCGGAACGCTATATTTTCAATGAAATTTTTGAACCATTGACTATGATATTGACAGAGCCGAATAATTTAAAAAAAGCTTTGACGTTGAACGAATACGAAGAATTTATTGAATTTGTAAGCAGATGTCTGTGACCGAATGCGTACGGAAATCAATTTTTATCAGCGCCAGGGGAGGGGACGCCAAGGAGGACAGCGATAGGAGCAGCGGAGCCAGGGGTTGGCGGGGACGGGTTTTCTGCCGTTGCGTACAATCAGCAATTTCACTTATGAAATGGTCGAAATACTAGGGAGAAACCGCATGGATGCGGTTTCAGGAAGCGCAGGACAGGATGTCCGTCGCTTCCGGCCCGGCCGGTTTCGTAATCTTGATCCATTTCATTAGTGAAATCTGATTGGAAGCTCCGGCAGAAAACCCGTCCCCGCCAACCCCTGGCTCCGCTGCCCCTATCGCTGTCCCCTTTGGCGTTCCCTCCCTTGGCGCTGATAAAAATTGATTTCCGTGCCGAATGCACGGCGGCGCTTGTTGGGATTCCGAAAGCATGGTATGATAAGTAGACTTACCAGCCTTGGATTGACAGAAACGACGGAAGGCTCCGGTAAATTATTTTTGGAAACGGAGGAAATAGTATGCTTGCAGATTATCATGTGCATACGGAGTTCAGCGATGATTCCGTATACCCGATGGAGCAGGTCATCAAGGACGCCATAGCGATGAAAATGAATGAGATTTGTTTTACGGATCACGTGGATTATGGAATCAAGGAGGACTGGGACTGTGGACATCCCATTGCATACCGCGGGGAAGAACCGCTTGCGAATGTGGATTACCCGAGGTATTTTGCAAAAATAGAAGAACTTCGGCATATTTATGGCGAACGGATCGCGATAAAAACAGGGCTGGAATTCGGCATGCAGATGCATACGATTCCGCAGTATAGGGCTTTGGTGGAAAAGTATCCTCTTGATTTTATTATCTTGTCGGTACATCAGGTGGAAGACCAGGAGTTCTGGACTCAGGACTTCCAGAGAAACAGGAGCCAACAGGAATATAATGAACGATATTATGGGGAGATGTTCGATCTCGTCAAGTCCTGTAAGGATTACAGCGTACTGGGGCATATGGATCTGATTGTACGCTACGATGAAAAGGGCGTATATCCGTTTGAAAAGGTCGAAGGGATGGTTTCAGAGATATTAAAAACTGTCATTGCGGACGGAAAGGGGATAGAGCTGAACACGTCGTACCGCAGATATGGTTTGAAAGATACGACGCCTTCCATGGATATATTGAAAAGATACCGGCAGCTGGGCGGAGAAATCATCACGATTGGAAGCGACAGCCATGCACCGGCCCATCTGGGAGCCGGAATTGAAGAAGCAAAGCGGATTTTGGAAGGCTTGGGATTCCGGTTTTTCTGCACTTATGAAAAAGGAGAACCGGTGTATCACAGCCTGTAACGCGCGCAGGGAATGGCGGCGGGAAATGAATATTTGCGGAACTGAAAAAGAAACCATGAAATTGTAAAAGAAACGGGCGGAAATGGAAAGCGCCGTTGGTAGATGTTTAATCTCATGCCGTTTATAATTTATGTAAATTAAGAAACAGGAGGTAACGGATATGAGTTTAGGAAACAGTTTATTTAACGCCCGGAAAAAAAGCGGGCTGTCCCAGGAAGCGGTGGCGGAAAAACTGGGAGTGAGCAGACAGACGATTTCGAAATGGGAAACCAACGAAACTTTGCCGGATATCCGTCAGTCTAAAAGACTTGCGGTTCTCTATGGACTGACTTTGGATGAGTTGATCGATTTTGATGCCGATGTCAAAGAACTGGAAGAGGTGGTCAGGAACACTAGCGAAGAAACTCAGCAAAAGGTGGACTGGACGAAGCTGTGGGCGGAGAAATATCCTGTTTTGGCTTCGTATAAGCAGGAAGTGAAAACGGAGGAATATGTAGAAAAATTAAATGAGCTGCTTCGGAAGCTGAAGCAGGACTATGGTTATCATGAATTGGATTCTTTTCTTGTATTGAAAGATATTCTGGCAGGGCTTTGGACTATGTTAGGGTAAAGTTTTTGTAGGAAAAAAGAATAGAAAAAATAGGAAAGCACCTTTTTCTGTGGTAGGATTTGATTGACGAGAAAAAATCCAAAGAAAGAGGTGCTTCCATGATCAACAGTATACAACAGTTTCAGACAGA
>ERZ808054.479-NODE-479-length-37509-cov-5.305888_pt1 | contig 37509 bp, 24 predicted proteins | sample MGYA00380201_ERZ808054 | MGnify/ENA primary metagenome ERZ808054 (study PRJEB31490, sample SAMN06133419) | mouse gut metagenome | isolation source: Z5_2 | host: mice | place: China: Chengdu | collected 2015-05 ...
GATTTGCCCATGGGTTAGTATGTTCCCCACATCCGGCTTCCTTCAGATTTCACCTCACGATGAACACCCTTGCCTTCGGCTATATCCTTCCCACCACCGGGCGGATTCCGGACTTTCACCGGTTAGAGACGTGCGCCGCCGGGCGCACTGAGAGAAAGGGGACGCCACAGTCACGTGCCGGTCCCCTTCTTAAAAATCTTATTTTGTACCAATACTTCCGGAATCTCCGGCTCACAGCCTGCCACGATTGATGCCGCTCCCGCGCCAGAAACAGAAGCTATATCCTTTTTCTCCAAAAATCCGTCAGCGTTTTCCTGACATCATCCACATAGGTGCGTCCAACTGGTAAGATTATATTATTTTCAAGCAATAGCTCATTCTGTCTCATCGTTTCAATATAATTAATATTGACCAGATAAGAACGTTCTACCATTATAAAGCTGTCGTCTATCCGCTGCAGACCTTCATATACCTCCTGAAGGGCTCTTCTTTCTCTGATTAGTTCCCCTGAATTTGTCACGAACACGGACATTTTTGACTCTTTATGACAATACATGATATCCTTACACGGAATTTTGATTCGCTTACGCGCAGAAGTAATAAAATAATGTTTTTGATTATCAGAATTAATCTTTTTTAAGGCGGCTTCCATGCAGTGATCAAAGCCGGCTTCCAAGTCCCCCTTCACCAAATACCGGAATACATCCAATTCATAACCGACGACCGCATATTGATGGTATGAGGAAATGATTATAAACAGACTGTCCGAATTCATTTCCCGTATTCTTTTCAGGACTTCAAGGCCGTTCATTCCCGGCATCTTAATATCCATAAAGATTATATCATAATACCTCCCACTTTCCAGTTCCGTCAACAGCTGCATCTGGCTCTGGTAAGCCTCCACAACAGCCCTGATTTTATTCTTTTCAATGTATCTCCGAAGCAGCTTTTCTATCTCCCTGAGCGCCTCACGGCAATCATCGCAAATGGCAATTTTGTACATACTGATTCCCCCTTGTATGATATAGTTCATAGCAGAGATGTCTAACCTCTTCTTTCAGCCTGCCTATCATCCGGCAATTGTCTTCCTGATAGATTCTATGCTGAGTATGTTTCCGGTTTTATTTTATCATGGACAAATAAAAAGGGCTGGTGTTATGTCATCTTTCTTTATCTAATATGGTATAATTTTAGAACTTACTTACGTTCCTGATTCCAACGTTGCCTAAAAAAAGAGATTCCTCTTGGGACATCGCCCGGCAAAGCCGGGCATATAATCATCAGAATTTTGTAAGGTCGCTTAGAAGCCCCTCCATATATGTGCAAATCTTATTGTCAAATGCTTGGTAAACTAGGACCATTGTTGTTTTATCCAACGAAATTGATACTTCATATAGATTCTCCAAAGTATTTTCTAAGGCGATTTTATATTCTCCATATTTAATCAATCTTCTAGCCTCTAAAATTAGATTTTTTAAATATGGTATCTTTAAATATACTCCTGCCTCATCTTGAACATATTCTTCCTCACCGCTTACTTTCATTATTTTTTCTATCTGGTCAATAAACTCTTCCACATATTCTTTATTCATACTAATCTCCTAAATGTCTTCCCGCATTCGTTCCAACCTTACTGTCAGAACAAAATCCAATAATGGTTCTTCCCTTTAATGAGTTTTGAGACAAGGAAATATCACATACACAGTGACTGCCTAAATAGTTATTTCTCTTTCCCCTATGACACGCCGAGACCCCCATGCGCCGTATTACACCTCAAAAAATTACAATGAAACAGTTATCGGAGCTAATAGGGCAATGTATACAATCGCTTTACTAAAATTGGTATAAACAATCCGTGTTGAAAAGCGTGCAGGGTAAATATCAGATGGCTTGATGCCACCCGACAGAAAGTCTAAAGAACTGTTTATAGCTGGGATACGCCATACAGAGCTGTTCATGGAGCTGGTTCTTCAGCCTGTGCAGATGGCTACAGATATTATCCCGCCGGTTTACTAACTGGCCCAGCGTCCAATACTTATCATCCGGTATAGCGTCCGGCAGCTTATCCAACATATTGATCAGCACCAGAGCAACCGCTTCTGCATCATAGCTGTCGCTTTTTTAATACATGGGTACGCTTTTTCTCTGGGCATTTGGGGACAGATGGATTCAAGTCCTTTCCCGGCTCTTTTTTCGATTTGTGTAAGGTGCTTCATCTATGGAGCAGATATTTGTTCCATTGTGGTATCGGTTTCCGCACAAGCTGAAGAGATTATGAAGCGGATGGCGGAGGAAGAATGAATGACGGATCTGCACCATGAAAGACGGCATCTGGGCCATGAAATTTATAAACTACCTATAACAGCAGAAAGAAAAAACACCGACCAGCTCCATCATGGAGTGTCCGGTGTTTTTATCTTGCTGAGATTTTTCCGGTGTGTTTCCACCCCCTTAAACCCCCAGGGTGCGCCATTGTAACATAGCGGCTGGGTGACTGTCAATTTCGATTCCCTTGCGTTTTTCTTACTGGAAACTTACTTGCCATGAATTTTAAAGAGTCGAACGTGTCTTACGTGGGTGGCTCGGCGGTACCCAGTTTTTCCAGTGTTCCGTATTCTGCCACCCAACGCCTCTAAAACTACCGCTGAAAATGAGAAAACTGCCGTGTGGTAAAGCCCAAATTTGTTATGCTGGAGGCCCCTGTTTTTTGAATAACTTTTTCTGGTATTTCATATAAACTTATACCACCAGCCAAAGCTGATTTCACCAAAACCAATGGTTTTAAGGCGTTTTCCGGCTTTTGGCAGGGGAATACTTTGATTCAACCACAATGTTCAGCGGATTCCCAGCTTTTTCATGCAAAACAGAGTGAACATCCCAATCCTATGCCAACAAGTGGCTCCGGCCCGCCATCTCTTAGACCTGTTACGTACCGTGACGGCCGGTGTGTCGGTTTTAAGACACTGCTCGGAAAGATATACCATGAAGCACGTATTCTGGCTCGTTGAGCCAATGTGGAACAGAGGCATTTCTCCCCAAATCAGCCAATATGTCCAGGGTCGAAAAGTGTGCAGGTTAAAGAGGTTATGCTGGAAAACGCATAACTTCTGAGGGCATCGCTCGGCAAAGCTGGGCGAATGTCTTTAATCTCATTGCAAATAATTAGCAGATCTCTAATTGCGATATTATTTGGTTTAAATCTTCAATTTCAATAAATGTTTCGCTTATATCTACATTACTAAGTTCATGTCTCGACTCTTCCACAATGTAATTCAGCTTCGTTGCCATAATGCGTACTTCTTTTCCATTACTAACTGCAAAAACATAACAGTTTTCATCCGCAAATGACTCTGGCGTTATATCAAAGCGGTAATCATTGTCAATGCTTATATCCTCCGGAAATGTGATATTATATATTTCGGCAAAGGCTTTATCTCTTTGCATATTATATAACCTTTCATTAGTAATAAGATTCCTCAATTTTTCTTTTAATAACTGAATCTCACATTTAAGAGTCGCAGTAACAATTTTTTTAGGAAAGATGTTTCCATCAATGCAAAAGAGCAAAACTCCATTACAAAATTCATTATCTATATTCCATTCTTTTATTGTGCTAATAAATACTGAAAACTTATATGGATTCCCTAATATCATAACTACCATCCTTTTTTGGGTAAGCCAAATATATTTTTTATATCATTTGGAACCTGACTCCCTGTAATAGAATTTGCTCCTTGATTCGTAGAACCACTCCAATGCCATGTGCCATTTCCATCATTGTAAAAACGATGTAGCGTGCTAGTTTCCGCATCATAAGTAAACCTTTGATTTGGCTTTGATGTAGAAGGAACTGATTCTCCAAATAAATCCAAGGAATTTTTAGGTTCTATTCCAGCATTAGGTCTATTGCCAGGTTGGCCTGGAGTGTGCTTGGGATTTGATTGGTAATCTAATCCATTTGATGCCTTAGTTTTTTCTTTTACAGGGACACCATTTCTTTGAGTATTAGAATCCCCCTTACCTTCCTCCTCCGATTCTTTTTTATTCTCCTGATCCCTCAAGATACTACCTGGCGGCAATACCCCAGCCACTGAACCCGCTGCATCTCCCGGTATTGTCACCTCTCCGACTCCCGGCAGTACAACCTGCTGGCCTCCTGATGAGGAGCCGCCGCTTTCTAATGCTCCCACTATCAGCGATAGTATTTCTATCGTAAACATTGTTTGACCGGCCGTAAATCCTGCGCTAAATGCGTCTTTATTATTGGATGCATTTCTTGCCTGGTCATAAATTTCCTGCAAGTCGGTATCCCCAAAATAGTCATCCCGCTTATACGCATTTTTGCCAAATAGTAGCGTTAGCTCCCAGTTATGGTATTCCGCCTCTGCTATCTTTCTTCCTGCATCCATTCCCGCCTTATAGTCGGAACAATATCCGATAACAGATCTTCCCTTTTCTTCCGCGGCATCCATCAATTTTTTCAGCTTTGTCCGGGCAGTGCTGAGTTTTTTGTCTAACTCCTCAAGCAGTTCTTTGTTCTTACTGCCGTAATCCGGGCCGCTGTCATAATCCTGAACCGGCATCTTGTTATATTCCTGCCAGTTTTTCTTTGCCTGATCCGCTGTCTCTGTCCAGCTTTGTTTTTTATGTCCACTCGGATCCACATAATTCAGCGCGCTCGACTTCACATAATTATACCGGTTCAGTGTCAGCGGGTCGGTTAACTTGCCAAGGTACATATCCTCCGTCAGGAAATTCCCTCTCTCCACGTCATAATAACGCGCCCGCAGGTACTGTACTTCCAGATTCGGATTATAATCTTCCGCATTATACGCATAGCTGTTATTGTACTGCGGTTTTCCAAAGGTGATATCTCCGGTCGGTCCGTAGCGGTAGGACTTCCACAGTCTTCCCTCGCTGTCGGTTACGCCGCTTATGTATCCTCTTGGATCGTCGGTCTATGTGGGACAGAGGCGTTTCTCTCCAAATAACCAATATAGCCAGGGTGGGTGGTTCGGCGGCACCAAGTTTTTCCAGTGCTCCATATTCTGTCACCCGATGCCTCTAAAACTACCGCTGAAAATGAGAAAACTGCAGGGTGCAAAAGTCCGGATTGTTATGCTGGATGCCCTTGTTTTTTGAATACTTTTTTCCTGCATTTCAGAAAAACTTATGCCACGAGCCAAAGCTGATTTCACCAAAAACAACGGTTTTAAGGCGTTTTCCGGCTTCTGGCAAGGGAATCCTTTGATTCAACCACAATATTCAGCGGATTCCCGGCTTTTCCGTGCAAAACAGGGTGGATATCCCAATCCTATGCCAACAAGTGGCTCCTGCCCGCCATCTCTTAGCCCTGTGACGCACCGTGACAGCCTGCGTGCCGGTTTTAAGCCCCTGCTCGGAAAGATATACCATGAAGCAAGTATTCTGGTTTGTTGAGCCAATGTGGAACAGAGGTATTTCTCCCCAAATCGGCCAATATGACTAGGGTCGATAAGTGTGCAGGTTAAAGACCGGGTGTCTTAATGCCACCCGGTCAGAGTACATCGCCCGGCGAAGCCGGGCGAATAATTCTAACTCTTAATCTTAATTATATCTATTTTTTGTTGTAATGCTTTGCATATTTTTGTTTTACATAAATTTGGATTAATCTGATTTAGCTCTGTAAGAAACTTTTCTGACACCTCCAATATTTGACATTTCAAATCCTGATACGGCATTACATAATTTAAAGGCTCAATGTGAGAAAACTGATATTTCTCAGTGATTATCAAATTATTGTTTTGACAAATATCGTCTACTGCAACATTGATAAAAACATTATTATCTCTCTTTGTAAATTCAATCCATCGGTTAACGGTTTCAATTTCCTTAAATGCAACATAATCTGATTCTGAATCTAACAAAATTGCAACTAGCAATATTTTATCAAACCAATAATCTAACAATTCACTCCCCTCTTCGTCTTCCTTCAATTGATTCTCGTGATAGTATACCCCCTCTTGATGAGCTCCAAAAGATATCTGGAAAAAGCCCAAAATCTGATCATATTCATCATCGAATATTTTTGTTTGAATAGTACTCAATAGTTGAATGTCATCCACAATTCTAAATTTAATTTTAAACATTTAAATAATCACCTACTTTAATAATTCTAATAATTGTTGATATGTATATTTATAATCTCCAAACGCTGTCTTTATCCCTCCATTTTCCAACGCAATAGTCACATTCTCTCCGCCATAAGAAAATGTATATTGTCCTGAAGAGATTCCTTTTTCTAGTGCCTCTTTGTATCCTGCATTTACCGCATCCTCTATTTGTTTTTTGCTCCAATCTTTATTAAAGAAAGATTTATTCTCTAATTCTTTCACGACATCAGCCTTTGGCCTATTTTTTATCTGCTGAGCATAGCTGTTAGGATTATGACGGTTATTTATATGTTTTAATTTATTTTGAGATACCTGAGCCTCAGATTCCCCCTCACTCTTATCTCGATTCGCTTCCCCCCTTGCCTCACCTCTGGACTCCATGATTATGCCATTTACTCCAACACCGGCCACCACTATTCCTACCGTCACTGCTGAAGCTCCTGCCACTACTGCAGTTCCCGATGCCGCCAGGGCTGCTGAGCCGCTTGCCGCTGTTCCTACGGAGAAGGAGCCACCTCCGCCCAGAAAGCCTGCTATTGAAGTTATTAATGAGGTCAGGGTGGTTAATCTTCCTACCTCTGCATACCAATCATCAAATAATGCCTTTCCCGTGTAATAGTATTGTGCATTAAAATATTTCTCTACCATCTCCTCTTCTTTGTTCTCAATTCCCCACTCTATCAGGGCTTGCACAATCCCATTCCATTCGACACTTGTTCTTCCATAGTATGCCATTTCACTCAGCATCCCTGCCAGTGTACTGATGATCGCTTCTGTCATCTTCTCTTTTGCACAATCATCTACTTCACTGTCCGCTTCTGCCATAATTGTAAGTGCCCCAAGCTTAATATAAACTGCACTGCTGTTATTGACACCATCCAATGCCTTGGTTATCGCATCATACAATCTTTTCTGAGCTTTACTCAAACCGGCTGCTATACGGTCCTTATGTTCTTTCCTGACCTCTGCTCTTATCGATTCATCATATCCGTCATAAATAGAACCGGGACGTTTACCGGGCTCTCTTCCGCTGGCCGTGTTCGAATATCCCCGGCTGTCATATCCACTCGGATCCACATAATTCGGCGCGCTCGACTTCACATAATTATACCGGTTCAGTGTCAGCGGGTCGGTTAACTTGCCAAGGTACGTATCCTCCGTCAGGAAATTCCCTCTCTCCACGTCATAATAACGCGCCCGCAGGTACTGTACTTCCAGATTCGGATTATAATCTTCCGCATTATACGCATAGCTGTTATTGTACTGCGGTTTTCCAAAGGTGATATCTCCGGTCGGTCCGTAGCGGTAGGACTTCCACAGTCTTCCCCCGCTGTCGGTTACGCCGCTTACGCTTCCTCTTGGATCATGGGTATAATATCCGGTCCAGCCGGTAAAACGTTCAAGGGCTATCCTCTCATTACCATAAGTATAAGCCGTGTCCATTTCCCCGTCAATGTTCACTTCCATCAGCACCTGGGCGTATTGGCGGTTCACGTCGTTCACATATTCTATCAGTTCATAATTCTTGTGGTGGCCGGTCTGCCGGATCTCGTCAATCAGGCTTTGCTCTATGTCAGATACCGGTTTCTGCGGCATCAGGATTCCGCTCTGGTTTCCGCTTCCTCCCGTGTTATTGGTATTTCCGCCTCCATTTCCGTTGTTGCCATTTCCATTGTTGCCATTGCCGTTCCCGTTATTCCCATCGCCGTTGCCGTTCCCGTTTCCTCCGTTGTTTCCACCGGATTCTCCTTCTTCCCAGCCATAGTGGTTGCCATTCCCACCGTTTCCGTTGTTGCCGTTATTTCCGTTATCATTTTTCTTTTCGGAATTTGCGGAAGCTTCGGACGGGCTGGCTGCCTCTGTTTCTGTGTCGTCCCTGCCGTACGGTATAATCGGCAGAAGCTCACGCACCGGTTCCGGGCGCATCTCCAGCAGCGGGACTTCGGACTTCGTATCTTCACCATTTTCATCAGATGCGGCGTCAGGCTTCGTATCTTTAGCCGCTGTTGTTCCGTCCGGTTCGCCGAGCAGAAGTCCGCTTAAATCTACCGTTTCATCACTGCCGGACAGGCCAATCAGCCCTAATACGGAGGAAACTTTCTGTTTGTTTCCATTTCCGCTATTTCCCTGGCTGCCGTTCCCGTTGCTGCCGTTATTCCCTTTGCTGCCGCTGTTCCCTTTGTTGCCGTTCCCATTATTCCCGTTCCCGGTATTATCCTTATTGTTTCCATTTCCGTTTCCGCTGTTTCCCTTCCAGTCGTCATCCGTATGCAGATTGTAGTTTAACTGGAAGACCCGGTTTCCGTCACCGTCATAGGCCATGGCCACTACCAGCTCGTGAGCGTCGTGGACTGCTTTTAAACGGTTCTCCACCGTATAAGTGTAATGAAGCTCTACCTTATCGGTCCCCTTCTTCCCGATTTCGGATATCAGGTTCCCGTCGGCGTCATACTCATACTGCATCGTGGTGTTTTTCTTTCCGTCGTAGAGTTTGGCCCGGATGAGCTGGTTTGACGCATTATAGCTGTATTCGGCGCTCTCCTGCACCGTCCCGTTACGGGTCTTGGAATAGGAAATCCGGTTGCCCATGTCGTCATATGAGTAGCGGTAAACATAGGTTCCCTGCTGTTCTTCTTTCTCGGTGGCTTTGATAAGCTTCCCATCGTCGTCGTATTGGAAGCTGCGCTTCGTCTCTACGATCTGGTAATTGTCTTTTGCATCTTTGTCGTGCTTGTTGTTATGGCGGTTTCCGTGGGGGTATTTATCGTCATGGCGGCCGTCCTCATGCCTTCCGTCGTGTTTGTCGTCCCATGCATAGGCGTAGAGGGATTCCAGCGCCGTCTCTCCCACGATGAACCCACGGTCATCATAGGTGTAATCGTACTGGCTCACTACCCAGCCGCAGTCGTCGCACTTGTTTACCATTGATGTAATCTGATCCCATGCATTAAAGCTGTTATAAGTGCTGACTCCGTTCGGCCGGTGTATCTCGGTAACCCGGTTGATAGCGTCGTAGACGTAAGTGGTCACCCCGCCGTCCCGTCCTGTTACTTTTGTTATATTATCATTCTTATCATACTCGTAGGATACCGTCTTTCCGTCGGGATACGTGATGGATGCAAGCTGATCAGCTCCGTCATAGGCATAAGATATCGTCTGTCCGGAACCGTTCTTTACCTGCGTAATCCTTCCGAGGGAGTCGTACTCATAGCTGCTCTCCCCCGTTGCGTCCATCATGGTCACACGCTGTCCCAGCGCATCATAGCCATAGCGCACGGCCTGGTTCTGGAAGTCTCCTGCTGCCGCTTCGCTTCCCTCCCCGCCGCTCTCATAGCTTTTTTCCACAAGCGCATTCAGCCGGTTGTAGTCATACCGTATCGTGTCGCCGCTGTTCGTCTGGTAGGAAGTGGTTCTGCCTCCCGCATCATAGGTCATCTGCTCTCTGCGCCCTTCCTCGTTCACCAGGGAAAGCATGTTTCCTTCCAGATCGTAGGTATATTTTGTAACACGCTTCATTGTGTCGGTCATGGAAGTTACATTTCCCATCACGTCGTAGGAATACCGTGTTGTCAGGCCGCTCGGCATCGTCACTTTCACCAGATTGTCAAGAATGTCATAGTTAAAACGGGTAATCAGGCCATCTGTGGAGGTGAAGGCGAGTATGTTGCCGTGTGGATCGTATTCATATTTCTCAGTCAGGCCCATCTTGTCGGTGACGGAAGTAATACGGCTGCCCGGATCGTAGACCGCTTCCGTCGTCTGTCCCAGCGGATCGACGGTTCCGGTTCTGCGGTTATCGGAGTCATATACCGACTGGTACAGATATCCCTTCGGATCTGCGATTCCCGTCACGTTATAGTTTTTATCATACTGGTAGCTGGTGGTCCGTTCTCCCGGCCTGGTGACAGATTTAACCCGTCCGACCAGATTGTAGGCAATCTCCGTCGCTTTTCCTTCCGGATCCACGCTGGCGGTAAGCTGGTCAACGAGGTCATAGCGGAAGTTCCAGGTATATCCCAGGGCGTTGGTCACTGCATTCTGGTTTCCGCGGATGTCGTAGCCGTATTCGGTCACGCCTCCTTCCGGATCCACGGCCCTCGTCATTCGGTGCATAATGTCGTATTCATAACTGCTACTGCGGTCAAGACTGTCTGTATCGGTAATGATATTGTCCGCCACATCGTAGGTAAACTCCCTCTTAAGTCCCAGAGGCGTGGTGATGCCGGTCAGACGGTGTACCGGATCGTACGTATATGTGTAGGTACCGCCGTTTTTCTGCGTCATCTTTGTTACCAGGCGGTTTAAATCCACCTCGTACCGGGTCACATTGCCGGCCGGATCAGTGATGCTTAAAAGTTCATCGTGTTTGTCGTAGGTATAGCCTGTTTTTGCCCCCTTCGGTGATATCTTCTCTACCAGGTTGCCCGTCACATCGTACCGGTACTCGGTTATCAGTCCATTGGCGTCCTTTGACTTAGTCAGATTGCCGACGGCGTCATAACGGTATTCCTCCTTATTTCCTTCCGGCGTCGTGTAGGAGATCAACCGGGACAATTCGTCGTATTCGTAACCGGTGACGCCTCCGCGTCCGTCCCTTTCCGCTATCATCCTGTTGACGGCGTCATAGGCGTAGGCCCTCTCTGCGCCTTCCGCATCCGTGGTTCCCGTCAGGTTGCCCGCCGGGTCATAGACAAACCGTGTGGCTGCGCCGAGGGGATCCACCTTTCCGGTCAGGCGGCTGATCGCATCATAAGTGTAGGTATAGACAGCCTCCCCCGGTTCCGTGGTCTTGATCAGGTTGCCAGTCTTATCGTATTCATAGATCGTCGCGGTATTGTCCGCCAGTGTAATGCCGGTCAGGCGGTCCAGCGTATCGTAGGCATAACGGGTCGTGGCAAGATCCGTCCCTGTAACGGCCGTCAGACGGTTAAATCGATCATATTCATAAACCGCGCTCCGCCCGATGGTATCCGTCTGTTTTACCAGGTTGCCGGATATATCGTACTCGTAGGTCATGGTATTGCCTGCCGTATCCGATGCACGGGTGATACGGCCCATGGAGTCATATTCGTAGGATGTCACAACGCCGGCTTCATCAGTGCTTGACGTAACCTGGTTGTTAGCATCATAGGTGAAGGTTACCGTATCCCCGTCCGGCAGGGTAACCGTCAGCAGATTTCCATTCTCATCGTATTCGTAAAGATATGGGTTCCCCATCGGATCAGTCATTCTGACCGTACGGCTCAGCTCATCGTAGGTATAAGCGGTCTGCCCTTTTAAGGCATCTGTCATTTCTTTCAGATTGCCCAGTTCATCATAGGAATAGCCGGTCACATGGCCCTCTGCGTTTACGATTGCCAGAAGCTCTCCCAGGACATCGTAGTGGTAGTTGCTGCTGTGTCCGTTCTGGTCCGTTGTCTTTAATACATTACCGTTCAAATCGTAAACGAGTGATACGGCGCCTCCGACAGCGTCCTTTATCTCCTGGAGCCGTCCTGCCGCATCGTAGGCGTACCTTGTCTCATGGCCTTCTTCGTTGGTCCGGCCTTTGAGGTTCCCGGCCCCGTCATAGGTGTATACAGCAGTTCCGCCCTGGGGATCTTCCGTCTTAACCAGGCGGTTATTACGGTCATAGGTGAAATGATAGACTCTCGTCCCGTCATCGCTTACCGCAATAATATTTCCGTTGCCGTCATAAGTAATCTCTGTGACAAGGCCGTTTTTCGCCGTCATGCGGATTACTCTGCCATCGCGGTCGTAGGCATATGAAATGCCGCTTCCGTCTGCGTAGGTAACGGCGGTCGTCTGCCCGTTCTTATCGTAGGAATAGGCGGTCCTGTTCCCCAGGCTGTCCGTGGCGGATTCCGGAAGGTTCAGTATCGTGTTATAACTCCAGGAAACTGTATTTCCCCTCCGGTCTGTCGAGGATGTCAGGTTGCCGTTGCCGTTAAACGTCTGCATTACGGCGCGTCCCATTGCATCGGTAACAGCGGTGCAGCGGTTCCGCTCATCATACCGGTACCATGTCTCATTTCCTTTCGCATCTGTCTCCACAATCCGGTTATAGTTCTTATCGTATCCGTAGGTGAGGGTATGCCCAAGAGCATCTTCTCCCGTCAGGATATGGTACATCTTATCGTAAGTAAATACAGTTTTCGCCCCCGCCGGATCGGTGATGGACAATACGGCGCCCGCCGGGCTGTATTCATACTCAGTTGTCCCGCCGTCCTTCGCCGTCTCATTGATTTTCCATCCATTGCGGTTATAGGTATAGATCTCTGCGTTCCCAAGCGGATCCACCATGGAGAGCATACGGTTCATCCTGTCATAATCATAGCGCCAGATGTATCCTTCCGCGTCCTTCATCTGCGTGACAACCGCCCCGTCGTAGGAAAATTCCGTCGTTTGGCCGTTTGCGTCCGTGACGGATACCAGACGGCTCAGCTCATCATAGGCATAGCGCCAGGTATTCCCCTCCCCGCTTGTCCTCGTCAGGAGATTGCCTTTTTCATCGTATGTAAAGACCGTTCTGTTCCCCTCAAAGTCTTCTGCGGCCAGCGGCAGATTCATCGCATTATAAGCATACTCCGCCCTTGCTCCGTCCGCTCTTGTGACAGTCAGTATATTTCCGTCCGCGTCATAGGTATAGGAGGTTGTATTGCCCTCCTCGTCTGTCTCCTGGGCGACGCGGCCGTCACGGTAGGTCTTCGTACGTGCTGCTCCGTCCGGATACGTGATTTTCGTGGTTCTGTAACTGCCGTCATACTCATAGCGGGTCACAAAACCGCGGTTGTCGGTCAGTACCGTCGCTCCGTCTGAATAGGAAAGATACGAAGTATTTCCGTTTGCGTCCGTCTGGGCCGTAATCCGGTTCTCACTGTCGTATTCATTTTCCACCACGCGGTTCCCTTCCTCGTCGTACCAGGCCGTCATCCGGTGTTTCTCATCGTATTCATAACGGCGTATATCTCCCTCCGGATTGGTGACGCTGATCAGATTGCCTTCCTCATCGTATTCGTAACGGAGGGTATTGCCGTCAGGCAGCGTAATGTCCGTGATGCGGTACGCGTCATCCATTGTGATATCAAGTATCCTGCCTGTGGGAGACTCTGCCTGGAGAAGCTTATAATCCTCGTCGTACCGGTACCAGGTTCTGCGTCCCTTCATATCCTCCCGGTACTGGAGAAGTCCTAACGCGTCAAATACATAGCGGCTGCCGTCCTGGTTCGTAAGCTGCCATCCGGCGCAGTCCGGGATTGGCGTCCGCTCTGCCTCCGAGGAGGTCGCTTTCAGGAAACCAAAGCGGATCTCACCCCTCCGGCGGTTCAGCTGTGCCTTATCATCCAGATCTTTTGTGGTTACGGTGCGTGTCCCCGCTTCCCTCTCTTTTGGCTCCTCTTCTTCTGCCTCGGATGCAGACGCCCTTCGCACTTCTATGGCATCAAGAGGCTCAAGAGTAATATCCCAGCCGTCGGGAGCCTGGTACACATCCCCGTTCCTGGTAAATGGGATTCCCTTTCCATCGCTTCTCTTATAGAGAATGGTTCCATCCTTTAATATAGTCAGGTGGTCGCCGAATTCCGATGTCCATCCATAGCCAAATTCCTGGTGGTAATCCGGGAGCGTGGAGTTATAGCTCCTCATGACTCCGAATTCTCCATTCAATTCTTTCATGGATGCATCGGTCTGCTGCATGAAGAAGTCTCCGGTATTCATATTGACCGGTTCCAGGTTCAGTTCGCAGTTCGGATTTATGCCTGCCAGAAGGTTGCGCAGAAGCAGTTCTTCCAACGGCGTCATATCCTTATACGCATTATAAGGCTCCGCCGTCTTAGGGTTTCTGATAAATAAAATGGTATCTTTCTCAGTCAATTGATCCTTATATAATTTATTATCACGCGCAAGCTGGCCTACATTAATGCCATAGTGGCGGGCAATCCTGGTACTCAAATCATGCTCCTTCACCTCATAAAGCAGAAACTGATCCGATGTAACCGTTGCTCCTACAACCGTATTATCTCCGTCCGGCTCCTCCTCACCGGAACCGTCTTCTCCGACTTCTTTTCCTGTGGCAAAGGCTTCAAAATAGTAAATGGTGTCATATTCCAGGCTGCCTTCCGCTTCAAACCCGTCCGTCTGCCAGTTTGATTCAGGAGACAAATCGAAGTCATCTTCCAGTCCGGCCTTCCGAAAATCAGGATATACAAGTGATTCCATTGCGTCCGTTACGTCGCCGCCGCCTTCCTCCAGAAGCCGGTAGGTGACCTCCGAACCGGCCTGCGCCTTACCGTGGGCGATCACGCCGGTTACGCTGCGTCCGAATATATCTGTGTAGATTACGGCCGGATCCACTTCTATCGTCGTGTCATCCACGCTCATATTGGCAAGATCGCCTTCCAGATCGCCTGTCCATGAATATTCCAGCCGGGGGCCGTTAACCGAATCCCCTCTGTTGCACAGCACTTCCGCCTTCATGGCATACGCGCCGCCGTCCGCCTCAATTTCCGACCGGAACATCAGTCCCAATGGCGGCTCTGTCACGGTGATCCATCCGTTGACCAGATCCGTGATGTCAAATTCCATCGTCTGCCCTGCGCCGGGCGCCGGAGTCTGCCAGACTCTGTCTGAACTTGGATTATAGTCCGGCTGGGTGTTCCAGCTTGTAATATAACCGTTCCATTGAGTGACAGGCACATGCAGCTCGATTATATTCTGACCGCCGCTGTTATCCGTCTCTGTCGTGACCTTCAGGGTCGCATTGTGAACCTGCTCCGCTCCCGACAGAAGCTTTGATATGGTATCTGAATTATTTTCATTAAAAATCACACATACCCGGCAGTTCTTCCGGCTGCCGTCCAGATATCCGACATAGGCCGGGCTGTCCCAATCATAAATCGTGTCCGGCTGTCCCTGTGATATCGTCGCAAAAATAAATTCATCCGAGGGAACGTAGGTATCCGGATCAATGCGTACCGGATAGGACCGCTCTTCATCATTCAGCCACTTCTTATCTGCCTTAATGGTGACTGTATAATTCCCCTTTGTTCCGGAAAGTTTCAGTTTGACCTTATCACTTCTCTCGCCGGAATCATCCTCCATGAACGGAGCGTCCAACTGAAACAGGGCTTTCGCCGTGTCCTTCCCGTAAATGGAAATTTTATCTTTTTCCTGCTTCGCAGTCATTCCCGGTATCTTGAGTTTATAGGAGAACTCATACCTGTCCCCCTTCTCCAGAAGAAAGATATCACCTTTCACCGTATTCTCAATGACTGTATACTGGTAATCTACATTCTCAAATACATCATTAAACCGGATTGCATTTCCGGCCACCGACGGCTCTTTAAAGTTTCCGGCAGACGGAATCAGTTCAATCTTTCCGCCTTCCGTCTCTATGGAAACGCCCCGGCTGGTACTCATCTTAAGCGGAATCCGTATCTTTACAGGACCGGCTTCATTTTCCACCCATGAGGCAGCCTTGCTCCGCAAGAAAGAGGCGTTGGACGGTGTCGCTTCTTCCCCGTCTGCTTCGACAGCGGCAGAATCGCCTTTGACCAGAGTATTGTCAATCGGCCGTACTTTACCGTCCTTGTCACGGTACAGGCCGGAATATCCGCCAATTACGGTTACGTATTCCCTGTCCCCGGTCTGGTATGTGCGGCAGAGATCGGAAAACTGTACCAGCACGCCGGACGGCTCTTCAGTCACCTCCTGATAAAGCTCTTCAGGAAGGCGCAGTCCTTCATCCGTCACCGGTATCTCACCGGGTATCTCTTCTTTTGCATCCTCTTCCGGTAATCCTTCGGCCGGACCTGCCGCCGGATTATCGGCCGGATCACCTCCATCGGCCGAACCTCCCGGCTTTGTCTCCGCTCCGTTCTCCGAACCGGCTCCGCTGTCCTGTGCAGGCTCGTCTTCCTTCCCGGCTTCACTGTCTTTTCCAGGCTCGTCTTCCTTCCCGGCTTCGCTGTCCTTTCCAGGCTCGTCTTCCTTCCCCGCTTCGCTGTCCTTTCCAGGCTCGTCTTCCTTCCCCGCTTCGTTGTCCTGTCCAGGCTCGTCTTCCTTCCCGGTTCCGCTGTCCTGTCCAGGCTCGTCTTCCTTTCCGGGTTCACTGTCTCTTCCAGGCTCATCTTCCTTCCCGGTTCCGCTGTCCTTTCCGGTTTCATTATCTTTTCCAGGCTCGCTGCTTTTACCGGATTCACTGTCTTTTCCAGTGTCACTGTCTTTATCCGGTTCCGCACTATTTTCTGTCCTATCTGCGCGGTCACCATCAGAGGTATCGGACACTCCGGATTCAATCCCTAATTCCCTCAGCGTCAGGGCCTGAGGCCTTGTAAAGTCCACATAACGCGGCTGATTCTCTATCAGCTCCGCCGCCTGCGCTATAATCGGCGTCATGTTTGGCGCCAGCATGGCGGTTATAAGAAGACCGCTGATAAATTGTCTGGCCTTTTGACGGTAACGTTTTTTCACTTTTCTTTTGTTTTCTTTCATACTTTTTTCCTCCTGGTAAATATTATCGTTACTGCTTACACAACTGAATTCTCTGTCTTCGCCGGGGCGCTGAAGCTGCCTGATTCCCTGATGCCGCATTTGCTTGCATATCTATTAAAAACTCATAATTTGAGTATTTTTACTCTTATTAATAGTATTTAAATTTAAGACTTTGCGCCTATTTTATCTGTTAACTTGCTAATAATTTTATCATATATCTCATTTCTTTTCTCATTTATTTCCCTTAATTGCAGCTTTTAGTCCTCCAACAGTTTTGTCCGCAATGTAAAAAAAGTACACAAAAAGCGGCAGCCGCCCGGATCCCGTCAGGATCCCAGGCAGCTGCCGCCCTACATCTGTACTTCCATTTTATTCTACAGCCATTGACTGTTTTTCTTTGTAATGATGAGCTTCTTCAAGCATCATATCCTTCACCTTCATCAGGCGGATCTGGGTGCTTCTCTCGTTCTCATCCAGCTTCATCGTGATATACTTGATATTCTTCTTCGTCTCCGGAATGATTACATGCTCCAGGGCGTTTACACGCCTCCTGGTCTTCTCAATCTCGGCAGCCATAAGCTGGCAGGCCTTCTCCGTCTCCGACAGCTTCAGCATATCCGGCAGAATGTCTGCCAGGGACTTAACCGCGCCGTCCAAATCGCCGGAGGTAAATGCAAATCCATAGGAATAAATATCATTCTCATCCGCAGTCCTGGTCTTATATTCAAAAACCGGGATATCGACACTCATGACATTCTTCTTTCCCGTTTCCAGATATACCTCCTGCTTCGGTGCAATCAGCGCCGCATTCAGCGCCTGCTCGGACATTCCCGCCTTCGCAATGACGAAGTTCTTATTGGCGCTGCGGATTCCTTCTTCCACCTTCAGACGCAGGGCCATGTTCTCCCTCGCCAGATCCAGGAACTGCCGCATCAGCTCATCCCGCTTATCTTTCAGAAGCTTATGGCCTCTTGTGGCCGTCACCAGTTTTTTCTTGAGCCTTGTCAGCTCCATTCTGGTCGGGTTCACCTGTGTTGATGCCACGGCAATCACCTCTTTTCATTATTTCCCGTAATAAAGATCCAGATATTTGTCGTCGATACGTTTCAGCTCTGCCCTGGGCAGAATGGAAAGAAGCTTCCAGCCGATTTTCAGTGTCTCTTCTATATCGCGGTTTGCCTCATACCCCTGGGAAACGTATTCTTTCTCAAAGGCATCCGCAAATTTAGCATAAATCAGGTCGATATCGGACAGCGCCGCCTCACCCAGGATTACCATCAGCTCTTTTGCCTCTTTACCTCTTGCGTATGCGGCAAACAGCTGGTTCATCGTATTGGAGTGATCGGCTCTCGTCTTGCCTTCGCCGATACCTTTATCCTTCAGACGCGACAGGGAAGGAAGTACGTCGATTGGCGGCGTAATGCCTTTTCTGTAAAGCTCACGGCTCAGGATAATCTGGCCCTCCGTGATATATCCGGTAAGGTCAGGGATCGGGTGGGTCTTGTCATCCTCCGGCATGGTCAGGATCGGGATCATCGTAATGGAACCTGATTTGCCCTTCTGGCGTCCTGCTCTCTCATAGAGGGAGGCAAGATCGGTGTACATGTAGCCGGGATATCCACGGCGTCCGGGAACCTCTTTACGGGCTGCGGAAACCTCACGCAGAGCGTCTGCATAGTTGGTGATATCGGTCAGGATTACGAGTACGTGCATGTCTTTCTCAAAAGCCAGGTACTCGGCGGCCGTCAGCGCCATACGCGGCGTCGCGATACGCTCTACGGCAGGGTCGTTAGCCAGGTTGACGAAAAGCACGGTTCTGTCAATTGCCCCCGTCTCTTTAAAGCTTTCGATAAAGAAGTTGGATTCCTCGAAGGTGATACCCATGGCGGCAAATACTACGGCGAAATTTTCGTCGGTGCCGCGGACCCTGGCCTGCCTTGCGATCTGTGCCGCCAGGTTGGCATGGGGAAGGCCGGATGCCGAGAAGATAGGCAGCTTCTGGCCGCGGACCAGGGTGTTCAGTCCGTCAATGGCCGAGATACCGGTCTGGATAAATTCCTCCGGGTAACTTCTGGCCGCCGGGTTCATCGGCAGGCCGTTAATATCTCTTCTCTCGTCCGGAAGAATCTCAGGACCGCCGTCAATCGGCCGGCCCAGACCGTCGAATACACGGCCCAGCATGTCTTCCGAAACGCCCAGCTCCATCGTTCTTCCGAGGAAGCGGACTTTACTGTTTGAAAGGTTGATACCGGTTGAGTTCTCAAACAACTGGACAAGGGCGTCGCTGCCGTTGATCTCAAGGACCTTGCACCGCCTCGTCTCTCCGCTGGCCAGCTCTATCTCTCCCAGTTCATCATACGTTACATTCTCAACGCCGCGCACCAGCATCAGAGGACCGGCTACTTCCTGTATGGTTCTGTACTCTTTTGGCATTTAGAAGTCCTCCTTTCCTAATACATCGGCAATTTCTTTTGCAAGCTGCTCCAAAACCGCCTGATATTCTGTCTCTATCTTATCTTCCGTCGTATATTTGAAACGGCCGATCCGCTCCCTGACCGCCATTTTAATCAGCCCGCCTGACGAAGCGCCGTCATTCAGCGCTTTCTGGGATTCCTCATAGAAAGCCAGAACCAGCTTCATCATCAGGAACTGTTTGCGCAGGGAGGTATAGGTGTCAATCTCATGGAACGAGTTCTGGTGCAGGAAATCCTCACGGATGGAGCGGGCAGCTTCCATCTTCAGCCTGTCGGAAGGTGAAAGTGCGTCCATACCGACCATCTTAACAATCTCATCCAGCTCCGATTCCTCCTGCAGCAGGCTCATCATCTTCTGGCGGCTCTGCATCCACTCATCGGCAACATGCTCGTCAAACCATTTGCCCATGCTGTCCACATACAGGGAGTAGCTGGTCAGCCAGTTGATGGCCGGGAAATGACGTTTTGCCGCCAGGGAGGAATCCAGTCCCCAGAATACCTTTACGATACGGAGTGTGGCCTGGGACACCGGCTCGGAGATATCGCCGCCGGGAGGGGATACGGCTCCGATTGCGGACAGGGCGCCTTCCCTGCCGTCTTTGCCGAGACAAACCACATGACCGGCACGCTCATAGAACTGAGCCAGACGGCTTCCCAGATAAGCGGGATAACCTTCCTCACCGGGCATCTCCTCCAGACGTCCGGACATCTCACGGAGCGCCTCGGCCCACCTGGATGTGGAGTCCGCCATCAGGGCCACCGAATAACCCATATCACGGAAATACTCTGCAATCGTGATACCTGTATAAATTGATGCCTCACGTGCCGCAACCGGCATATCGGAGGTATTTGCAATCAGGACGGTACGCTCCATCAGCGAGTATCCCGTCTTTGGATCTTTCAGTTCCGGGAACTCATTTAAAACGTCGGTCATCTCGTTTCCACGCTCACCGCAGCCGATATAAACGACGATATCCGCCTCCGCCCATTTTGCAAGCTGGTGCTGGATAACGGTTTTACCGCTTCCGAAGGGGCCCGGCACGGCGGCCACACCGCCCTTGGCAATCGGGAAGAAGGAATCCACAACCCTCTGGCCGGTCACAAGCGGAGTCTCCGGAGGCAGTTTTTTGAGATATGGACGGCCTTTGCGGACCGGCCATTTCTGCATCATCGTAAGCTCCCTGTCGCCTTCCTGGGTGGCGATGACAGCCACTGCTTCCTCAACGGTGAATTCACCGCCTTTAATCTCTTTTACCGTACCTTTGACGCCGTAGGGAACCATAATTTTCTGGACTACGACTACGGTTTCCTGGACGGTTCCGAGGATATCGCCGGCCTCCACCTCGTCGCCTGCCTGTACAGCGGGAACAAACTCCCATTTTTTATCACGTTTCAGGGACGGAACCTCAACACCCCTCTTCAGGTTGTTGCTTCCGGTCGCCTTCATGATATCATCCAGCGGTCTCTGGATCCCGTCATAAATACTGGCGATCAGGCCAGGCCCGAGTTCCACCGACAGCGGAACCTCCATCGATTCCACCGGTTCCCCCGGTCCGAGTCCGGAGGTCTCCTCATATACCTGAACGGAGGCTTCGTCTCCGTGCATCTCAATTATCTCACCGATCAGACGCTGGCTGCTTACACGGACCACGTCGAACATGTTGGCATCTCTCATCCCCTGTGCAATTACCAGGGGGCCTGCCACTTTTTTAATCGTACCTTTGCTCATTGGAAGGTCACACCCACCTTTCTTAACCTATAATGGTTCCTTACTGGTTCCCTCCGAAGAGGATATCAGAACCGACCGCCTGCTCTACCGATTTTTTCACACCTTCCACGCCTTTTCCCGTATTGCCGGAGATACCCGGTATCAGGATGATGGAAGGAAGCAGGCTTTCTTTATATTTCGCTATGGCGCGGCCGGTCTGGGCCGCCACAGCCTCTGTTATATAGATGACTGCATATTCACTGCCTGCAAGCTTCTGAAGCGTTTTCTCAGCATCCTCCTGGCCGGATACGGAAAATGTATCCAGCCCGAGCGCCGCAAAGCCGTAAATACTGTCGTAGTCGCCCATCACTGCTGCTTTATACATACATTTCCCTTATCCTTTCCCGGATCTGCTCCTCAGGAAGCTCATTCAGCCTGGCCGTCAGAATAATTCTGACCGTCTTAATCTCATTTTCTCTCGCCAGTACATAAGCGACCAGCGGACCTGCTGAAAACGGATTGTACTTCTGCGGCTTAATTGCCTCCATCAACTGGTTGTCACACCAGCGTTCAAAGGCCGACGGTGATTCCCGAAGCGCCTCGGCGCCGCCTGCATACGCAGTACCTTCCAGATATTCGCAGATAGCATCCATGCCGGACAGAGTCGCCGAACTTAACCGTTCCACGCTCAGACTGGCACAGGGAGCCATCGCCCGTTTAATAAATTCCAGTGATTTTGCGGTTTTCTGTGAACGGACGGCAATCTTGATATCGGCAACCGCTACGGTTGATTCCGCGTACGCCCTGATTACCGGGTCCGCGGCTTTTTCCCCCTCCGCATAAATTGCTTCCAGCGCCGCCCTGTCTACGATGATATCGCAGAGCTGTCCGTCCCTTGTGTGCAGGAATGTCTCGTAGGCTTCCTCCGCAGCCGCCCTCATATTGGCCGGGAGCGCCTGCCAGTCGCGTTCCGCAACAATCCGGGCCATCTCTTTGCCGCCAATTGCGCAGTTATCAAAATAGATGTTCCCGTGATGATCGGAAGTGACCGTTTCCTTGATTGCCGCCTTCAGGTTGTGGAAGAGATTTTCGTAGGACAGGACATTGATAATCCCCGCATCCTCCTTTTTTAAAAGGTCTCTGACCACATTCCATGTTTTTTCCTTCTCCCTGGTCAGGATCGCTTCCGCGTCCATTCCCGTGTCCTGGTCCCCCCAGCCCTTCTCTGTCAGAAACTGAAGACAGCTCTCATACGTCTTCAGGGCCATAAGCTGATCCAGTGTGGAGGAGGAAAACAAAGACAGTTCCATCGCACGGATTCGTGCAACCGCATAGGCATATTTTGTATCAGACATATAATCCTCCTTGTCGGTTACACATTATGAAAATAACATTGCATGTACCTTATCGGAAAGTTCATCCCTCCTGGCCGCAAGCAGCGCCCGGAATGAACAGTTTTCCTCGATTCCCCCATAGACAAGGATAAAACCGCCGTCTATGTTCTTCGGCTCTTTTACAAGAGTCAGGCTTCCGCCCTTTGAAACAGCCGCTTTCTCAATTACGGCCTCAAATCCCTGCGGCATCCTGTCCAGGTCTTTTTCTGAAAAATAAATCTCGCCCGTCTTGGGCAGGACATATTTATCAAGCATTTTTCCAATCAGGGCAAAATACTCTTCGCCCTCCTTCTTAAGCAGCGCCTCGTATGCCTGTTCCAGCATCTCTGTAATTACCTGCTGCTTTGCAAGAAGTACGGCCTGGCGTTTTTTAAGCTCTGCGGAGGATTTGATGCGTTCCATATAGCTTGTGGCCTCACCGGCCAGCTTCTCATCATTCTCTGCCGCTATCTTTTTACAGCCCGCTTTTGCCTCGGCCAGAACCGCCTCAGCCTCGCTTTTTGCCTTCTCGGAAATCTCCTGAGCTTCTTTGCCTGCATCTTCAAGGATTTGACTTATGATTTTGTCTAATCCGGTCATTCCAAATTCTCCTTAAATTTAATGGTTATCAATGTGGCTGAACTGATAGGTCAATGATTACAGGGCGCTTACTGCCAGGATGGAGATTAACAGCGCAAGAATTGCGTATGTCTCAACCATGGCCGGGAACAGCATCGCTTTACCGAACTGATCCGGTTTCTTTGCCACGATGCCAATGGAAGCTGCCGCTGTCTCGCCCTGATATCTTGCGGAGATAAGTCCCACAATACCAATCGGAATACAGGCCGCAAAGTAAAGAAGGCCCTGAGTCATACTCATATCCATGTTAACGCCTCCGCCTAAAAGACCGATTTTAGACAGTGTGATGAAACCAACCAGAAGTCCGTAGATACCCTGTGTACCCGGAAGAAGCTGAAGCACAAGAACCTTCGCAAATTTACCGGGATCCTCCGTTACAACGCCTGCCGCCGCCTGGCCTGCAATACCAACGCCCCAGGCAGAACCCATACCGGCCAGACCAACTGCTACCGCTACACCTAATAATGCAAAAACTATACCGCTCATATTATAAATCCTCCTTGATATCTACATATTTCGTATTTTGTTTAAATGGCGAGAATTCTCTTCCTCCGCCCTCATAGAACTTACCGAAAAATTCCACGTACTGGAGACGGCATGTATGGACATACGCGCCCAGCAGGTTGATTGCCAGGTTGAACAGATGGCCAAAGCAGAAAATGATAATGAATAAAACAGCGCCGACGGGGCCTCCCCCGAACATGCTGCCCATCTGGTTCACTACCGAGGCGATAACGCCTGTCGCCAGTCCCAGCGCCAGTAGACGCGAATAGGAAAGCACGTCTGACAGCCAGCCGGATATATTGTACAAATCATAAGCGCCGAGCGCCAGCCTGAGCACCGGGTTCTTCGTGGTTCTGGCCGACATGCACAGAATTCCGACCGCACCGATGATTGCCATCCATTTTGCCAGCATGGAGACAGCGGGCGGGAATACAATCTGTACCTGCGCGATGGAACCGAACAGCTCTGTCGGAAGCAGAATCAGCACCAGGCCAATCAGCATCATGTACCACAGCACCACGTCACAGACAAAGCCGAGGGTGTCTTTATTCTTCAGATACATATATCCCTTGATGCCTAAGCCAAGGAACAGATGGATAACTCCGAATATCATGGAGCATATCAGCATCTTCATCGGGTCGTTTAACGGTACGAACCAGAGCGCCGGGATCGAAACCTCGCGGCCAAAGAAGGTTTTGCTGATAATATTTACCGCATCTCCGAAATAACCTCCGAACAGCACGCCCCAGAACAGAGTGGAAAGTCCGCAGTACATAAACAGCCGCAGCGACTTTTTCAGGTTTTCTCCCATTCTCGGGAACTTCTTTATAGCGATAAAGCAGGCCAGGAACACAATCAGACCGTACGCTGCGTCTGAAAGCATCAGGCCGAACAGGAATACGTAGCAGGCCGACATAATCGTCGTCGGATCAATCTCTCCTTTGGCCGGAAGACCGAAGGAGGCGGTAATCCCATCTGCTGCGGAAGCAAAATGGCCGTTGGACAAAAGCACCGGAGCCTCTTCATCCTCCGGGACGTCCTCCGTCTCAAAGGACAGGTCGAAACGTGACGTGAGACTCTCCTCCAGCTTTTTCACACTCCGTTTCGGCACATAGCCCGTAACGATAAATGTCTTTTCTGACTGAACCACCTGTCCCAGTACCTCATATTTCTGAGCCCTGATACGGTAATAATCAGACAGAAGTTTCAGGTTCTCTCTGCTTCCCTCATATACCTTCAGTTTATTAATCGTATTTTCAATATCTTTATTCAGTTTTTCAATCTGTGCCCGCAGCTCTTCCACATACTGCGCGGGAACCTCTCCGACCGTTTGGGACGGCCTTGCGAATCCTGCCGCTCTCAGAGCATCCTCAAGCTGTTCCGCATCCCTTTTCAGGCAGATGGCCGCTATACAGGTTTGATCCTTGTCAGCTCCTACCACCTGGATATCCAGGTTCTGAAGCTCCGGCGCCTTTTCCGCGACCGCCAGATAAAGCTGCTCCAGCGTCGCACCGCCGGCTACGGCTCCTACCAGAACAGAAGTGCTCCGTGTCTCCTGACATCCCAGCGGGATATCCAGCCCCAGCCATGGCGTCATGCCTTCTATCTGTGTTTCCAGCTTGGCTATGCCCGCTTTCTGCTCCGCGACCTGCTTATTCAGTGTCTGAATCTGCCTTGCGTCCTCCAGAACCGTCTGGGCATTATCGGCGACTTTTCCGAATTTCTCACGGTCTGTCAGAGCCTTTCCCTCCAGCGCGGAAAACATGCCGCTCTTCTCAGGAACATATTCCTGCAGTATCTCAAGAGCCTGATCCGCAAGGGCCGCATTCCTGTCAAACATCTGCCTTGAAGAAACGGTATCCGTCTTCCTGAATACACCGTCCTCCTCCGCTTCCTGAGTGACCTCCACCACGCCGGCAGCCTGCAAAAGTTCCAGAACCTCTTTACGGTTCTTTTTCAGTGCACAGATACTAAATTTCTGCATCTGCAATACTGCCATGTCCGCATCCCTCCTAACATTCTGTCATTGCGCCGTTAAATCAGCTCGGAAATAACCTTATTGATTACTTCCTCCGTCTTTTTTCCGGCATTCCATTTCAGGGAAGCGATATCTTCCTCGGCCGCAGCAACCGCCTTTTCCAGATAATCTGCGCCTTCCTCTGCCAGTTTCTCCCGGATCTTTCCGGCCTTCTCCCTGGCTTCCCCGAGGGCTTCCTCACGCATCTTTGATGCTTCGCTCTTTGCCTGATTAACCAGGGCCTTCCCTTCATCAGACGCTTTTTGAATCATCTCAGCAGCCCTCTCCTCTGCTTCTTTTACGGCCTGGATCGTGTCCTTGACCATCTCCTCACCACCTTAGCTTCTGATATTTTCGAAAAAAAATCACCATCTTTCGGAGTCATTCCGATGATGGTTCAACATGTGCGGCTCCCCAATAAAACGTCTTTCATTTATCTGTTTTATTATAGTTCAAGCCTGCTTTTTCCATTCATGAAACCGCATAAAACTCTTCTCTCCCCGCACATTTGTATACTATTATAACTATTTACTTCAGACTTGTCTATTAAATGTTATAGAATTGATAAAATTCATACAATTCTTTTCTAATAGGTGACATTTTGTCTAAATCTGTATATTTATCCCCATTATCGCTTTACAAAGATAAAGTCCTAAAACAGCGGTGACCTGCATGCTCCGCGCACAGGGTACCGCCATCAATATAAAGCGCAAAAATGCAGGTTTCCGCTGGCTTTCAGCCTATGGAAACCTGCATTTTGCATTCTCTTTTACCGCCCCGTTGTTATACAGAAACATCGCCACCGCCATCGCGCAGATAATCCCATACCCTGCAAAGCTCCACTTATCCGGAATCTGCCCAAAGGCGAAGAAACCGAGTATCGTGGAAAATATTATCTGCGAGTAATCATAGACTGAGATTCGTCCGGCCGGAGCATAACAGTAGGCGGCAGTGATTGCAAACTGTCCTCCCGCTGCCGCCATCCCGGCAAGAAGCAGGATTACCGTCTGCGCCGCCGTCATCGCTTCATAGTGAAGCAGCAGCCACGGCAGTATTACAATGCAGGAAAACGCCGAGAAAAAAAAGACGATAAACGGGCCTTTTTCCCCGCTCTCCCCCAGCTTCCTCACCATCGTATAGGCTAGGCCCGCACAGATTCCCCCTGCCAGTCCGATCAGGGACGGAATAAATGCCAGATTGAGGAAGGTCGGCTTTACGACAAACATGCTGCCGAAAAATGCACCCAGGATGATAAAGACCTGTGCAGGAGCCACCTTCTCTTTTAAGATAAGGAAACTGAACAGGACTGCAAAAAACGGGGACATTTTATTCAGCATGGATGCGTCCGCCAGCACGAGATGATCGACCGCATAAAAGTTACATAAAATTCCCAGCGTGCCGAACAGGGAACGAAGAAAAAAGTATCCCGCATTGCTTCTCTTCTGCCATCGGAAACCGCCTTCCCCGCGAATCAGAAGAATCCCGGCGAAAACCACCGCCACCAGGTTTCTGAAAAAGCTTTTCTGGATCGAAGGCAGATCTCCTGCCATACGGACAAACATATTCATCACGGCAAAGCAGAATGCCGACAGGACGATATAAAAAATGCCTTTATATTCGTTCTTAATGTTCATAATTTTATCAACATTTCCTCTCTTTCTTCATTCGATTATCCCCAAAACATCCTTTATTATAATGGCAAGTCCACAATAATTCAACATCATCATTATTTTGGGGCAGAAAAGGAGCTGCTGCTCCATTACATTATTTATCTACTGTTGCAGCAGCCCCTGTTACTTTCTCCCTGGTCCGTATGTGCAATCAGAACAGCACCATGCAGCTTAATACCGACACGGCGGCTACCATGATAATGAACAGTGGTCCTCCAATTTTCACAAAGTCTTTGAACGTATAACCGGCCGGAAGAATCTGCATGTTCACCGCAGTTCCAATCGGCGATGCAATGGCAAGGTTCGTACCGATTGCAATTACTACAACCCATGGAACAGGGCTGATTCCCAGTGCCAGCGCCATGGAAATACAGATCGGCGTAAGCATGGCCGCCACGCTGCCATTCTGCATAAAGAGAGTGAGGACGCTGGTCAGTATGGTAATAACAACTGTAAGGACAATTACTGAAGCACTCTCACCTCCAAACAGATTCAGCACAAAGCCGGCAATAATCGCACCGCCGCCGGATGCATCCAGCCCTGTACCGAGTCCCGTGATAGCGCCGATACAGATAAGTACGTCCCAGGGCAGCTCTGCCAGTGTGGATTTTACAGGAACACAACCGGTTGCAAAAAGGATGGTAGCCCCCAGAAGAGCAATATTGGCAATATTGAAATACTTGTTAAAGGGGGCAAAACCGCAGAGGATAAACAAAACAATGCAGCCTACCAGCACAACAACAGACAGAGTTCCTTTCCAACGTGGAATATCCGGCATGCCTTCTTTGGTGACACTCGGCTGGCTGGCAAATGAATTATTTTTATCAAAATCCGGACTGCCTGGTTTTAATGCCCATTTAAGAAGTGAATAACCGGCGGTTGCCCAGAAAACCACTTGAAGGATTGCTGCCGGAACCATTACACGGCTCATGTCAAAAACGCCCAGCCCCTCTTCATAGCCGGCATATCCCATCAGAATCGAGTTTGCCGTAACCTGGGAGACGGAACCTACCAGCGTACAGGCCCCGCCGATAATACAGGCTATACCGGCCGGAAAGATAACCATCTTGGAACGTATTTTACCATTCGAACCGGCGGCAATAGACGCGATGATCGGCATCCACATTGCAATGCAGCCTGAATTTGATAAAAACGCGCTCATAATGGTACAGATGATAACAATTGCTATGATGAACACCCTCTCATTCTTTGCAATCGAGGTAGATGCAATCTTTGAACCAATCCTTTGTGCAATCCCTGTCTGAAAGAGAGCGTCTCCCACAATACACATACCTGCTACCATGACAATGGAACTTCCTCCGAAACCGGAATATATCTGAGAAAGCTTCATTTCCGGGATTAAGATGCCCATGGCCAGTGTACTGATACAGGCCACCACACTCATCGGTAATTTATTAATAAAGAACAGAATCATTGTTATTACAGTTATAATAATGGCAATCGTACTTGAAGTCATTTTGTTCCCCCTTTTTTACATTACTTTCTTTCGTCCCATTTACTATTTATTTCCTGCCGTCCGGATACTCATACCATCCCTTACCGGTTTTCCTCCCATATTCACCCTTTTCAAACTTCTCAATTACAAGCGGATTCGGCGCGTCAAAGGGATCCTAGCTCTCTGCAAACCGCTCTACGCGGACATAATAATTCACATCAATCCCCGTCAGATCCATCAGACGGAATGGTCCCATGGGATAGCCCAGCCCCTTCTCACAGGCCGTGTCAATATCATTCACGGTTGCCACCCCTTTTTCCAGAAGCGAAAGCGCCTCATGCACTACGGCGGCATTGATTCGGTTTGCGACAAAACCGGCAATTTCTCTGTTAAGTACAATCGGTGTCTTCCCCGTGTTCTCAGCGAATACTCTTGCCGCCTCAATCGTCTCTTCCGATGTATGCCCGCCTTTCACCAGCTCCACAAGCTGCATTACCAAAGCCGGATTAAAGTAATGAATGTTCAGCAGGCGTTCCGGGTTAACCGTTACATCCGCAAGCCTGGAACTTACAATGTTGGAACTGTTTGTACCTAATACCGCGTCGGGCCTGCATATCCGGCTGATTTTCCGAAACAGCTCCCGCTTAATTTCAAGATTCTCAATAATAGCCTCAATAATAAAATCAGCTTCGGACACAGCCGTATCTACATCCTTGGTAATTGTGAGGCAGTCCGCAATTTTATCCGCCTCTTCCTGTGTCAGCCGGCCTTTGGCAACACGGCCCGACAGATAATCAGACGCCCACTTCTCAGCTTTGCCGATTGCACCTTCAAAACTGTCGCACAGAATAACTTTATAGCTATGTTCCCTGCCGTTCATAACCGTATTCATGGCGATTTGCTGCCCCATCGCTCCGGCGCCGATAACGACTATCGTTTTTATTTCTTCTGCCTTCATAATTATACCTCTCTTACTTTTTTGAATAAAGCTCGATTATTAAATCATCTCTACAGCCGCCGCCATTGATTGGCCACCGCCTATACACAGAGTAGCAAGGCCGTATCTGCCTCCGGTCCGTTTCAAATTATGGATCAGCGTGACAAGCAGCCGTGCCCCCGTACATCCCAAAGGATGTCCCAGGGCAATTGCCCCTCCGTTTATATTGACCTTTGCCGGATCCAGCTTCAGATCACGTATACAGGCGACTGCCTGAGATGCGAACGCTTCATTCAGCTCTGTCAAATCCATCTGCGCCGCCGTCATTCCCAGCTTTTCAAACAATTTACCTGCCGCAATCACCGGCCCATATCCCATAATCGTCGGATCCAGCGCGGCCCGGGTAATGCCGGCAATCCGTGCAATCGGTTTCACCCCCGTTTCCTTTACCATTCTGCCGCTCATCAGCACCAGGCAGGCAGCGCCGTCGTTAAGCCCGCAGGAATTTCCGGCTGTGACAGTGCCATCCGGTTTTACAATGGGTTTTAACTTATTAAGAATTTCCATCGTTGTGGCAGGCTTGGGGAACTCGTCGGTATCAAAAATAAAAGACTTCTTTTTCTCCCTCACCTCCACCGGCACTATCTCCTCCCTGAAATATCCTGCTTCCATGGCGGCCGCAGCCCGCCTCTGGCTTTCCATCGAGAAACGATCCTGCTCCTCACGGCTGATCCCGAACCGTTCCGCCACATTCTCCGCTGTCTTCGGCATACTCAGGCCCGTCCCATATACAGACACGGGCTGGGCCGTTGTCCCGGCTTCTATGTTGGAATCCACTAATGTCATCGGGCCGTCGCCCCAGCGTCCGTTCCGGATGTAAACAGGCGCGCGGCTCATATTTTCCGTTCCTCCCGCCACAATACAGTCTGCTTCGTCCAGCCAAATCTCCTGACACCCGCTGTATACCGCCTGCATGGCGGACGCACACAGCCTGTTTACCGTATAGCCGGGAATATGCTCCGGAAAGCCGGCCCCAAGGAGCGCGCACCGGGCAAGATTGGAAGCCTCCGTACTCTGGCGAACCTCTCCCAGAATTACCTCGTCTATCCGTTCCGCGTCAATTCCCGCCCTCCTTACCGCTTCTTTCATAACGGTGGACGCCAGCACATGGGCCGGTACGCTCTTAAGCGCCCCTCCATATCTGCCGATTGCCGTGCGCACGCCGCTCGCAATATATACGTCTTCCATATTTGAAGATCCTCCTTTTTCTGCTTCTGACTTTTACAAAGCTGCTGCTGATTAATAGAGCAATAAGCGTGCCAACTTTTCTCCTTTAAACGCTTCTCTCCGGTTTAAGCTTCTGTTTCGTTATATTTACGTTCTACAGCAGGACCTCCCGGCTTCATTGGGTGCAGCTACAAAGTGCAGCGTTTGTGCATTCAAAGTGAAATTCCTGCACAAAAGTGCATTTTTGCACATTTTCACATCCGTTTGAGCTTTGTTTTATGCCTGATGTTTTCTCCGTCTTCTATACTTTTTCTTCAATTTTCCTTCTCTCCCCGCCCTATTGGCATGCTTCTTGCTTTATATAAATTTAAAAAGCAAAACGGCTCCCCCAATATTCCGGAGGAGCATGAAAGGAGACACACTGATGAATTGTGAAAAGGATTTTGAAAATATTTTATATGAGATACAGGACGGAATTCTATACCTGACGCTGAACCGGCCGGAGGCGCGCAATGCGCTTACCCCCGCAATGTGGAGGGACATCCGCTCTGCCGTGGAGATGGCACGGACGGATGACTCCATAAAGGCTGTAATCGTCAGCGGCGCCGGGGACAAGGCCCTTGCCGGCGGCGCCGACATCCGGGAAATCCACGATCGTGATTACCTGCAGATGCTGCACGGCACCTCCTCTGCTGCTTTAAAGGAGCTGGAGGATCTCTATAAACCAGTTATCTGCGCTATCAACGGTTACGCCCTCGGCGGCGGCTGTGAACTGGCGATGGCATGCGATATCCGTATCGCTACCGGGCGCTCCCGGTTCGGACAGCCGGAAACCGGCCTGAGCATTATTCCCGGGGCTGGCGGAACACAGCGTCTCGTCAGGCTCATCGGAGTGGGGAGAGCCAAAGAGCTGATTTATACCGGGCGGATTATCACAGCCTCGGAGGCCAAAGATATCGGTCTGGTAAACCAGGTGACGGAAGATTCCAGGGAGGCTGTTATGAACGCTGCCGTGGAAATGGCCCGGTGTATTATGAAAAAAGGGCCCGTGGCCATCACTATGGCAAAGATGGCTGTCAACGTCGGAATGGATACAGATATCAACACAGGACTTCTGTTCGAGCGAATCGCACAGACAGTAGCTTTCAGCACCGGGGATCGTATGGAAGGAACCGCTGCTTTCATGGAAAAAAGGGAGGCCGTCTTTAAAGGCCGGTAAGGAAAACAGATTTTAACAGATTAACAGACAGGAGGAACTAATTTATGAAACCTATGGAAGGTATAAAAGTTATTGAACTGTCCACGATGCTGGCAGGTCCCATGACCGCACGCATTCTGGCTGAATGGGGCGCAGAGGTAATCAAGGTGGAGTCTATGAACGGAGACGCATGGCGCGAGCAGTACGGAACTTCCCTCTCTTCCTGCACCGGGGAAGCAAACCCTAATTTTGATATGCAGAACATAAACAAGCGCTTTATCGCATTAAATCTGCGTTCTGAAGAGGGCCTCGGTGCCATTATGAAGCTGATAGCAGAGGCTGATATCTTTCTGACGAATTACCGTATTCACACATTAGAGAAAATGGGGCTGACCTATGAGCAGCTGAAAGACAGATTTCCGAAACTGATTCACGCCTCCGTACTGGGATACGGCAGCGAAGGCGCCGAAAAATACCGCCCCGGCTATGATTATACGGCATTCTGTGCCCGAACGGGCCTGTTGGGTGATCTGGCTCCGGCAGGCGGTCCACCCATCATGACCGTGGCAGGACTCGGAGATCACAGTGTCGCAGTCGCCCTCACGGCCGGTATTGCAGCCGCCCTTTACAAAAGAACCGTGACAGACCTCGGGGATAAGGTTGATGTTTCCCTGCTCCAGGCCGGCACCTTTATTCTGTCTACGGGACTTTTAAATGGCTTTAACGGGCGCAGATTCCCGCGTGACCGCTATAATTGCAGCCACGCCGGCAGCAATACTTACCAGGGTTCAGACGGCGAGTGGCTTTACCTGGCCATTGTGGATTACCGGCGTTTCAGCGAGTTCTGCAAAGCAATCGGACATCCTGACATAGCAGAGGATCCGCGTTTTTCCACGCAGCAGGCCTATTACACGGAAGACAGTAAACGGGAGCTGACAAAAATCCTTGATTCCATCTTCTCCGGGCATCCTGTTTCCTACTGGCATGAACTTCTGGACGCCCATGATCTGCCCCACGAAATTGTCTGCCATTTTAAGGATGTCCCCTATGATCCCCAGGTTCAGGCAAACCACTACACCTATTTCCATGAATATTCTGATGGAACTAAAACCGTTTTCACCAACGGCCCGGTTCATTTTGCCTCTGTAGACGCCTCCTCCATCCCCTGCCGGACTTCAGGACCCATCGGGTGCGACACAGCCGGGATTCTAAAGGAACTGGGATACGCAGAAGCACAGATTGAATCCATGTATCAGTCCGGAAAAGTCCGCTGAAACAGAAAAGGAAAGGAGAAACTCTGCTATGAGTGACAATATGACAAATGCCGCGGCGCCAAAACCAAAGCGGCCCAGGCCGCTTAGTATGATAATGCTTGGCCGGCAGACAGACGCTCTGTTTGAAAATGCCAGGCTTGCAAAGGAACGCGGGGAAAAGGTGGGCTGGTCCGCCTCCATCTTTCCCCAGGAAATTGCGGAAACCCTCGGTTTGAACATCCTCTACCCTGAAAACCACTCGGCCGGTATTGCCGCAAGACATCAGGCCGATCCTTTTCTCCAGGAATGTGAGGGAACCCTCGGATACTCAAACGATCTCTGTGCCTACGCAAAGGTGAATCTGGCCTATGCCGCAGTATTAAACGGAGAAAGCAGCATTGCGCTGCCCGACGGAGGAAAAATGGTGAAGCCGGATTTCCTGCTCCTGACCAATAATATCTGCAACCAGCTCACCAAATGGTATGAAAACCTTGCAAGACAGATGGATATTCCAATCTTTTTCATCGATACCTGTTATAATCCCTACGATTATGTGACCGAGACCAGAGTCCGCTATGTCCGGGAGCAGATCGACCGGCTGATTGAAGACTTGTGTGAATTTACCGGGAAGTCCTGGGATGAAGAGAGATTTAAAGAGGTTATGCGGATCAGCCAGACAAACAGCTCTCTCTGGGAACGGGCCAATAATCTTCTGGAGCGGAAGCCCTCTCCCCTGAGCGGATTTGAACTTTTTAACTATATGTCCGCCATGGTATGTAACCGCGGCAAGACATCATCGACTGAAATTCTTGAACAGCTGAATGCTGAAATTGAGCAGCATATCGCCGATGGAACCTCCACCTTTCCGGTTAAAGAGGAATTCCGTATATCCTGGGACGGAATCGCCTGCTGGCCTTACCTGAGCCATAACCTGAGAACCCTGAAACAATACGGCGTCAATATGGTAGCATCCAGCTATGGCAAAGCATGGGCAATCGAATATGAGGATCTGGACGGAATGGCCCGCGCCTACTGCTTTGCCTCCACCAACGGCGACAATGCCTCCACTATGATTTCCCGAAGGCTGGAAGCTCTGGAGAGTTTTGGCTGCGAAGGCACCGTCTACCATGTGAACAGAAGCTGCAAGGTTATGGACTGCCAGATGATGGAAGTCCAGAGACAGCTTTCTAAGAAAGCCGGCGTCCCCTACACCTCATTCGACGGCGATCAGGCGGACTACCGCAACTACAGTGAAGCGCAGTTTGAGACACGGATCCAGGGGCTGGTGGAAGTGATGAGACAGAATAAGGAGGGCTTTTAACATGGCTGATTTATATGAAAGCATCAAGATACTGCGGGAGGCCTGTAAAAACCCGCGCGCCAAACTGGATCAATATCTCTCCGAAGGTAAAAAAGTGGTGGGCTGCTTTCCTCCTTATACGCCGGAGGAGCTGGTTCATGCTTCCGGCATGATTCCCATGGGGCTGTGGGGCGGGCGGACGGAACTGGCGCTGGCTAAGAGTTATCTCCCCGCCTTTGCCTGTCCGATTATGCAGGCCGACATGGAATTTGGTTTAAAGGGGGCCTATCAGGGTTTATCGGCCGTCATCATCCCGGCCGCCTGCGATACACTGCGCTGTATGACCCAGAACTGGCGTTTCGGCGTGTCGTCCATTCCGATGATCCCCATCGTGTATCCGCAGAACCGCGCCTGCCGGGCCAGTGTGGATTATCTGATCAGCGAATATGAGAACGTACTCCTCATGCTTTCCACTATCACGGGAAATATGATGAGTGAAAAATCACTCTGCAATACAATAGAAATCTACAATGAACATAATGCCGTAATGAGGAAATTTGCAGAAATATCTAATCTCCATCTCGATATTATCACTCCGGTGATACACCATGCCGTGATGAAGAGCGCTTTTTTCTTTGAAAAAAGCGAACACAGCGCTATTGTAAAAGACATTACCGAGGGACTGGAACAACTGCCCTCTCATCCTTTTTCCGGTAAAAAAGTGGTTCTCACCGGCATTACGGCAGAACCGGACGACATCCTGGAAATACTGGCTGAAAACAAAATTGCCGTGGCAGGCGACGATCTGGCTCAGGAAATGCGCCAGTACCGTACCGACACCCCCTCCAAAGGGGGCGGCGGCCTGAAACGCCTCGCTCTGCAATGGAATGCCCGGCACGGATGCAGCCTGATCCATGAAACCGGTAAACCGCGGGGAACACTCCTGGCCGCCCTCTGCCGTGAAACGGGTTCAGACGGCGTCATTAACTGTCTGATGAAGTTCTGTGATCCGGAAGAATATGATCAGCCGTATTTCGAAGCAGACCTGCGAAAATCCGGGTATCCAGCCCTCACGATTGAGATTGACCCGTTGAATGCGAGCTATGAACAGCTCCGTACACGGATACAGACTTTCAGCGAATTATTGTGATATCTCCAGCGACAGGAAAGCGGCGGATGACTGAAAAAAATCATCTACCGCTTTTTCTTTGATAATGCTATAATCTAATCAATTTAAGACCAAACGTGGCACAGCAGAAAGGAGTCTCCCATGACAACACCGGATCTTTACAGCCAGCTTCCTTATACCGAGATTCTGGACAATATCGATGTAGGAATTGCCCTGTATGACAGGAGCGGAAATTATCTCTTTGTCAATACCGCCCTGATAAACTGGCGGAATATTCCTCGTTCAGAATATTTAAAAATGAACGTACATGATTTTCTCGGCGTACTGGATGTCTGCATTTTTGATCTGGTCATGGAGAAGAAACAGCGCGTCAGCCGTCTTCAGTACTACAAAAGGTTCCATAATCCGCAGGGCAATGCACGAATGCGCATCGTAACCGGCACTCCGATATTCGATGAAAGCGGAAATATCAAATATGTCATAACCCTCCTTCAGGATGTCAAAACTTTTGAGGAGCTTTACAGCGCCCTTCTAAAGGAACATAAAATTGTAAATTACGGAAGCAATATCCCGGCAGTCACCGAAAAGCCCTCAATCGTGGCCAAAAGCCAGGCCTTTTTACAGCTTCTTTCTATTGCCGCCAATGTGGCCTCCCTGGATTCGACGGTTCTGCTTTACGGTGAATCGGGTAGCGGCAAAGAGGTACTTGCCCATTATATACACGATAACAGCGACCGGAAGAATCAGCCGCTTATCACGGTCAACTGCGCCGCTTTCCCTGAAAATCTGATTGAAGCCGAATTATTCGGTTACGAAAAAGGGGCTTTTACAGGGGCCAGCCGCGAAGGCAAGACAGGTCTTGTAGAAGCGGCCGACGGGGGCACTTTGTTTCTGGACGAGATTAATTCCCTGCCTCTCAGCGTGCAGGGAAAGCTTTTGCGTACTTTGGAAGAAAAAAGCATACAGCGGATCGGTTCAACCAGGATAAAAAAGGTTGACTTCCGCCTGGTTGCCGCCACAAACCGGAATCTGAGCGAGATGGTACAGGCAAAAACCTTCCGGGAAGATTTGTATTACCGGATCCAGGTCATTCCCCTCACAATTCCACCTATGCGCAACCGCCGGGAGGATATTATTCCGCTATGTCTCCACTTTCTCCACTATTTCTGCCAGAAATATAATATCCAGAAAAGCTTTTCCGATATTGTACTGAAGGAAGTCCAGGAATACGACTGGCCCGGCAATGTCCGGGAAATCCGGAATTTTGTTGAACGGATGGTTGTGATGACCCCGAGGGCCGCCAGGGAGATTAACGTAATCCCGCCCGGCATGCTTTCTTCCGTCCCGAAACCGGATTCCGCTGCATCCTGTGACTTGCCGTCTCCCCACTGCAGCAGGCGCGGCCCAAGCCGCGATCAGATTCTCCGCGCTCTTTCCGAATGTTCGGGACACCGGGAAAAGGCGGCCGAATATCTCGGCATATCCCGCCGCACCCTCCAGTATAAAATTAAAGAGTACCATATTTCCCCCCGGTGCCGTTACCAGAAAGGACCGGACGGCTGATTAAGTTACAGCCATACTCCCGTTCCAACACCGACCGGAAGATTCAGCACCACCCACAGTACAATCTGTACGACAAAAATGAGGAATAATCCAATCGTATAGGGCAGCATATTGGAGTCAGGTTGATGCCCCCCTATAGATGCATGTTCTTTCTTTTTGCACCTTTACTGCATTTTTTTACAGAGCGGCCGAATAACTTCATGTGAACCAATAACATTTTTAATAATGGAAATTGGAAATCAAATATTTTTCATCAAAAATAAATATTATTAATATTTTAATTAAATATATTAATTTTATTATTGACATTTATAAATTTTAGGACTATATTACTTGTATAGAGAAAGCCTGCTAATAAAAAGTCAAGCACTTTTTGAAAATTTTTGTGAAGTGATTTTATGGCACAACTCTAAGACCG
>ERZ808054.481-NODE-481-length-37485-cov-6.056512_pt1 | contig 37485 bp, 35 predicted proteins | sample MGYA00380201_ERZ808054 | MGnify/ENA primary metagenome ERZ808054 (study PRJEB31490, sample SAMN06133419) | mouse gut metagenome | isolation source: Z5_2 | host: mice | place: China: Chengdu | collected 2015-05 ...
GAAGGGGAAGTACAGACTTTAGAGACGATGATAAAGTGTATCGCGGTGGCATCCGGCAATGATGCCTGTGTGGCTGTGGCGGAATATATTGCCGGAAGCGAGGAGGAATTTGTAAAACTGATGAACCAGAGGGCGGAGGAACTCCGCATGGATAATACGCATTTTGTGGATTGCTGCGGTTTGTCGGATTCCGATGAACATTATACGACGGCGCGCGACGTGGCGATTATGTCCAGGGAGCTGATCACGAAACATCCGGAGGTCTATGACTATACAAAGATCTGGATGGAGGATATTACCCATGTGACGAGGCAGGGTTCCACAACATTTACCCTGTCCAGCACCAATAAGCTTTTGAAACAGTACGAATGGACGACGGGATTGAAAACAGGTTCTACCAGCAAGGCGAAATATTGTTTGTCCGCTACGGCAAGCAAGGATGGCATCGATCTGATTGCGGTGGTGATGGCGGCCCCTGACAATAAAGTGAGGTTCCAGGATGCAATGGCGCTTTTAAACTTCGGATTCAGCGTAAGCAATATTTATATCGATGAGAATAAAGAAGCGCTGCCGGCACAGCTTGTCAAAGGGGGCGTGGAGGATACGGTAAATCTGAGTTTTGCAGGGGAATTCCGGTATTTGGATACGAAAGGAAGCAATTTGAGCCAAATAGAGAAGACGATCACCTTGCCGGAGGAGATCATGGCTCCGGTGGAGGAAGGGCAGCCTGTCGGCGAGGCGGTTTATAAACTGGACGGACAGAGGATCGGCGGCGTATCGATCGTGGCGGCCAAGAGCGTTGATAAGGCCGGATATTGGGATTATGTCAGGAAAGTGCTGAGGAATTTTCTTCTATAATGGAATATAGCTTTTATAAATAGGGAAAACGTGGTACACTAATGAACGGCCGGAGAATTTTTGATATCCGGCCGTTCATTGATGTTACAGAGTATAAAAGTTGCAGACAGGGAAAGGCATGGTTATTCAAATGCGGAAAAGAGGAATAGGGATGATAATTGCGGTATCGGGAACGGCGCTGGCCGGTCTGACAGCGCTTATCGCATATGACAGCTCACGTTTTATCAGGAGGGAATACAGAATTGGTTCGGACAAGATCAGAAAGAAGGTAAAAATCCTGCTTTTGTCCGATCTCCATAATAAAAGTTATGGGCGTAATAATGAAAAACTTTTGACGGAAATAAGGAAAATAAATCCCGATCTGATTGTAGTGGCCGGCGATATGGTAACTGCCAATGAGAAAAAAACCTGCTTTGAAGTTCCGACAGCGCTGATGAAGCGTCTGGCGGAGCAGTATCCGGTATATTACGGAATGGGAAACCACGAATACAGGATGAAGGTATACCGGAAGGCTTATGGGAATATGTTTGACGAATATAAAAGCAGACTGAAAGAGTACGGTATCCGTTTTTTGGAAAATGAGAGGGTTTATCTGCCGGAATATAATATGGAAATCTGCGGATTGGAAATAGAGCGGCGCTACTATAAAAGGCTTCGCAGGGAACCGATGGAGACAGGCTATATGGAAAGTCTGCTTGGAAAAGCCGGAAAAGAGCGTTTTGAACTGCTGATCGGCCACAATCCGGATTATTTTAAACAATATGCCGGATGGGGAGCCGACCTGACCGTGTCCGGGCATGTGCATGGCGGCGTGATGCGGCTGCCCCTTCTCGGAGGAGTGATTTCCCCGGCTCTGCGGCTATTTCCCAAATATGACGGGGGAATGTTTGAAGAATATGGAAAACGAATGGTATTGAGCAGAGGCCTTGGAATGCATACGATTCCGATCAGGATTTTTAATCCGGGGGAGCTGGCGGTTATTTATGTGGAGAGCGGTAAATAAGGGTTGAAATTATCGGAATTTGCGGGTAGAATAGTGGGGCAGTTGAAAAGGTGCTGCGAAAAATGAGAGGCAAGGTTATTGGTATGGCGATTCCGGTAAAATTAGAGGCATTTGAAGGTCCTTTGGATCTGCTGCTTCATTTGATCGAAAAGAATAAAATCGATATTTACGACATTCCTATTGTAGAGATTACGGAGCAATATTTAGAATATATTAAGCAGATGGATACGGAAGACATGAATGTGATGAGCGAGTTTCTCGTCATGGCGGCGACTTTGATCGATATCAAATGCAGGATGCTTCTTCCGAAGGAAGTAAACGAGGATGGGGAAGAGGAAGACCCAAGGGCGGAGCTGGTGCAGAAACTGCTGGAGTATAAAATGTATAAGTATATGTCCTTTGAATTGAAGGACAGGCAGGTGGATGCGGAACGGACATTGTATCGGGAACAGCATCTTCCAAAAGAAGTGGCGGACTATAGACAGCCGGTGAATTATGAAGAACTGCTGGCGGACGTGAACTTAAGCAGACTTCAGGAAATATTCCGTTTTATGATGAAGCGCCAGGAAGATAAGATCGATCCGGTGAGAAGCACATTCGGCAGGATAGAAAAGGACGAGGTGGATATGGACAGGAAGGCTTTTTATGTGGAGGAATACATAAAAAACCATACCCGGTTCAGCTTCAAAAGCCTCTTAGAGAAACAGTGCAGTAAGATGGAAATCATTGTAACTTTCCTGGTGATTTTAGAAATGATGAAGCTGGGGCGGATCGATATTGAACAAGAGGAGATCGGAGACGATATTATCATTATAACGAGAACTGCGGCAGGGGCGGCACAAAGGTTATAGAAGAGAGACGGAGGGAAAACGTGGAAAAACAAAAAGCGGAAGCGGTGATCGAAGCGGTTCTTTTTACCATGGGCGATTCCGTGGAGGTAGCAAGGCTCGCAGAGGCCGTAGGAGAGAATGTTGGGGAAACAAAGAAAATATTGGAGAATATGAAGCAAAAATATGAAGAGCAGGGGCGGGGAATCACAATGATTGAACTGGAGGATTCCGTGCAGCTTTGTACAAAGCCTGAGATGTATGAGTATCTTATTAAAGTGGCGAAGACTCCGAAAAAATTTGTATTGACGGATACGCTGTTGGAAACGTTGTCCATTATTGCCTACAAACAGCCGGTGACGAAGCTGGAAATCGAGAAGATAAGAGGGGTGAGCTGCGAACATGCGGTGAACCGTCTGCTGGAATTTTCTCTGATTACGGAGGTAGGACGGCTGGATGCGCCGGGAAGGCCTCTGTTATTTGGAACGACAGAGGAGTTTTTAAGGAGTTTCGGGGTAAAGTCCATAGAGGAACTGCCGAAGCTGAATGCGGTTCAGGTGGAAGAGTTTAAACAGCAGGCGGAAGCGGAAGTGGAGTTGAAGCTGGATATTTAACCTTTGACCGCCTGTTCTGACGACTATTTTCCGTTCCCGGAGCATATATTTTAGATGATAAAGAGGGACCGGGACATAGAATGGAAAAGAAAAAGAGAGAATACGGAAAACAAATAGTAACATTGGCATTGCGCATTTTATTCATAGCGGGACTGATTTTGGGGGCGGCGGGAATTATACCGACGGTGGGAAAACAACCGACGGTGGAAAAACAACCGACGGAAGAAACGGTTCCGGCGGCCGGATATATTCTGGCGGGCCAGGAAGAGGATAAGGAAAAAAATAGTACAAACATACAGTTATACGCCCGTTCGGCAGTCCTTATGGATGCGGATTCCGGGCGTGTTTTATTTGGAAAAAATGAAAATGAACGAATGCCCATGGCGAGTACGACAAAGATCATGACGTGCATATTAGCGTTGGAAAACGGCAATATGGAAGATATGGTTACGGTCTCCTCTTATGCGGCAGGGCAGCCGAAAGTGCATCTTGGCATGAGGGAAGGACAGCAGTTCCGGTTAAAAGATCTGCTCTATTCCCTCATGCTGGAGTCCCATAACGATTCGGCGGTGGCGATTGCGGAACATATAGGGGGAAGCGTGGAGGGGTTTGCGGAGATGATGAACCGGAAGGCGGAAGAGATCGGATGTTCCGACACATGGTTTATTACTCCTAACGGCCTGGATGCTTCCGCTGCGGACGACGAGGGAGACGAAAGAGTCCATTCCACTACGGCAAAGGAACTGGCACGGATTATGCGATATTGCATCGAAGAGTCGGAAAAAAAGGAAGAGTTTTTGGAAATTACGAGAACCCAGAGCCATTTTTTTGCGGACGCAGAGGGAAAGAGCAGTTATTCCTGCAATAATCATAATGCCTTTCTTTCCATGATGGACGGCGCGCTGTCCGGCAAGACGGGATTTACCAATAATGCGGGATATTGTTATGTGGGGGCGCTGCGAAAGGACGGGAAAACCTTTGTGGTGGCTCTTCTGGCATGCGGCTGGCCGAACCATAAGGACTATAAATGGAGCGATACGAGGAAACTGATGCAATACGGGCTGGAAAACTATGAATACAGGGATGTTTACGAACAACCGGAATTATCTCCTCTGAAGGTAGAGGGAGGCGTACCGGATTCCGGCCGGCCGTATGACGGGGCTTATGCAAAGATTTCCGTAAAAGAGCAGGATCAGGAATTGCAGCTGCTTTTAAAGGACGGGGAAACCGTGGAGAAAAAGATCCGGCTTCCGCATACGTTGACAGCGCCGGTGGAGAGCGGGAGCGAGGCGGGCAGTATAGAATATTATCTGGACGGGGAACTGATCAGGGAATATACGATCATTACGGATGAGGATGTGGAACAGATGGATTTCCGGTGGATCGCCGGATACATATGGAGCCTCTATGCGTTGTAAAACGGGCGTTGGCAAAGGCAGGGGTAAAAATTGTGTTAAAAAGTGAAAATAATTCTATGCTATTTCTCGCTTTTGTGGTATACTACTACAGTGAATCATGGGGAAGTTTGGCATTAAAGTTCGGCGGTACTTTCCCCGTTAAATAGTTTTTATTTATTTAATATAAAATGGAGGGCTGAAAAAATGAGTACTACTTCACAAGCGAGTCAAAGAATTAATGCTTTACTCGATGAAAACAGTTTCGTTGAAATAGGGGCGCTTGTTACAGCAAGGGCGACGGATTTCAATCTGAAACAGACAGAGACTCCTTCGGACGGCGTTATTACCGGCTATGGAGTAATCGACGGCAATCTTGTGTATGTTTACAGCCAGGATGCGTCCGTATTGAACGGAACCATCGGTGAAATGCATGCGAAGAAAATTGCGGGTCTGTATGATCTGGCAATGAAAATGGGCGCCCCAGTCATCGGGCTGATCGATTCTGCCGGTCTGAGGCTGCAGGAGGCAACGGATGCGTTGAACGGTTTTGGCGAGATTTATAAGAAGCAGGTGGATGCGTCAGGAGTGATCCCCCAGATTACGGCGATCTTCGGAACCTGCGGCGGCGGTCTTGCCGTTGTGCCTACGTTGACGGATTTTACGTTTATGGAGGAAAAGAAAGCAAAATTATTTGTGAATTCCCCCAATGCCATTGATGGCAACGAGATCTCCAGATGCGATACTTCTTCTGCGGCATTCCAGAGCGAAGAAGCCGGCATTGTGGATGTGACGGCGGCGGAAGCGGATATTCTTGCGCAGATCAGGGAGCTGGTTTCCATGCTTCCGGCGAACAATGAGGATAATACGGCGTTTGAAGAATGCGCGGACGATTTGAACAGAGTATGCGAAGGCCTTGAGAATTGTGCGGGAGATACTGCGATCGCGCTTTCCCAGATATCTGACAACGGTGTATTTTTTGAGACGAAGAGAAATTATGCGAAGGATATGGTAACAGGTTTCATTAAGCTGAATGGAGCTACGGTAGGCGCTGTGGCAAACCGTACGGAAGTTTACGGCGAAGAGGGAACGGTTACGGATAAATTCGATGAAGTATTATCGGTAAGAGGATGCGAAAAGGCGGCGGATTTCATTACATTCTGCGATGCTTTTGATATTCCTGTATTATCTTTGACAAATGTAAAAGGTTTTGCTTCCGCGAAGTGTTCGGAAAAGAGAATGGCTAAGGCAGTCGCACGCCTTACATATGCTTTCGCGAACGCGACGGTTCCGAAGGTGAATGTAATTACACGTAAGGCATATGGCAGCGCTTATGTGGCAATGAACTCCAAGGCGGTTGGAGCGGACATTACGATAGCATGGCCGGATGCGGAGATCGGAACGATGGATGCGAAGCTTGCGGCAAAAATTATTTGCGACGGACAAGGTTCCGAAGCGATTGACGCGTGTGCAAAAGAGTATGCCCGCCTTCAGACAAGCGCGCAAAGCGCAGCGGGAAGAGGGTATGTAGATCAGATCGTGTCGCCGGAAGATACGAGAAAATATGTGATCGGCGCATTTGAAATGTTATATACAAAACATGAAGACCGCCCGGCGAAAAAACATGGTACCGTATAGAAAGGATGATACTTAATATGAAAAAATGGTTATTAGTATTAGGTATGATTACCTGTATCCTGGGGGCGAGCGCATGCGGTGACGAACAGAAAGATGCATCCGCATGGTCGGAGATGTCGGAAGAAGAGGCAATCTACTACGGCGAAGGAATCTTCCAGAGCGTCAGGGAGCTTTGCTCCGGTGCATATGAAGAGCAGAAGGCACAGTATGCAAAGGCGGATCCGGTTTCGGCGGCAGCATTCAGCAGCTGGGAGAGCGCTCAGGCCGATATAGGTGATTATGTTGATATTGTGGAAAAAAGCGCAGAACTAAATGACGACGGAATCATCGTCAACCTGAAAGTGGATGGCTCAAGCCATGATGCAAATGTCGAAATCATTTTTGACGATGAGTACATGATGACCAGCATGTCCACAAACGTGATTTATTCATTCAGTGAATTAATGGCAAAGGCATTCATGAATACGCTGCTTGGTATGGGAACGGTATTTATCGTGCTGATCCTTATCAGCCTGATTATTTCATGCTTTACCTTTATCCCTAAGATTCAGGCGGCATTTACAAAGAAACCGCAGCAGGAGGCGGCAAAGCCCGTCCCGGCAGCACCTAAGGTATCTGCTCCGGCAGCGGTGGAAGAAGAGACGGACGATCTGGAACTGGTGGCTGTTATTGCGGCTGCGATTGCGGCGAGTGAAGGAGCGGCTTCCACTGACGGTTTTGTTGTCAGATCGATCAGAAAAAGAAGAATGTTTTAATCTAAGTTGATAAGTGATGAGTTGATAATAGCAGGAATAGTTAAGTTTGTGTCTGCACGGCATCCACAAACTTGCTGTATACTATAAAGCCGTGCAGAAATGGAGAGAAAAATGAAAAATTATACCATTACCGTAAATGGAAACGTATATGATGTAGTAGTAGAAGAAGGTGCATCCACAGGCGCTCCTGCAGCGCCGAAAGCAGCTCCCAAGGCAGCGCCGAAAGCAGCTCCCAAGGCAGCGGCAAAACCTGCGGCAAGCGGAGCGGCAGGCAGCGTAAGGGTAGAAGCGGGCGCAGCAGGAAAAGTATTTGCAGTAGAAGCAAAAGTTGGACAGACAATCAAGGCAGGCGATACCGTAGTTGTGCTTGAGGCTATGAAGATGGAAATCCCGGTTGTGGCTCCTCAGGACGGCACAGTGGCAAGCGTTGACGTATCCGTTGGCGATCCCGTAGAAGCGGGTGCATTGCTCGCAACTTTAAACTAAAGACGGGAACGCGGGTAAGTGCGGTGTGGAAATAGCCATATTTTACGCGCGTTTGCAGATCGTGAATCAAAACAGGAGGTCAAAATAATGGATTTCAGTTATATAGCGAATACATTAGACAACCTAGTGCATCAGACGGCTTTTTTCAACCTTACATGGGGAAATTACCTGATGATTGTAGTAGCTTGTGTATTTCTTTACCTTGCTATCGCAAAGGGCTTTGAGCCATTGTTATTAACACCGATAGCATTCGGTATGCTGCTTGTGAATATTTATCCTGATATTATGCTGAGTATTGAAGATTCGGCAAACGGTACGGGCGGCTTGCTTTATTATTTCTATCTCTTAGACGAGTGGGCGATCCTGCCTTCCCTCATTTTTATGGGAGTCGGCGCGATGACGGACTTTGGGCCGTTGATTGCCAATCCTAAGAGTTTCTTGCTCGGCGCGGCAGCACAGTTCGGTATTTTTGCCGCTTATTTCGGAGCAATCGGCCTTGGCTTTAACGACAAGGCGGCAGCGGCAATTTCCATCATTGGCGGAGCTGACGGCCCGACTTCCATTTTCCTCGCAGGAAAATTGGGGCAGACGGCCTTGCTGGGACCTATCGCGGTAGCGGCATATTCTTATATGTCACTGGTGCCGATTATCCAGCCCCCGATCATGAAGCTGCTGACAACGGAAAAAGAAAGAAAAATCAAAATGGCGCAGCTTCGTCCGGTTTCCAAACTGGAGAAGATATTGTTCCCTATTATCGTAACGATCGTTGTATGTCTGATCCTTCCTACCACGGCTCCCCTTGTAGGTATGCTGATGCTCGGTAACCTGTTCAGGGAATCCGGAGTAGTAAGACAGTTGACGGATACGGCGTCCAACGCTCTTATGTACATCGTAGTTATCCTGCTCGGTACTTCCGTAGGTGCGACCACCAGCGCGGAAGCATTCCTTAACTGGGATACGCTGAAGATCGTTGCGCTCGGTCTGGTCGCATTCGCATTCGGTACGGCGGCGGGCGTATTGTTCGGTAAATTGATGTGCATCATTACCCATGGCAAGGTAAACCCTCTGATCGGTTCTGCGGGTGTGTCTGCGGTTCCTATGGCGGCCAGGGTATCCCAGAAGGTAGGTGCGGAGGCGGATCCGACCAACTTCCTGCTCATGCATGCAATGGGGCCTAACGTGGCCGGAGTTATCGGTACAGCAGTAGCGGCCGGTACTTTCATGGCGGTATTTGGAGTATTTTAATGGAATGGCGTAAAGCCGGATTGTTAAGGAGGAATAGAAAATGTCAGAACAGGTGAAAAAACCGATTGGAATTATGGAAACCGTTCTCCGCGATGCGCATCAGTCTTTGATCGCAACGAGGATGCCTACCGAAAAGATGCTTCCGATCATTGAGAAAATGGATAAAGTTGGCTATCATGCGGTAGAGTGCTGGGGCGGGGCTACTTTTGACGCTTCTCTCCGTTTCCTGAAGGAAGATCCTTGGGAAAGATTGAGAAAGTTAAGGGACGGTTTCAAAAATACAAAATTACAGATGCTTTTCAGAGGACAGAATATCCTTGGATACCGTCCTTATGCGGATGACGTGGTGGATTATTTCGTAGAAAAATCCATTGCCAACGGCATCGATATTATCAGGATCTTCGACTGCCTGAACGACCTCAGGAACCTGCAGGAAGCGGTAAACGCTACTAATACGGTGAAACAGAGGGAAGGCAGGGGTCATGCACAGGTGGCATTGTCCTATACGCTCGGAGACGCTTATACTCTGGAATATTGGGTAGATATGGCGAAGAAAATCGAAGAGATGGGAGCGGACTCTATCTGTATCAAAGATATGGCAGGACTTCTTGTTCCTTATAAAGCGACGGAAATGATTTCTGCCATGAAGAGCGCGACGAAGCTGCCGATCCAGCTCCATACGCATTATACTTCCGGCGTTGCCAGCATGACATATTTGAAGGCAGTGGAAGCCGGAGTAGATGTGATCGACTGTGCGATCTCTCCGTTTGCCCTTGGTACTTCCCAGCCGGCAACGGAAGTTATGGTGGAAACCTTTAAGGGGACTCCCTACGATACTGGTTATGACCAGAACGTGCTTGCGGAAATCGCGGACTACTTCAGGCCTTACAGGGATGAATGCCTGGCAAGCGGGCTTTTGAATCCGAAGGTTATGGGCGTTGACATCAAGACTCTGCTTTACCAGGTACCGGGCGGCATGCTTTCCAATATGGTAAGCCAGCTGAAAGAGCAGAATGCGGAAGACAAGTATTACGATGTGCTGAGAGAAATCCCGGCAGTTCGTAAGGATCTTGGAGAGCCTCCGCTCGTTACGCCTTCTTCACAGATCGTTGGTACACAGGCTGTATTTAACGTATTGCTTGGCGAGCGCTATAAGATGGCGACGAAAGAAACCAAAGCGGTTCTGCGCGGTGAATACGGGCAGACAATAAAACCGATGAATCAGGAAATTATCGATAAAGTTATTCCCGGCGAGAAGAGAATCACCTGCCGTCCGGCAGATTTGATCGAAAACGAGCTGGATAAGCTGGAAGCAGAGATGAAAGAATGGAAGCAGCAGGACGAGGACGTATTGTCTTATGCGTTGTTCCCTCAGGTGGCTACTGATTTCTTTAAATATCGTCAGGCCCAGCAGGAAAAAGTGGATATGACCCAGGCGGATACAAAAAACGGGGCTTATCCGGTTTAGTCAGGATTTGATTAGGAGCTGGCCGCTTGGCCGGCTCCTTTTAAAAAGTGGAATACCCGGCAACAAACAGAGTACCAGGTTTATTGCCCGTGGGAATAAAGAGGATACACAGGATGGGAAGAGATACGGGGAAGGAAAAAGAGACCGATATTATTTCAAAGATCGGTGAAAAATATCCCAGGATGAGCAAAAGCCATAAGGCGATAGCGGCTTATATTACCGACCATTATGAACAGGCGGTGTTTATGACGGCGGCAAAACTCGGAGAGACCGTAAAGGTGAGCGAATCCACAGTAGTGCGGTTTGCATCCGGCATTGGATACGACGGTTATCCCGAGTTTCAGAAGGCTTTGGAAGAATGGGTCAAAGATAAGCTGAATTCGGTTCAGAAGATCGGTGTCAAGTATGGAAGAAGCACGCAGTCGGAAATACTTATCTCCGTGCTGGAAGCAGATATAGAGAAAATTAAAGATACGATCGACCATCTGGACAGCGCGTCCTTTGAAATTGCCGTAGATACTATTCTGGAAGCCCGGACAGTGTATATTGTGGGAATCAGAAGCTGTGAACCGCTGGCGGATTTCCTGCATTTTTATTTGAATATGATAAGGGGAAATGTGGTGCTTCTGCGGACGACCAGCACCAGTGAAATGTTCGAACAGATGATAAGGATCAATGAAAAGGATGCCATTGTGGGAATCAGCTTTCCCAGGTATTCCATGCGTACCTTAAAGGCCATGGAATTTGCCAATGACAGAAATGCCAAGGTAATTGCCATTACGGATAGCGTGCATTCGCCGATGAATCTCTATTCTTCCTGCAATTTGTTTGCCAGGAGCGATATGGTGTCTATCGTGGATTCCCTTGTAGCGCCTTTAAGTCTGATCAATGCGTTGGTAGTGGCGCTCTGTTTAAAACGTCCCGAAGATGTCAAGCACAATCTGGAAGAACTGGAACAGGCATGGAATAATTATCAAGTTTACTTGAATGATGAAATTAACTTTATCGATGAAGAGCCGATGTTAAATTATCCGCTTCGAACCGAAGGAAAATTTTCTAAGGAGGGGAATCTTCCCGAGGAAGAAAACCTTCCATAAAAGGATGGAAATGAGGAAGAAATGAAAAAGATCATAGTGACGGGCGGCGGAGCTGCCGGAATGATGGCTGCCGTTTCGGTATTGCAGATGGGGGGCAGGGTCGTACTTTTTGAAAAAAATGAAAAACTTGGAAAGAAGTTGTTTATTACCGGAAAGGGAAGATGCAACCTGACCAATGACTGCGATATGGAAACGCTGTTTCAAAATATCATGACAAATTCCAAATTTCTTTATAGTGTTTTTTACGGATTTGATAACCATGCGGTGATGGACTGGTTTGAGAAGGCAGACTGTCCGGTAAAAACGGAAAGGGGAGGAAGAGTATTTCCTGTTTCCGACCACGCTTATGATGTGACAGCTGCGTTGGAGAGACAGCTTCGAAAAGGAAAGGCGGACATCCGGCTTCATACGGAAGTAAAAAGACTTCTGGCAGAAGACGGGAAAATAAAAGGCGTGGAATTGGCGGATGGGAGCGTGGAATATGGCGATGCGGTTATTCTTGCCACCGGCGGGCTGTCTTATCCCCTGACAGGTTCCGATGGGGACGGGTATCGGATGGCGGAGGAGGAAGGACATACAATCAAAGAAACTTTCCCATCTCTTGTGCCGCTGACGATTCAGGAAGAGTGGTGCAAATCCTTGCAGGGGCTGTCTCTGAAAAATGTGAGGGCTTCTCTTTTTATGGAAGGAAAAAAACCGCTTTATGAAGGTTTCGGGGAAATGCTTTTTACTCATTTTGGAGTAAGCGGCCCTTTGATTTTAAGTGCGAGCAGTTATTATGGAAAAAAGGGAAAAGGGGAAAAGGCCGTATTGCGCCTGGATCTGAAACCGGCTCTTACACCGGAACAGGTGGACAAAAGGCTGCTGAGGGATTTTGAAGAAAATAAGAATAAACAGTTTAAAAATTCCCTGGGAAAACTGTTTCCGTCTAAATTGATTCCGGTTATGATCTCGCTGTCCGGGATAGATGGGGAAAAGAAAGTCCACGAAGTCACAAAGGAAGAGAGGGTTCGGCTGGCTCATCTGATCAAGGATTTGAGAATGACTGTAACGGGAACGAGAGGCTATGCGGAGGCAGTAATTACGAGGGGCGGGCTCCATGTAAAGGAGGTAAATCCTTCCACAATGGAATCGAAGATTATAAAGGGGCTTTATTTTGCAGGGGAAATGCTGGATGTGGATGCGCTGACAGGGGGCTTTAACCTGCAGATTGCATGGTCCACAGGCTATCAGGCAGGGATTTCCGCGGTGGAAGGCGGCGGAAGAAATTTCTGAGGGGATTTTTTCCGCAGGAAAATTTGAGAAAGGAAGGAAAGGTATGAGTTACAGCATAGCGATAGACGGTCCGGCAGGGGCAGGAAAAAGCACAATAGCAAGAAGGATCGCTGGTGAAATGAAATTTATTTATGTGGATACGGGAGCGATGTACCGCGCTATGGCGCTTTATTTTATCAGAAACGGAATTCGGCCGGAAGACGGAGAAAAAATAAGCGAAAAGTGCAGAAATGCGGATATTACGATTTGCTATGTGGATGGAGAACAGGTCGTGCTTTTGGACGGGGAAAACGTCAATGAGCGGATTCGCACGGAAGAAGTGGGAAATATGGCTTCCGTCAGCAGCGTCAATCCCGAGGTGAGGAAGAAGCTGGTGGAACTACAGCAACGTCTGGCAAGGCGGGCGAATGTGGTAATGGATGGCCGTGATATCGGAACCTGTGTGCTGCCGGATGCGGATGTGAAAATATATCTGACTGCGAGCAGTGCGGTTCGCGCAAAAAGAAGATACGAGGAATTGCGGGCAAAGGGAGTGGAATGCGATCTGGAAAAAATAGAGCAGGACATTATCGAAAGGGATGAAAGAGATATGAACAGGGAAATATCCCCTTTGCGCCAGGCCGAAGATGCGGTACTCGTGGATTCCTCCGATATGACAATAGAAGAAGTGGCGGAAAAGATCATCGGACTGTGCCGCTGGGAATAAAGATAAGAAGGGAACAGGTAAGGAATGGAAGTAATCAGGGCGAAAAGCGCCGGATTTTGCTTTGGAGTAAAGCGGGCAGTGGAAAAGGTCTACGAGCAGATTGGGAAGGGGCAGAAGATATATACTTTTGGCTCGATCATACATAACGAAGAGGTCGTCAGGGATCTGGAGGCTCGTGGAGTGAGCGTGATCGAAAGAATAGAGGAACTGAAAGCGCTGGACGAGGGTATGGTGGTCATACGTTCCCATGGCGTTTCCAAAGAAGTTTATGATCTGCTGGAAAAAAAGGGGCTGGAATGTGTGGATGCCACATGTCCTTTTGTAAAAAGAATTCATGATATTGTGGAAAAAGAAAGCGGGCAAGGGAAAAAGATCGTTATTATCGGCAATCCGGGGCATCCAGAGGTGGAGGGAATCAAGGGATGGTCGTCAGGAGAAACGGAGATTATAGAGTCGGTCGAACAGGCGGAACGTTTTACGAATGAGGAAAAAAATCTCTCCGTAAAGGAAGAAAAAATATGTATTGTTTCCCAAACGACATTTAACTACAACAAATTTAAAGAATTAGTTGAAATTTTTTTGAAAAAAGGTTACAATGTTAGTGTTGCGAATACTATATGCAGCGCAACAGAAGAACGGCAGACTGAGGCGAGGCAGATTGCGTCTCAGGTTGAGAACATGATAGTAATCGGGGGTACTCACAGTTCTAATACAAGAAAGCTGTACGAGATTTGTAAAGAAGAATGTGAGAATACTTATTTTATACAGACACTGGATGACTTGCGTTTAGAACTACCTAAAGCGGCTTCACCGGTCGGTATTACTGCCGGGGCGTCTACCCCAAATAATATTATTGAGGAGGTTCAAAATTATGTCAGAATTAACTTTTGAACAAATGTTAGAAGAATCATTAAAGACAATACATGCGGGAGAGGTAGTGGAAGGCACAGTGATCGATGTCAAGCCTGAAGAGATTATTCTCAATATCGGCTACAAATCGGACGGCATACTCACAAGAAACGAATACACGAACGAACCTAATGTAGATTTAACAACAATCGCTAAAATCGGCGATACGATGGAAGTAAAGGTGCTGAAAGTAAATGACGGGGAAGGACAAGTTCTCCTTACTTATAAGAGACTGGCTGCTGATCGTGGAAATAAGAGGATTGAGGAAGCATTTAATAACAGGGAAGTGCTGACAGCAAAAGTAGCGCAGGTATTAGAGGGCGGCTTGAGCGTTGTAGTGGAAGAAGTCAGGATTTTTATTCCTGCAAGCCTTGTGTCGGATGTATATGAAAGAGATCTGTCCAAATATGCAGGTCAGGAAATACAATTCGTGATCAGCGAATATAATCCTAAGAGAAGAAGATATATCGGAGACCGCAAGCAGTTGATCGTTGCGGAGAAAGCGGAACTTCAGAAAAAACTGTTCGAATCCATTCAGGAAGGCGATGTAGTGGAAGGAACCGTGAAGAATGTAACGGACTTCGGCGCATTTATCGATTTGGGCGGAGCGGACGGACTCCTTCACATTTCAGAGATGTCCTGGGGCAGAGTAGAGAATCCCAAGAAAGTATTTAAGGTTGGAGAGAAATTAAAAGTACTGATTAAAGAGATTTCAGGAAATAAGATCGCGTTAAGCCTTAAGTTTGCAGATGCAAACCCGTGGAAAGATGCGGCTGAAAAATATGCTGCGGGCAACGTTGTTACCGGTAAAGTAGCAAGAATGACCGATTTCGGTGCATTTATCGAACTTGAGCCGGGCGTGGATGCATTGCTTCACGTATCCCAGATTTCCAAGGAACATATTGAAAAACCTGCGGATGTACTGAAGGTAGGAGAAGAGATTACCGCTAAGGTAGTTGATTTTAATAACGAGGATAAGAAGATCAGTTTGAGCGTAAAGGCTATGCTGGCTCCTGAACCGAAGGCGGAAGCGCCGGAAGAGGACGCAGATGTCGTATCAGTGGATATAGAGGCCGTAATCGCCAGCGAACAGGAAGAAAGCACTGAAGAATAAAGCATAGAATAAAAAAATATATGACGGTAGGTAATTGCCATGGCTTATGATTATGAATGGTTCAAGAAGGCAGTATTTGACCTTACAAAAATTGACTTGAACGCATATAAGGAAAAGCAGATGAAACGTCGCATCGACACGCTGATCGCGAAAAATAATGTAACTGGCTATGACAAGTACATTGCTTTTTTGAAGGCGAATACTGCGAAGTTTGAAGAATTTATTAACTATCTGACGATAAATGTATCTGAGTTTTACCGCAATGCGGATCAGTGGAAAGTGCTGGACCAGCAGATCATACCGGAACTGATTTCCAAGTATGGAAAAAACCTGAAGATCTGGAGCGCTGCATGTTCCACAGGGGATGAACCATATTCTCTTGTTATGGCTTTATCCAGGCATATTCCGCTGGAGCAGATAAAAATATATGCTACGGATCTGGATAAACAGGTAATTGCTAAGGCGAAGGTGGGACTCTACAGCGAAAAGAGCGTTGCCAATGTACCGGATGACCTGAAGAGGAAGTATTTTACAAAAGTCGGCTTGTCTTATCAGATCTCCGACAATGTGAAAAAGCGCGTGGAATTTACCCAGCATAATCTTTTGAAAGACGCCTACCGCGACGGTTGGCATATGATTGTCTGCCGTAATGTGCTGATATATTTTACGGAAGAGGCAAAAACCGAAGTATTTATAAAATTCCAGAAGTCTCTCTCGAAAGGCGGTCTGCTGTTCATCGGCAGCACAGAACAGATTATTAATTATAAAGAAATCGGGTATGAAAGAAAGAATTCCTTCTTTTATGAGAAACCCTGACAAGAAACAAATAACAATAAAAGATAAAAGGCAGATCTTTGCGGTGGCGGGATCTGCTATTTTATTGGAACAATTTGTAAAGTATAACCTAAGGGTGTCAGGACTCGCAGAAGACTGTCAATTTGGGGGGAATGGACAGAGGATTCTATCCTTGCGATTATTGGCTGTTTGACATTACACATTTCTGCTAATTGGGCCTGGGTAAGTCCCTTTTCTTCCCGTATACGAATTAACGTGCGGATTAAATCTTTTTCAAACGCGATAGTATTCAATTCTTCTTGGCTGAGAGCCAGATCATTTTTTAATTCTTTCCATGTAGGCATGATCGTCCTTCCTTTCCAAATAGTTTTGCAAGTTCCGTTTGGCTTGTTTTATTTCCCGTTTGGGTATTTTCTGTGTTTTTTTAATGAAATGATGCAGTATGACAAATTTGTTATCTTTGTAATATGCGTAGAGAAAGCGATTATTCAGCGGTCTCAGTTCCCATATTTCACCATCTAAATGTTTGGTGAAAGGTTCACCAATTCTTGTGCCAAACTCTTCAAGTAAATCTAGATAAGCGGCAATTTTGGAGAAATGAATGCGGCATTCTTTATTTGTAGAAGATTTTTGCTTAAGATTTTTGATAAAATCTGCAATTTCTGATTTCCCATTTTTGTCTTTATAAAATTCAATTTCGTACATATTTGTTCCTTTGTATGGGTGAATTATAACAAATTTGCTATTAATGTTCAATAGCAAATTTGTTATTGAATTTTGAAGAGCTACACTGTCGTTTTCATAAAACATTGGAAAATATTATAAGATTTTAAATAGAAATGTAATAGAACAAAAAATTGATTTATGTTTATAAAAGTTTATCAGGAGGATAAGTTTCTGCGGTTGCGTTCTGGCATTCGGATGCTGAAGAGCAATCGTAGAAACTTATCTTTCATCTGCCGGTATCATTATTAATAAAATACCAGTCTTATCTTATCCTTGCGTATAAGACCCGGCAATCATATTTATCACATGCCCCGCATATTTTGAAAAAAGCGTCCGTTCTTTTTTCATTTCTTCTGTAAGTTCAAAAAAGATATCCCTGTCTTCATATTTCCTTTTAAAGAAAGGCTGGAAGAGGATGTCCCATTGCGGGAGATAGGAGGAGAGTTTGCGGGTATAACAGTTTTTAGCCGTTGCCTGGACGCGGTGAGCCTTGTCCACATAAGAAGCGACCGATTTGTGGATGGCCGTATCTTCCTCGGGCAAATAATAATAATTTTTATAATTGGAATAAAAATATTTCATTTCTTCTTCATAAAGGGGAACCCGAAGGCTGGCTTCCATTCCTTCGCCTTTAAAATAACACCCTTCCGCGGTGCCGGAGAGGGAACGAGGTAGGGGAGCGGGAAGGTTCACCTTCATGATCAGTTCCTGGTGTTTATTTCCATCCATATCGAGATAATAATTGGCCTGTACCTTTTTCGGGCGGGGCAGTTCGTTGATCAGGTCGTAATAGGACAGCAGCGGGAGGATTTGGAGCATGCCTTTCATATCGTCCGCATTGTGAAGGGCAAGCGCCTGTAAGCCGTAGTCCGTAGGAGTTTTTACATAAGTATGATATACGCTGATCAGTTCCCCTCCGCTGTAAGAATCTTCCCTTTCGATGCCAAGGAACTGCTCCAGCGTTTTCTGTTTGCAGTTGGGAAGACGCAGGAAAGATTTATAAGGAGCGATCCTGCGGTAAATATCGATACCCTCAAAGGGATCAAAGCGATAGGGCAGATCGTACTGCTGGCATTTTTGAAGCAGGTAAGGCAGATCGAAATTATTGCCGTTAAAATGTATCAGATGAGTATAGTTCCGCGCAAAACTGAAAAAGGCGGACAGCACTTCCGCTTCTTCCTCATAATTGTTTGCAAACCATTGCTTTACATACCATTTGCCGTCTTCCTGATAGGCCGTGCCGATCAGGTAAATGGAAGAACTTTTGGCGGTAAAACCGGTGGTTTCTATATCAAGAAAAAGAATTTTATCTAAAGGCGCAATTTTTTCCAAAGGATAGTTGAGGTTTGGAAGGTGTATCGTTTGACGTAAAGTTCTCATGGTATGATCATATCCTTTCCTCTAAAATATTTCCTTGTTTATTTTATCATGTTTTTTCAAATTTCAGTAGTATTTTTTGTAGAAAAATAGTATATTGATATTAAAAGTTGTCGCGTCCGGTGCGGCAGGAGTAATGGAATGTACAATTACCGGCTGTCCGGCGACATTTGAATTCTGAAAGAAAGAAGGGTGACAAATGGCAAAATTAACATTCGTGGGCGGTATCCATCCTTACGACGGAAAAGATATGTCGAAGGATAAGCCGATCAAGGCTGTGCTGCCCAAGGGAGACCTGGTATATCCACTGTCCCAGCATATCGGCGCTCCTGCAACGCCGATTGTAGCAAAGGGGGATCGTGTGCTGACCGGGCAGAAGATTGCAGAGGCTTCCGGGTTTGTGTCCGCCCCGATTTATGCTACGGTGTCGGGAACCGTGAAGGCGATTGAGCCAAGACGGGTAGTGACAGGTGATAATGTGATGAGTATCATCATAGAGAACGACGGGGAATATGAAGAGGTGGAATACTCGCCGGTGGAATCGGCAGACCAATTATCCAAAGAAGAGATTATAGAAAGAGTAAAAGAGGCGGGAGTCGTCGGTATGGGCGGCGCAGGTTTTCCTACCTTTATCAAGCTTTCGCCGAAAGAGCCGGAAAAAATAGATTATGTCATCGCCAACTGTGCGGAGTGCGAACCTTACCTCACTTCGGATTACCGGAGGATGCTGGAGGAGCCGGAAAAGCTGGTGGAGGGAATGAAAATCATACTGCGGCTCTTCGATAATGCCAGGGGAATTCTGGCGGTGGAAGACAATAAACCGGATTGTATCGAGCTTTTGAAGAAAATAACAAAAGATGAGACGAGAATCAGCGTTAAAGCGTTAAAGACGAAATATCCCCAGGGGGCAGAACGGCAGATCATTTATGCTACTACAGGAAGGAGCATTAACTCCGGCATGCTTCCGGCGGATGCAGGGTGCGTGGTGAACAATGTGGATACGATCGTGGCTATTTACCATGCGGTGATGTTGGGAAAACCGCTGATGAACCGTATTGTAACGGTGACAGGGGATGCGGTTGCCGATCCCCGCAATTTTATCGTGCGGATCGGCACGAACTACCATGAGCTGGTAGAAGAAGCGGGCGGCTTTAAAGAACAGCCGGTGAAGATCGTTTCCGGCGGTCCTATGATGGGATTTGGTATTTTTGATTTGGATGTTCCTACGACGAAGACTGCTTCGGCGCTTTTATGTCTGACACAGGACGATGTTTCAAAGATGGAACCGAGCGCCTGCATTAATTGCGGAAAATGCGTGGAAGTATGCCCGGGCAGGGTTGTGCCGAGAAAACTGGCGGATTTTGCCGAGCATTATGAGGAAGAAGCATTTCTTTCCCATAATGGAATGGAATGCTGCGAGTGCGGATGCTGTAGTTTTGTGTGTCCGGCGAAACGGCCATTGACGCAGACGATCAAGTCCATGCGTAAAATGCAGCTGGCAAAGCGCAGCAAGAAGCCGGCGCCAAAGCAGGAAAAAGCGAAGGCCTAGACGGTATTTTAGACGCGGAAGCATCTCAGATGCGAGAGCATCTTGGATGCGAAAGCAATGGACAGAATAACAGGAGGTACGAAAAGTGAGTGATTTGATGAAAGTGTCATCCAATCCCCATGTGAGAAGCAAGGTGACGACCAGCAGCATCATGATGATGGTGGTGATCGCCCTTCTCCCGGCAGCGGGCTTCGGTATCTATAATTTTGGGGCAGATGCGCTTATATTAATCGTGGTAACGGTGGCGAGCACGGTTTTGACGGAGCTTGCCTATGAAAAATTAATGAAAAAGAAAGTGACAATCGGAGATTATTCGGCAGTGGTGACAGGACTTTTGCTGGCGCTGAACCTGCCGTCCAGCGCCCCTTGGTGGATCGGGGCATTAGGAGGCGTTTTTGCTATTCTTGTAGTAAAAATGCTTTTTGGCGGACTGGGACAGAACTTTATGAATCCGGCGCTGGCCGCCAGATGCTTTCTGCTGATTTCCTTTACGTCCATTATGACGAATTTTGAGTGCGATACATATACGGGGGCGACTCCTCTGGCAGCCATTAAGAGCGGGGAGCCGGTGGATATTTTGTCCATGGTGATCGGCAGGACTTCGGGTACGATCGGAGAGACTTCCATGATAGCGATTGTGTTGGGAGCATGTTTCCTGATTCTTCTTGGAGTGATTGACCTGCGTATTCCCGGCAGCTATATTGTCAGCTTTATCCTTTTTGCCTGTCTGTTCGGCGGCCATGGTTTTGACCTGGCTTATATCAGCGCCCAGCTGGCAGGAGGCGGGCTGATGCTCGGAGCCTTTTTTATGGCGACGGATTACGTGACGAGGCCGATTACAAAGAACGGGCAATATGTATATGGGATATTGCTTGGGATATTGACGGGAATCTTCCGTATTTTCGGGCCGTCTTCCGAGGGCGTCTCCTATGCGATTATTATCGGCAATCTTTTAGTGCCTTTGATCGAGAAGATGACCCTTCCGATCGCATTCGGGATGAAAGGGGGAAAACGTGCATGAATGAAAAAAAGAGCGGCAGCATGATAGGGGACGCGCTTATATTGTTCGCCATTACCCTGATTGCCGGACTGGTTCTCGGAACGGTGTACCAGGTGACGAAGGAACCGATCGCGGTGCAAAAAGAAAAAGCGAAACAGGAAGCGTGTATGGAAGTTTTTCAGGATGCGGTTTCCTTTGAAGAGACTGCGGTACTGGCAGCGGATGGAGTAAGCCAGGCGATGCCCGATGGATGGGCGGAGCAGGGCTTCGGCGGCGTGGACATCGGAGCGGTTATGGCTGCAAAGGATGCGGGCGGCGCAACTCTGGGTTATGTGATTACGGTCAACGATCATGAAGGCTATGGCGGCGATATTGAATTTATGATGGGGGTAAGGAACGATGGCTCCCTGAACGGGATATCCCTTTTGTCCATAGCGGAAACAGCGGGTCTCGGGATGCGGGCGGAAGAAGTATTGAAGCCCCAGTTTGTGAATAAAAATGCGGAAAGTTTTGAATATGTGAAATCCGGCGCTATGGGAGACAACCAGATCGAAGCGATCAGCGGTGCCACGATTACGACTCATGCCGTTACGAACGGAGTCAATGCCGGACTGTACTATTTTAGGGAAATGCTGATGGAAGGAGGAAACGGCAATGGATAACAGTAACTCTATGGAACGGCTGTATAACGGCCTGATCAAAGAAAATCCTACCTTCGTATTAATGCTTGGCATGTGTCCGACCCTGGCCGTAACCACATCGGCAATGAATGGCCTGGGCATGGGACTTACAACTATGGTGGTATTGGCGCTCAGCAATATGATTATATCCATGCTTCGGAATATTATTCCGGATAAGGTGAGAATACCCGCTTTTATCGTCGTTATCGCTTCTTTTGTTACGATGGTGGAGCTTTTGCTGGAAGGCTTTATTCCGGCTCTTTATGACGCTCTTGGACTTTATATTCCTTTGATCGTTGTAAACTGTATTATTTTAGGAAGGGCGGAAGCGTATGCTTCCAAAAACCCGATTATTCCTTCGCTGTTCGACGGCATCGGCATGGGACTCGGCTTTTCTTTTGCACTGACCTGTATCGGAGCGGTTCGTGAATTGATCGGAGCCGGAGAGATTTTCGGCTTACATATTATGCCGGATTCCTATGTTCCCTGTGCGATTTTCATTATGGCTCCCGGCGCGTTTTTCGTGCTGGCAGCGCTGACCGCCGTACAGAACAAGATACGGATCAACGGGGAGCGGAAAGGAAAAGACATGTCGAAGATACAGTCTGGATGCAGCGAAGACTGCATGAACTGCGAGGAAAAGGGATGCAGCCATAGATTCTACGGAGAGGGAAAGGAGAGTGAGCAAAAATGATAAAGGATCTGCTTATTATATTGATCAGTTCTTCCCTGGTAAACAATGTGGTTTTGAGTCAGTTTTTAGGACTCTGCCCGTTTCTTGGAGTATCTAAGAAAACGAATACTGCGGCGGGGATGGGAGTAGCGGTTATTTTTGTTATTACTCTGGCATCCGCAGTTTCCGGGCTGGTATATAAATTTATTTTGGAAAAATTTGGAGTAACCTATCTTCAGACGATCGTGTTCATTTTGGTAATTGCGGCCCTGGTGCAGTTTGTAGAGATGTTTTTGAAAAAATTCATGCCGCCTCTTTATCAGGCTCTTGGCGTATATCTGCCTTTGATTACGACGAACTGTGCGGTATTGGGAATTGCCCTTACCAATGTGCAGAAAAAGTATGGGATACTGACAGGAATTGTAAACGGTTTTGCGACTGCGGTAGGATTTACGGTAGCCATCGTGATTCTGGCGGGTATCCGTGAAAAGATGGAGCATAATGACATACCGGAATCCTTCAAAGGAATGCCGATCGTGCTTGTGACAGCGGGCTTGATGGCGATCGCTTTCTGCGGATTTTCCGGTTTGCTATAGGAGGTGGCAGGATGATGATGGGTGTTTTTACAGCAACGGCGATCGTAGGAGGAGTCGGGCTTTTTATCGGGCTCTTCCTTGGCGTTGCTGCAATTAAGTTCAAAGTAGAAGTAGACGAAAAAGAAGAGGCCGTACTGGGAGCCCTGCCCGGGAACAACTGCGGCGGCTGCGGATTTCCGGGATGTTCCGGCCTGGCGGCGGCGATTGCCAAAGGAGAGGCTCCGGTAAACGCATGTCCGGTGGGCGGCGAACCGGTGGGCAAAGTGATTGCCGGAATCATGGGAGTAGAAGCCGGAGAATCGGTAAGAAAGGTAGCTTTTGTAAAATGCCAGGGGGATTGTGAAAAAACGAAGTCGGATTATGATTATCATGGGATTGAGGACTGCCGGATGCTTTCCTTTGTACCAAACGGCGGACCGAAATCATGTAATTACGGCTGCCTCGGTTATGGGAGCTGTGTGGCTGTCTGCCCCTTTGACGCGATCCATGTGGTGAACGGTGTAGCGGTAGTGGATAAAGAGGCATGCAAGGCATGTGGAAAATGTGTGGAAGTCTGTCCGAAACATTTGATCGAACTGATTCCATATGATTCCAAATATGCGGTAGCATGCAGTTCCAAGGACAAAGGGCCGGTGACGATGAAAGACTGTACGGTCGGCTGTATCGGCTGCCAGCTCTGCAAGAAAAACTGTCCTTCCGAGGCAGTTGAAATAGCGGATTTCCACGCTTCCATCGATTATGAGAAATGCACGGGATGCGGAACTTGTATGGAGAAATGCCCCCGCAAATCGATCATAAAAATTTAAGGCACGATATCTTTCAGCCCGCTGGAAGAGTGGATGTTTCCATCGGAAGTAAAAAACAGTGCTTCCGTATCCTCCATGGATTCGATAAGTTTCATGCCTTCTTCCAAACCAAGCAAAAAACAGGTGGTGGAAAGGGCATCTCCGTCCATGGAAGAGCGGGAAAGAATCGTAACTTGAAACAGGTTATTCTGTACAGGATAACCTGTTTTTGTGTCCAGGATATGGTGATAAATAGTGTTATCCAACTCAAAATACCGTTCATAAGTACCGGAGGAAACGACTGACAGATCGATAACGGGCAATACAAGGGCGATATCGCCTCCGGGAGAAAAAGGCTTTTGAATGCCGATTCGGAAAGGCGAACCGTCCGGGCGGGAACCTATGGTAAGTACATTTCCGCCAAGGTTTATCGTAGCGCTTGTCACACCCTGAGAGACGAGATAATCTTTTATCCGATCCGCAATATAACCTTTGGCGATAAAGCCAAGGTCGATTCCAGCATCGGGATCGGCAAGGCTTACCTCATTCTCTTCGATAATAATCCCTTCATAGCCGACATGGGATAAAGCTTTTTCCAAATCCGCCTGGTCGGGAAGCGATGCAGGGGAAGAACCGGAAAAGTCCCATAGTTCGGTGACCGGGCCAACGGTCGGATCTGTTTTTCCGTTCGAAAGTCCGGCATAGAAAAGAGAGGCGCGAAGCAGGGCCAGGGTATCCTGGCTTACTGCAGCCGGTGTTCCATTGCTATGATTAATATTCCATACATCGCTGTTTTCTTTTGTTTTGCTTAACATATTTTCATAGGTTCCGGCAAGGGAAAAGCATTCGTCCAGCAAGGCTTCGTCCTGATGGTCATAAAGCGTGACCATAATGAATGTGTCGAAATAAAAACCGGTCCTCGACAAAGGTTCGCTCTTTTTTCCGCATCCCGTGAGGAAGAAAATCAGGGAAATCGGTAGGAAAAAAAAGATAAATTTAAAAAAGGATACATATGTCTTCATAAGCGGCCCCTTCCGATAAGCCTTCCTGCCATCAAAAACCATTGCGTACTTAAGGAATTCGTGTTAAATTATTTAAAGTATTGGAAACTTTTGATGGCGAAATCTATAGTAATAGTAAACGATATTTTTTAGATAGTAAATAGCGGCAGGGAAATTTATTTCTATGAGGAGCATTGCCCTCGTAGAAATAAATTTCTTATCCGTGTGAAGGAAAGGAGAAAATCCATGCGCTTACCAGGAGAAAATGAAGAAAGAGACGCCAGATTATCGATGAAATATATGATTATGGGTGTCAGCTTGGCTATATTGCTCATTCTTGGAGTGGTAGTTTATACGAATAAGCAGGAAGAAGAGAGAAGGAGGCAGCATCGCCGGCAGGATACGACCGTAATGGCGCTGGATCATGAAAAAGGAGAGGACGGCAGCACGGAAGGAGGAGAAGAGGGCGCAACGGATGGCGAGACAGCGGAAGCAGTTCCGGTAGTTGGCTATGCGGGCAGAAAGAGCTTGCAGGAAGTGGAACGCCTGTATGAAGAAAATAAGCTGAGGGCATCGGATCTGGATTTTTGGGATATGTATCCGGATGAGCCGGAAAGAACGGAAGTAAGTGAAATGGAGGAAGCCGGCAAAAAAGAGGACGGAGAAGAAAGGGAAGGAAGCGGCGCCAAGTACGAAGAGGAAGCGAAGCGGGTGGAAGAAGAGGAAATCGCAAACGACCCTTCCAGAGACGGCAAGCATACGCTTCTTACTTATGCAGATGGAACCGAGGAATGGGTGCTGATCAATCCTTATCTGGAGCAGAATACTTATGACTATACGAATTTGCAGATGAAGGGCGATAAGATGTCCTATTACGATAATGGAAGAGACATTTCCTATCTCGGGCTGGATTTGTCCAAATATAACGGCGATGTGGATTTTACGGCTGTCAAGTCGGAGGGCATTGACTTTGTAATGATCCGTTTGGGGTCGCGGGGATATGGCAGCGGACAGATCACATTGGATGAAAAATTTGAGGAAAATATTACAAAGGCGATAGGAGCCGGGCTGGAAGTGGGCGTTTATTTCTTCTCCCAGGCGGTTACCGCAGAGGAAGCGGTGGAAGAGTCCAATTTTATCGTACAGACGCTGGCAAATTACAAGATCACTTATCCGGTTGTTTTCGATATGGAGTATGTGCAGAACGATAAGGCCAGGATAGAGGCTTTGTCCAGAGATGAAAAGACGGCGGTTGCCAAAGCTTTTTTACAGAATACAAAGGTGGCGGGCTATCAGCCGATGATTTATGGAGCAAAAGAATGGCTGATCAGGGAGATCGATCTGACGAAACTGACGGAATATGATATCTGGCTGTCCCAACAGAAAGAGATTCCAGATTACCCATATAAATTCCAGATGTGGCAATACAGCCTGAAAGGAAAAATAGGCGGCGTAAACGGAGATGTAGGACTGAATATCAGCTTTGTGGATTATTCCGAAAAATAAAAGAAGATCAGGTATTTTCCGGCGTAAGACGGAAGATTTTGGAAGAAATTTGTAATTTTGAATAAATATCGGCATAGACAGCAGGAGAAAGCCCTTCGATGTAGTTTTGGGCGAAATTGCGGTTTATGCCGTTTTTTTTCAAGATATCGGCCGCCTTATTATAAGCGATAGCTGCCTCCGTTTCCTCTTCATAAACGCCTACCACATAGCTGCTTCTGACATGAATGCGCACTTTATAAAGAAAACCGTCCCGCTTTTTAGAAGGAATACAGGACAGCCCGTGGAAACGGTTCAGAATTTCGATGTTTTCATAACGGAAGTCGGTAGTGTCGCCATTGATAAAATGATAATCTTTCCCGCATACCGCATAGTTTTTAATGCCATAACGATTCAGGATACTACACTGCATTCCATAATCATTTACAAAAAGCCGCCCGCCCCGGCACATGATTTTTTTGGAAGAATAATAAAACAGATCGTCAATATCAAATTTCAAACAGCGCGAAGGACTCAGATAATAAAGAAAATATTTATTCTTTAAATAAATCGGCATAGAAAAGTAAAGCCCGTTATCCCGAAAATTAATAAGGACGACCCATTTATGGAAAGAAAGCGGAGAACTGTCTGCATAATCCTCCAGCCCGACAGAATCCGCCCGGCTGATCATATGCGCCTCTTGATAAGCCAAATGCGCCGCCAGTTCCGTCGGGTAACTTCCCAGGCTGATATGCTTTTCCCGAATAGTAATCGAGGAACGGTAATAAAGGGAATGATCCTTTTTTCTGGCAGTAAAGACTCCTGGGAGGCTCATGCTTGAATTTCTCCTTTCTTTTCATATGTTGTGTTATAGGTAATTGTGAAGGGATAGGTTGTGAGAATATTCTGCCAATATATTCCGTGAAAATCCTGTTGTACCAAGCATTCCATCAAGCCCAGTAAAGCAGAAGACAGTCGGGAAATGTCCCTCCTGTCTTCTATGGTCTTGATTCCATGGTACAGAAGGATTTTCACGGAATATATTGGCAGAATATTCAGCAAGGTTATTCGCTTCGCAATTTCCTATATACTATATGGTTATAATAGTATGAGTACACAAATAAGTATATCATATCAATGCATAGCATCAGTATAATAGTATCGCCATAGTAGTATCAGGTGGATGGTTTGCGGGAGGGCGATTGACTTGGCTGAATCTGGCGGGCATAGATTCGGGGAAAAGCTTTTTGCACCATGGAACCGGGTCCATAGCCGGCAAGAGGACCGTTGTCCGAATGCCGGCTGTTTTTTTGGGTCCGGTGGAATGCTTGGTGCAGTTGCTTTTCCCCGGATCTATGCCCGCCAGATTCAGCCAAGTCAATCGCCCTCCCCAAATTTTGACACATTTCAACCATAATTATACCATTTTAGAAAAAAGAATACAAATTTAGAAATTTTTTAGAAATAATTTCAATACTCTTTGTATAGAATATTAAAGAAGTATTACATTTCTATGACAAAAAGTTAAGTATAATCTTGGCCCCGCCGGTTTATATGGCGGTGCAGAAATGAGGAAAAAATGTACAAGTATAAAAAGAGTATTACTATATTGATGCTTTGCCAGATGATTTTTGCAGTGTGCTGGTTTAACCTGAAGGAACTGAAGATCAACAGGATAGCGTCTACGCCGGCATTCCAGATTCGTTTTATGGAAGAACAGGCGGATTTGGATGCGTCGAGCTTTATGGGAATGGTGACGGAGGCATCTTCCGGGCAGAGAGTGGTGGATTATAACTTGCTGGAACGGAAGGCGAAGTATACTTTAAATCAGGAAGACTATGATATTCTGCTGCGCATTGTGGAAGCAGAGGCGGGATGCGAGGATATCAAAGGAAAAATGTTGGTGGCAGGGGTTATTATGAACCGGGTGGAAAGCGGCAGGTTTCCTGACAGCGTAAAAGAGGTAGTGTTTCAGAGAGGGAACGGGACTGTCCAGTTTTCACCGGTGAAAGACGGCCGCCTGGATCGGGTAAAGGTCAGCGAGGAGACGAAAGAAGCGGTGGAAAGGGTTTTATACGGAGAAGATATCACGGAAGGGGCTTTGTATTTTGCGGCTCGTAAATATGCGGATCCAGAGAGGATGAAATGGTTTGATAACAGCCTCACGCTTCTGTTTTCCTATGGCGGCCATGAATTTTTCTTCTGATTCATAGCATTGCGCGGACAGGGAAACTATGCTATACTTAACGGCGTAGCGAAGTCGGTAAATGACAGGACAAGCAGGAACGGAGAGGAAAACGGAATGGAAGTATGGTATAGCAGCACGAGAAACGGTGGAATACGTATTAAGGCTTCAGAGGCTATTTTAAAAGGGCTTTCCGAGGATGGGGGCTTATTTGTACCGGATCATATACCGGAATTGGAAAAAAGTTTTCAGGAACTGGCAGGGATGAGCTATCAGGAAACGGCTTATGAGGTCATGAAGCTTTATCTGACGGATTTTACAAAAGAGGAATTGGAAAGTTGTATTTCCAGCGCTTATGATTCCAAATTTGATACGAGGGAGATCGCGCCTCTGGTTCACGCGGACGGGGCTTATTTTTTAGAGTTGTTTCACGGCTCGACAATCGCTTTTAAAGATATGGCCTTATCCATTCTGCCCTATCTGATGACCGTGTCGGCCAAAAAGAATAAAGTAAAGAACGAAATCGTGATATTAACGGCGACTTCCGGCGACACGGGAAAAGCGGCGCTTGCAGGATTTGCAGGAGTCGAGGGAACGAAAATCATTGTATTTTATCCGAAAAACGGCGTCAGCCCGATACAGGAACGGCAGATGGTGACGCAGAAGGGGGAAAATACATATGTCGTAGGGATCCACGGCAACTTTGACGACGCCCAGACAGGGGTGAAGAAGATTTTTGCCGATAAGGAGCTGGAAGAGAGGATGAACAGGCAGGGATATCAGTTTTCTTCTGCTAATTCCATTAATATAGGGCGCCTGGTTCCCCAGATCGTGTATTATGTGTATGCTTATGCCCGCCTTTTGGAAAGAGGGGAGATCAGGGAAGGCGATAAAATAAACGTAGTGGTTCCTACCGGGAACTTCGGGAATATACTGGCCGCATTTTATGCGAAAAATATGGGAGTTCCGATCGGCAGGCTGATCTGTGCTTCCAATGAAAACAAGGTGCTGTATGATTTCTTCCGTACAGGGGAATATGACAGAAACAGGGAGTTTGTGCTTACCAGTTCTCCTTCTATGGATATTCTGATTTCCAGCAATCTGGAGAGGCTGGTTTATCGGATTGCCGGCAATGACCCGGAAAAAACGGCAGATTTTATGAAAGCTTTAGGCGGGGAAGGCCGGTATGAGATTACCGGAGAAATGAGAGAAATGCTGGGAGATTTTTACGGCGGATACGCTTCCGAGGAGGAGACCGGGGAGACGATCAGGGAGCTGCAGAAAAAGGCGGGCTATGTGGTGGATACTCATACGGCGGTGGCTGCCTGTGTATATCGGAAATATGTGGAAGAAACAGGGGATCGGACGCCTTCTGTTATCGCCTCTACGGCAAGTCCCTTTAAGTTTACGAGAAGCGTCATGGACGCGATAGCACCCGCAGCAGATTCCGCAGACGCCGGGCAATGCGATGCGGCGACGGATTTCGAACTGGTGGATGAACTGGCGGCGCTGGCAGGAAAAGAAGTGCCAAGGGCGATTGAGGAAATAAGGACGGCTCCGGTAGTGCATGACCATGTATGCGGAAAAGATGAAATGCGGCGGACGGTGGAAGAGTTTTTAAGTTTGCAAGGATGATGCACAAAGGAAGCGGCATGGAGGTGGCGCATGGGAAATATAAATATATTCGATCTGTTGATCGGGGCCAGCGGAGTTTACCTGATTTACACGGCATTGATGATGAAAAAGACCGGAGAGATAAAAGCCGGCGTGCTTGTCAGTAAGGAAATGGACGCGGGCAGGATAAAAGATAAAGATGGATTTATCAATTATATGTTCAGCAGGGTGCTGCTGGCGGGAGCGCTCATCGTTTTATCTGCTGCAGGGAACATGGCCAAAACGGGACTGAACGGACCGCACTGGCTTTCCACGGCAGGAGATATGGGGTTTGTTGCGGCACTCATTTTATATATGGTGGCATATGCGAAAGCAAAGAAGATGTTTATCGATTAAGTGCCGGATTTTCAGGGAATAAAAGTACCGGATAGGATCGGATTATGACCAATGGATATAATCCGACTATATCCGGTACTTTTTTACAATAAGCTGGCCCGCAAAGCGTGACAGCGTTTGTTGCGTAGTAGAATATTGGAATGGCTATAAGCGGGAGGGCATGTCCACATAATCGTGATCCGATCCTATCGGTTTATAGGCCGGGCGGATGATCTTGCCATTGTTGGCCAGCTCTTCCATGCGGTGCGCGCTCCAGCCGGAGATACGCGCCATGGCGAAAATGGGGGTATACAGTTCCATGGGAAGCCCGAGCATATGATAGACAAAGCCGGAATAGAAATCAACGTTAATGTTGACGCCTTTGTAGATCTGCCGCTCCTTTGCGATGACTTCGGGAGCCAGGCGTTCCACCAGGGAATAAAGCGCAAATTCTTTTTGCAGCCCCTTTTCTTCGGATAATTTTTCCACAAAAGATTTAAAAATAACGGCCCGCGGATCGGATTTGGAATAAACGGCATGGCCTACGCCGTATATGAGTCCCGCGTGGTCGAAAGCCTCTTTACGGAGAAGTTTTAGCAGATAGTCCGCCACTTCTTCTTCATCGTTCCAGTCGGAGAGTACTCTTTTCATTTCCTCGAACATCTGCACCACCTTGATATTGGCTCCGCCATGCCTTGGGCCTTTCAGGGAGCCGATGGCCGCCGCAATGACGGAATAGGTGTCGGTGAGGGAAGAAGTCACCACATGAGTCGTAAAACTGGAGTTATTACCGCCGCCATGCTCCATATGGAGTACAAGGGCGATATCCAGTATCCGTGCCTCCAAAGGCGTGTACGAACTGTCAGGACGCAGAATGTGCAGTATATTCTCGGCCGCGGAAAGCTCCGGCAGCGGAGAGTGGATATACAGGCTCTTCCCGTCATGATAATAGCTGTAAGCCTGGTAGCCGTAGATGGACAACAGCGGAAACAGACTGATCAGCTGCAGGCATTGCCGCAGCACATTGGGAAGGGAAGTGTCATCGGCGCGGTCATCATAGGAATAAAGCGTGAGAACACTTCTCGCCAATGTATTCATCATATCCCTGCTGGGAGCCTTCATAATGATGTCCCGGACAAAAGAGGTGGGCAGATTGCGGTAAAAACTGAGCAATTCGCAGAAGTCGTCCAGTTCCTTTTTGTTGGGCAGTTTATCGAACAATAACAAATATGTAACTTCTTCAAAACCGAAGCGGTTATCTTTTGTAAAACCGTCAACCAAATCCTTGACATTATAACCTCTGTAGAATAAGTTTCCGTGAATAGGTATCTGCACGCCGTCCACGATCCGGTTGGCGCGGACATCGGAAATACGAGTGAGTCCTGCGAGCACGCCTTTTCCGTTCAGGTCTCTGAGCCCTCTTTTCACGTCATATTTTGTAAAAAGCTCGGTTGCAATGATATCGGCTTTTTCATTCATTTTTGCAAGTTGTATAATTTCGGGTGTGACTTCGGAATAAATATTGTGATCCATAGCCGGCCTCCTTTCAAATGATATAACTTTTTAATCATACCATAAAAAGGCGTCAAATTGTAGAAAAAAATGAATATTTCAGAAAAATGCAAGGTTTCAGGGCCGGGCTTCTTCCCTTTTGGAGAAAAACATATTACAATGAAAAAAGAAAATGAATGGGGAAATCATGAGAAAAGAGGAGACTGAAAATGAATACAGTGATACAAAAAAGGCTGGCATTGCTCAGGGAAGAAATGAAAAGGGCGGGCGTGGATTATTATATGATTCCTACTGCCGATTACCACAATTCGGAATATGTGGACGAATATTTTAAAACAAGGGAGTATTTTTCCGGTTTTACCGGATCCAATGGGACGTTGGTAGTGGGGCAGGATCTGGCAGGGCTTTGGACGGACGGACGGTATTTTATCCAGGCGGAGAGGGAGCTGGAAGGAACCGGCATCGAGCTGTTCCGCATGCAGGAAGAAGGCGTGCCGGAAATTCCTGATTTTTTGTATGAAAAGATGGAAGAAGGGCAGACTCTTGGTTTCGATGGGAGGACGGTCAGCTGCAAAGAGGGGCGCAGACTGGAGAAAAAACTGGCGGAAAAGAAAATTGGAATTGCGTATGGCCAGGATCTGGCGGCGGGAGTATGGACGGAAAGGCCGGAAAAACCGTGCCGGGACATAACGGTACTTCCCGATGAAATCAGCGGAAAAAGTACGGCGGAAAAGCTGGATGAGGTGAGGAAGAAATTAAAAGAGGCAGGAGCCGGCTATCTGCTGTTAAGCAAACTGGACGATTTGATGTGGCTGCTGAATATCAGGGGCAATGATGTGGAATGCAATCCGGTGGCGTTATCCTATGGTTTTCTGACGCAGGAAGAGATTTACTTTTTTGCCCAAAAATCTGCGATGACGGAAGCGTTTGAAAAATATGCGAAGGAGAACCGCATCATATGCAGGGATTATGATGAAATCGCGGATTTTCTGGAAACATATGATTATAAAGGGAAAGTATTCCTGGATGAGAGAAACAGCAATTATGCGCTGTTTAAAATTATTTCCGCCCGGACAGGGCATGTGGCCGGAGATAATCCGACGGAAGGAATGAAGGCGGTCAAGAACGAGACGGAACTGTCCGAAATGGAGGAAGTGTACAGAAAAGACAGCGCGGCAGTGATCAAATTTATTTACTGGCTGAAAAAGAATATAGGAAAGATAGAAATAACGGAACTGTCCGCGGCAAAGTACCTGGATGACCTGCGCCGGAATACGGAAGGTTTTTTGGATCTTTCTTTCCCTACGATCAGCGCATACAAGGACAGTGCGGCGATGATGCATTATGAGGCTACGGAAGAGAGTCATAAGACGCTCGCGCCGGAAGGGATGCTTCTTGTGGATTCCGGCGGACAGTATATGGGCGGAACGACGGATGTGACGAGAACCATTGCCCTTGGCAAAATAGAAGACGAGGAAAAGAAGCATTTTACATTAGTGACCGTTGGAATGCTGCAGCTGACGGAAGCCAGATTCCTGTACGGGTGTACGGGGCGCAATCTGGATATTCTGGCAAGGCAGCCGCTTTGGAATGAAGGCATCGATTATAAATGCGGTACCGGGCATGGGATCGGGTATATGCTGAATGTCCACGAGGGTCCCCAGAATATCCGGTGGCGTTTTACGGATGGAATGAAAGAGGCCGTGATCGAGCCCGGAATGATCGTTTCCAATGAACCCGGAGTTTATGTCGAAAACAGCCACGGCATCCGAACAGAAAATATTCTTGTGGTGAAGAAGGACAGAAAGAACGGTGACGGACAGTTTTTGCGTTTTGATACGCTGACTTTTGTACCAATCGACAAAGAAGCGATCGATACTGCCTATATGCAGCCGGTGGATGTGGAACGGCTGAACCGGTATCATGCCCAGGTATATGAAAAAACGCAGGAGTATTTGACGGAAGAGGAAAGGGAATGGTTGGCGGAGGCCACGGCTCCGATAGAAAAATGAGAAAAATCCGGGGAAAAAAATTTAAAAAAGAATGGGGGAATCTTGACTTTTAAATTCTATTCTGACATAATACAATAGATGTACTAAGTTATCAAAAACCGCGTTTCGTAAAAAGGCAGATACATATGAAATGCGGTAAATAATATTAACAATAAATAATATAAGGAGGACATATCATGTCAACAAAAGCGTATTATCCAATTAGTGAAATTGGCGCAGGAAAAGTTGGTTTTTCCAAAACAAGATCTATCATTGAAGCTGCTTTTTATGGAAATAACGTGGTAAAGGTAAACACCTTAAAAGAAGCTTACGAACTGGCTAAAAACTCTCCCGGTACGGTAGTAACGGATATGAAAATTAAAGATGGCGAGACTTTCGGGCTGGAAAAAGATTCCAGAGTTTTATTGTTCAATGACGGCGCTGTAACCGGCCGTTATGCAGCAGCACGCCGTATCAAAGGCGAGCCGGGCGTAGACGAAGTAAAGCTCGACAAAGTAGTTATGGATGCGATCTATGAGACACGCTGGAAAACTATGTACCATGCAGAATGCTTTATCGGCCTTGATCCTGAATTCATGGCAAAAGCCCACCTGCTGATTCCGGAAGGAGAAGAGAATATCCTTTACAACTGGATGCTGAACTTCCAGTATATGTCCGATGAGTATGTAAAAATGTACAGAACTTCCAAGGCGATCGGCGATGGCAACGAGCCGGATATCTATATTTTCTCCGATCCCCAGTGGGTACCTGGAAACAGGCCGGATGTTGATTACAGCTGCTTAAGCGATCCTTTGACTCTTTGCTATTTCGATACGAACCAGAACTGTGCGGCGATTCTCGGTATGAGATATTTCGGCGAACATAAAAAAGGTACGCTGACGATGGCATGGGCGCTGGCAAACAGAAACGGTTATGCTTCCTGCCATGGCGGACAGAAAGAATATCTGCTTCCTGGCGGAAAGACTTTCGTTGCATCCGTTTATGGTTTGTCCGGTTCCGGCAAATCCACATTGACCCATGCAAAACATGACGGCAAATATGAGATTAAGGTTCTTCACGATGATGCATTTATCATCAATACGGATACTTGTGCATCCGTTGCTCTTGAGCCTACTTATTTCGATAAGACAGCAGATTATCCTACGGGCTGTGCGGACAATGAATATCTGCTTTCCGCTCAGAACTGCTCCTGCACGCTGGACAACGAAGGCAAGATCCAGCTGGTAACGGAAGATATCAGAAACGGCAATGGCCGTGCGATCAAATCCAAACTCTGGTCTCCGAACCGTGTGGATAAGATTGATGCTCCGGTTAATGCTATTTTCTGGATCATGAAAGACCCGACCATTCCTCCGGTAGTAAAATTAAAAGGTGCTGCTCTGGCTTCCGTTATGGGCGCTACGCTGGCAACCAAGACTTCTACTGCAGAACGTGTTGCGGCAGGAACCGATTTGAATGCTCTTCGTATCGTGCCTTATGCTAACCCGTTCAGAACATATCCGCTCGTAAACGATTACGAGAAGTTCAAGAAACTGGTAGAAGAAAAGAACGTAGACTGCTACATCATCAATACCGGCGATTTCATGGGCAAGAAGGTAAAACCTGCGGATACTTTGGGAATTCTCGAAGCAATCGTAGAAGAAAGAGCTTCCTTCACACAGTGGGGTCCTTTCGAAGACATCGAGATCATGGATTGGGAAGGCTTTGCTCCTGATTTGAACGACGCGGAATATAAAGCAGCATTGAAGAATGCTATGCAGAACCGTGTAGACGCTGTGGAAGGCTTTGCTACAAAGAAGGAAGGCTATGACAAACTTCCTGACGAAGCGCTTGCAGCAGTTAAGAAATTAGTGGATGCCCTTAACTAATTTGAGGAATTCCTAAAAAAGATACTGCCTGTAGCTTTGCGGCTGCGGGCAGTATCTTTTTTTAATAAATTTTTGTAAAATGTAAGGATTCCAGACGGCAGGAGATACCTTCATAGATTCGTATATGCAGGCTGAGGGATTCATTGTCAGCCACGATATCCTCTGAAATCACACTGTTTTGGCCGGAAAGCAGTTCGGTGGATGCGATAACGCCATTTTGGTTTCGCAGTTCCATAATGCCGATCGGAACTCCCGGAGCCGTTTCCGTGCTTTCTTCATAGAAGAGTTTGATCTGATAGGTGCCGTCTGCCTCGGGGAATGCTCCATTGCTGACCGATTCTTCCCCATTACCGGTTACTTCCAGTTCCCCGTTATCATTGATAAAGCTGTTGGATGGGTTTGACACATATCCGGGCGAAAAGAAAAAGTCGGTGGATGAGGAGGAAGAGGGGAAGCCCGATACGCTGTCAAAAAGATTGATAGGGGCGTAATAGGCATCGTACCATCTGACGCTGCCGACTTTTTCGTATTGTCCGCTGATGTAGGCGGGAAGATACATATCCGGCGTTTCCCAGTTATAAACAAAAATAAGATTCTTGTCTCCGTGGCTGCTTCTATCTATGTAGGATTGATAATAATCATAGACGACGAGCCCTCCTCGCTCGGGATTATAGCTGCAATAAGTGCGTGTCTCGTCCAGGAGACGGCACATTTCCGGCGTTTCCTCATCGGGGATAAAAAATACGCTTTCCGTTTCCATATCCAGGCTGTCGATGAAGCTGCAGATATCGTTGACATAAAGGGATATTTCCCGCCTTTCCCAGATATTCCGGGCGCTGCCGGCACATAAAACCAAAAGGCCGAGGCAGATAAAGAGCGAGACACATCTCCGGCAGAAAACGGAGGCATTTTCCATCCATTTTCCGATCTGCATGGGAAGAAGGATCATGAGAGGAAGGATGGCAATTAAAAAGTACCGGTATTCGATCGTCAGATTGGAAGGGCTGTACCTGCTGTCGATAAAAAGCAGGATGGCCAGGTTCCATGGAAACAGGAATGCCAGAAAACGCTTTGCATCTATGCTGTCCGCCGGTTTCCATATGTCTTTGATCTGAAGTATGCAGACGGTCAACAGAAGTAAAATAAGGAAGATCTTGGCAAGATAAAGGAGCCCTTTTGCGGAAACAGCGGCGATGTCACCGGAAGGAACGGAGTCCAAGACCTGAAAAATTCCCAGCAGAACGGCATGAAAATTGCTTTGCCAGTTTTCCGTTTTTGTCAGGAGCATAAGATTTCCCCTGGCATTGATTCCGACAATTTTTCCAGCCAAAGTACCGCATCCAAATGCGATAAAGCTGGCAAAGCATAACCATATATGATAGCGGTTGTACTTTTTAAAACCGCCATCCATCATAAAGTCGAGAAAGCCGCAAAGGATAAGAGGGAGGATGCCGCAGAACATGACATAAACGCCGCTCGACAAAGAGGTAATAAACAACAGCAGAGCATAAAGAATAAACAGGATACGGTTTGGGATTCCCTTTCTTTTTTCACTTTCCGTAGTGAGCAGAAGAATGAAGAGAAGAGGAATCAAAACTTTCAATACATATTGGGCACCGTTAAAAAACATCATATTGAAATATTCCAGCATTCCGGATGAATAAGGAATGAGAATGAGGTTGACGGCAAGAAAAGCATATTTTTGATAGGGAGTCCTTTGAAAAATAGCGTAAACTACAGCGACATAGGTAAAAATAAAAAGAATATTGGCGATACCGAAGGAAAGGAAAATATTGCGGCATAGGGCATAAAAAGGAAGCGCCAGAAGAAGGGAGCAGTCCAGCTCCATAGTAGTAATATATTTCC
>ERZ808054.483-NODE-483-length-37441-cov-13.405310_pt1 | contig 37441 bp, 35 predicted proteins | sample MGYA00380201_ERZ808054 | MGnify/ENA primary metagenome ERZ808054 (study PRJEB31490, sample SAMN06133419) | mouse gut metagenome | isolation source: Z5_2 | host: mice | place: China: Chengdu | collected 2015-05 ...
TTTTTTTATTTTTTCTTTTCCGCCCTCCTGAACAGGCGTTGTTCCCGTCTCAGGCGGTGGGTTTTTATTGTATCACCCTATTTCAAAACTTGTCAACCCCTTTTTTAATATTTTTTTCCAGTTTTTAGCCAATTATTTTTTATGAGTTCTAAGCCGCTTCTTTCAGCCTATTTACAACTGCGGCCAAAACTTCCTGTTCCCCGGGTTTTCAGTTCTCTTTTTATACTTTCGGGGAATGCTGCTTTTCAAAAGACCTTTCGGAGCATTTCTGCTGCTTTTGCGGTCTCCTTATTTTTTCTTTATGAAAATGCGAGACGCTTCGCGCCTGTCGGCATCCGTTCTTTTTGAAAAGCAGCTCTGGTCTACCACTTCCTTTGTATCCTTATCAACAATAAGAATTCGTATTTCCGGAATCTGCCCTTGTTCCCCGGAAACGGAGAAAAGTTCTTCTCCGTCCAGATACGCTCCATAATTACCCGATTCCGATGCAAATATTTGTATCATTCCGGATTTTGAAATAATACTATTTTCGGATTCCCGGAATTTTTCAAAGTAATCAACCTGCTTCCCGGCCTCCTGTATCACCAGAAAATCTGTTTCATTCGTAATCTTCTCCGGATTTACTCCCAGACTTTCAAATAATCCGCAATAAAAATCATCATTCCAGATTGCGGGATTGTTTATTTCCACAAATGTCAGATAATCATTGTGATGCAAAAATAACATATAATAATCCAAAGATTCACAGTTCGCACGATCTGCATCCACCGCTTCTCTATAAACTTCGTAATCCAGATTCCAATCCGCAAAGTCCTCGTTTTCTCTCTGGTCTGCAATATCATAATGTTCCATAATATATTGCCCAAGATAATCCGTAACTTTGCTTGTTCCCGCCAGATTCACATGATTATCATCGGCGCAGTCGGCTCCATAATGAATAATATCCGTGTCCAGAAAATTAATATAATTTACCCCATACTGTTCGGCAATATCATATACCCTGTTTGCTTCCATCGGCGAATCTTCCCATGCAAGCACCGGCATATAGACGAGAAGTACTTCTATACCCCTTCTTTGACAGTCCTCTATCATTTTTTCAAGATAGATGACCGCATTCGTATCCCCATCCAGGCTCTTTTCCCTTGGAACCTGCTCTAAACCGGGTCCGCTCTCAATTTCAATTATATATTCCCCGCCTTTTGTATCTGTATCCGTACTTTCAAAATCATTTTCTCTCAGTTCGTCCCAACGGTTGTGATAAATACTGTAATTCCAAAAAACTCTCCATAAGTATAGCCGTTCTCCCCACTTCCCACCAAATCGGAAAGGGCATCCAGTTTTGTTTTGCTAAACGGTATCGCATCAAGAGAATCGTGTGCACTTGTCGATACAAGATCTTCTAAAGACAGAAAAAAGCAGTCAATAACGATCAGCTTAGGAGAAGTATATTCAAGTGCATTCTCCATCTGCCAGTAGGTTGTCGGCAAAAACTGTTGATTTGTACCGAGATTATAAGAAACAATTCCATAGTCATGCCATAGTTCCATCGGTAAAATTCCATACTTCACATGACTTGTCCCCAAAAAGAGAACGTCAAAATCTTCCTCTTCTTCAAAAAAATCCGTATACTTCATATCTGCAGCTTTTCGTTCCAGCACCTTTGACAGGCCGCATAGCAAAAACAGCGTAAGCCCAATGGTTATGATACAGCCTGCCGCATTTTTTATCTTCCGTCTGTTCATTTCCTGTCCCCCGCCTAAAATTGAAAGTAAATAAAATCGGCCGCATCATAAGCCGCGCCCCACATACCAAATGTCAGGATTCCGCAAATTGACAGCGAAACAAAAATCCAGCGAAACCAGTAATCCTGTCTGATAATCATCTGTCTTATCTGAATACCTTTTACTTTACAATAATCAGCAAACCATAAGATGCACAAACTAAACAGCATCAGCCAGAAATTTGCCCGGTTAAGACCACACTCATACAAAGAACCATCGAAAAATATCCACGGATTTCTGACTGTAATAATTTGTTTTATAATCCGTAACGAATCCTTTAATCCGTCAGCCCGAAAAAATATCCAGGAAAAATCGACAAGTAAAAAAGTTCCCAAAGTCTGCAGCATTCTATGACCAAAAGACTTTCTGTTTAATCCCAATATAGATACTATTTTATCCCGTACAGGTTTTCCAATCTCTCCTGCAATTTGATATGCTCCATTGATACCTCCCCAGATTATATAAGAAGTATTGGCCCCATGCCACAGTCCGCTGATCAAAAATACCGTCATTAAATTTATGTACTTCCTGGCTTTTCCCCTGCGGTTCCCACCCAGAGGAATATACAGATAATCTCTGAACCAGGAAGTCAGCGAAATATGCCACCTTCTCCAAAACTCTGCGACGGAAACGGCAAAATACGGCGCCTGGAAATTTTCCATCAAATGTATTCCAAGCACTCTGCCCCCCCCCGGCAGCGATCACAGAATAGCCATAAAAATCGCAGTATACCTGCACCGCAAACAGCATGGTCGCCACAATCAGATAGCCGCCTCCATAAGTCTGACTGTCTCCATACACAGTATCTACAAACAAGGCAATCCTGTCCGCCAGAACAATCTTCAGAAAAAACCCCCACAACATGAGCAGCAGTCCTTCTCTCGCCGCTTCAAAACTAAATTTTTGCGGTTTATCCAGCTGACCTAATAAATTTTTTGACCTCTCAATCGGTCCGGCCACCAGCTGCGGGAAAAAGGATACAAACAGCGCATATTTGAAGAAATTTTTCTCCGCATGTATTTCATTTCTGTACACATCCATCATATAGCCTAACGCCTGAAAGGTATAAAAAGAAATCCCCACCGGCAGCAAAATATCAAACGCCGGCACATTCAATTCAATATGTGCAGCGCGAAATACCGCCGCTATAACCGAAAAAAAATAATTCATATATTTGAAATAACACAGCACCGACAGGTTCAGCAAAAAACCGGCCGCAATCGTTATCTTTTTATACCTGATATAACGCTTTTCGTCCAACGGGAGTCCTTTTATCCGCTCTAACAGAAGGCCGCTGCAATATGTAATAACCGTGGAAAAGAAAATCAGAAAAATATATTTCGCATTCCAGCACATATAAAAATAGTAGCTCGCAATAAGCAGCCAAAACTGCTTTATTTTCTTCGGAAAAGCAAAATACAACACAACGACTATTGGGAAAAAAATCAAAAATTCCAGGGAATTAAACAACATGGCCCGTAAACCTCCTGCCTTTCCATCTCTGTTATGAAAACCGTTTTTATCCTTACATAAAAAAGATTTAAAACTTCACAAAAATTTCAAACCGTCTCATTGCATATGCCTGTAAATGATATTAAAATACTCTCAGTGGACAAGGAGGGTGTATGGCCCTTTTCCACTGAGGGCAGCTTTGTACCTTAACATACACCAAACATCTCCTATTATAATACCGGAGAAAGACTATGGCAAATGAAAATGAAAAAGACTTTAACGCAATGCTGCGGGATAACAAGGATATGCCAAAATTTCAGATAATCACAGATCCGAAAAGCATCGAAAAATACGGCGGAGAACGCATGTATTTCGCTCCCCCGGCAGATTATGACAAAGTTATGAAACGTATTCCTTTCGGAAAAGTAATTACGATCGGAAAAATTCGAGATTATTTTGCAAAGGAAAATGATGCGGATTTTACAGAACCGATTACCGCCGGCGTTTTTGTCTCGATTGCGGCTTGGGCCAGTTACCAGCGTTTAGAAAACGAAACACCTTACTGGAGAACCTTAAAGGCAAACGGAGAATTGAATGCGAAATATCCGGGCGGCATCGAAGCCCAGAAAGAAAAACTGGAAGCCGAAGGGCATACCGTCATTCAGAAAGGAAGAACAAATATCCGGTACTATGTGAAGAACTATGAAAGCGTCCTTTTTGATCTGATATGAAGTTCATATGCTATATGAACTTCATATGAAAAAGTTTCATTTCTGCGCGGCAGAAATAAAACGGAAAGCGTATTCAAAAAGTGTATATCCCAAAATAATCCGCTACACGATACAGAAGATACGCACAAAGAATTGCTTCGGCCAGCCCCATGACGGCTCCCAGCAGTTTATCCAGTCCATGGATAAAGGATACATTGACAATCGCTGTAATGGGCTTAAAGATGAGGCCGCACAGTTTGTATATAATTCCAAAACCGATAAGTCCCACGACGCACACAGTAAGCACGCTGAATGTTTTGGCCACAATACTGCTGATTGTCAGAAACAGGAGCGAAATACATATAAAGGCGGCTATGACGGAAAAAATACTGACAATTTCTTTTATCATTCCGTTTTTAAATCCTTTTCGGACTCTCCACACCGCCAGCAGGAGAATGATTACAATAAAAACAATTTTCAAATCCATACGCAGTCTAACGTCCACCGCCTTTCTTTCCGTACCTCCGGTATCGTCTCATACCGCTACTTTAATTCAATCGTATCGATCGAATCCGTCGTAACCAATATATATCTGTAAGCAGATGATGTCGGAATCAGGGTATAAACCGCTTTTTCAAAATAACCTGCATACTTTTCCACACCATTCATATTATAAACCTGACATTCTGATTCATTATAAATGATGATCTGGTCTTCTGCAAATACAATATCTGTAAACTCCATGTCAAAACCAATGGAGCGGACCAACTGCCCTGTTTTATTATATATATCCAGCCGGTATCTGCTATTGCCGTCCAGACTGTTAAACACGAGCCCTACGTTTTCTTTCCCATAGTAGATCTTCTGTACATCTTCATTCAGCAGGCATTCCGCTATGCTGACCGGTTTCTGTTCCCCTTCAAAAAACATAATCCGGTCGTCGGAAACGGCAAAAAGAGTCCTTTCATCCAAAAAACGGGTATAGCCGACGATTACATCCAGATAATCATAGCCGCTGACATAGTTATCCGTTTTATTCTGTCCAACCTCTCCGAAATTGTAGAACGCGACGCTCGATTTTAATTCACCGCTGTCCACAAACAGATACGATATACATAACAATTTTCCATTGGGGGAAAGAGAAACGCTGAACGGATAGCCGCTGTCTTTCATGGTTGTTCTGATCCGCACCAATTCTTTTCCGTTTTTGTCATACAGGTAAACATAGGTCAGACCGGATTCATCCAGAATAACCGCTACAACGCCATTGGCCGCCACGCAGAAATTTCTGATCGGCCTGTTCGTTGTAATCTCTCCAATCGCACCGCCCGTATTCATTATGTAAATATTTCTTCCGTTGTAATCACCGATCGCCACCACGTCCCGGCATATGTCTACCATCGGATTCTGCATCTCGAAAGTTTCGTTCCAGACCGCATTGCCTTTCCCGTCCATACAGCTCGCACCGTCTTTACTGTATGTCAGAATATATTCGGAAAAAGCAACCAGATTTCCATTCTGCGGTTTATTCGTTGTTATGGAAGAGACCGTTACGCTTTGTGTATAAATCTTATTTTTCCACTGAATCAGCATAACTGCCACAGCCGCCGTTACAAGGGCAAAGACCAGTATACTGCGGTAAAAAATCATGAATTTATGGCTTTTAATCTTTTCCAGATAGTGAATGCGGTTCTTCTTTTCTTTATTTTTATTCTTTTTTTTATCTTTAAAGTAATCTCTGACATTTATCATATAACTGATCCTCTGACCACATTTTGTACTATTGTATCACATATTTATCTAAGGCAGTAAAATTTTTTGTCCGTACTTAATGTTATCCGGATCCTTAATTTTGTTCAACTCGCAGATTTCCTCCACTTTTCCCGTATCGCCGTACACTTTAATACTGATTTTATAAAGGGTATCTCCTTTTTCAATTTTATAGTATTCCGCAAAATTTCTTGCAAAGGCCTGCTCGCTCTGTTCCATTTCTTCCGCCTGTTTTCCGCTATTTTCTTTGTCCCCGTCTTCCTCTTCCGGCTTTCCGGTTTCTTCCGCTTCGTCCTTACTGCCTTTGTCCCCGGCCTCCCCTTCCGGCTTTCCGGTATCCTCCGCTTCGTCCTTACCGCCTTTGTCCCCGGCTTCCTCTTCCGGCTTTCTACTGTCCTCCGCTTCGTCCCGGCCGCCTTTATTTCCGCTTTCGCTTTCCTGTTCTGCGTTGTTTGCATCATCCGGGCCGTCCGCACCGCCGTCTTCTTCCTGCTTTGCCGACTGATTTTCCTCTTCAAATTTCATATCCAGATCTTCCAGCCGCAGCACCGTTCCTTCTGTCCCGGCGTCCGCTGTATCCTCCGTCTGCGTTATGCCGGCAACTTCATTCTCCTGCTCATTTCCGGCAGTTTCTTCGTTCCGCATCACGGCATTCCCGGAAGCTTCCTCATTCTCCATTGCAAAAAAGACCTCAACGGCGGCATTATTGAGTTCTTCCAGTTTCGTATAACTGTTGGTGGAATTGATGACGATTGCAATCAGTATAACAAAAATTGCCGCCAGCTGCATCGTCATGATCCCTCCTTTTCCGTTTCCCGGCATTTGTTTTCCGCCCGCCGGACGGCTGCTTTTCGAAATCCCCTGCCTGTTTTCCATGCTTTTTGTATCCTGCGGCCTGTCTGCCTGCGGGCGGTTGATGATCTGCGGACGAACAATGTTCTGCGGCCTGACGATATTGGACATCCCGGACTTCTTTCCCGTCTGCACGCCTGTTCTGCTCTGTGATTTCTCCATAGCTTCCGCTGCTTTACGCTGTTCAACCATATAGTTCTGCATCGCTTCGTTACTCTGATAAAATATATAATATCCCGCCAGCTCATAGGTTTCCTTTTCATTTTCCATCAAAAAAACCGGCATGTCCGACGTGAAGCGGCATATAATTTCGTCTAACGGTTCGTACTGCGCAAAACAGGAAAGCGCTCTCTGGCGTCCCGCTCCGTATATGTAATATTTCTTTTTCTTTTGTTCCCTTTTTCCATAGAAAAAAATTTTCCCGTTATCTTTGGTTCCATAATTTTTCAGATAGGACATCACATAGTCTTCTACATACAGCTGATACTTTTCTTCTCTTTCCCCTTTGTGGATAACGATATCTGATGCTGCCATTTTAATTTCCACGCCTTTCTCTGCCACCGCCGCGGGCGGGCATACTTTTTTCTCAATATAGCATATAAGACATGCGAAATTTATCAAATTGCGCGTACCATATAAAAAGAATATTGACAGCTTCCCTTTCATATACTATACTAAATCATATGTTTTAAATCATTTGTTTTAGAAAGGGACGACACATGCCGCCGAAAGCAAAATTCACACGGGAAGAAATTCTGGAAAAAGCTTTGGAAATTGTCCGGTCAGAAGGCATGGACAAACTGACATCGCGGGAACTCGGAACCCGGCTCGGCAGTTCCGCCCGTCCGATTTTTACGGTATTTGAAAATATGGACGAAGTAAAGCAGGAAATCATCCGTTATGCCAAAGAACTATACCGCAGTTATGTGGAAAAGGGGCTGAAAGCTCCGATGCCGTTCGGAGGCGTCGGAATCGCCTATGTTACTTTTGCAATGGATGAGCCCCGGCTGTTCCAGTTATTGTTCATGAATGCGCCGCCTGGAGAAAACACCGGCGCCAATATATCGCAGATTCTTCCATTAATTGACGAAAGCTATGAAAAAATACTGCATACCGTACAGGAACCATACGGACTGGACAGAGAAACTGCCGACAGAATGTATCAGCATTTATGGACTTACTCGCATGGAATCGCAGTCATGTCGGCCACACATTTATGCAATTATACAATGGAGCAGATTTCGGAAATGATGCGGGAAGTTTTCAGGGGACTTCTACTGTTAAAAAGTGAACAAGCCGCGCCCGTTAATCCGGATAACAGCAGATAAATCTGCGGAATCGAGGGAAAACTATGATACAGCTTAAAAACATTCATAAATTTTACGGAAAAGGAGAAAACAGAAGCGAGATCTTAAAAGGCCTTTCTTTTCACATTGAAAAAGGTGATTTTGTCGTTATTTTAGGCGCCTCCGGTTCCGGGAAGTCCACTTTGTTAAATATTATGTCCGGCCTGGAACGTCCTGATGACGGAGCGGTATGCTACGGCGAATCCGATCTTGTACGCATGACGGACAGAGAACTGACGGAATTCCGCAAAAATAACATCGGATTCATTTTTCAGCAGTACTATCTTCTGCCAAACCTGAATGTCGATAAAAACGTGAAAATGGGCGCAGACCTGGTCGGAAACAGGGAATACCGGAATGCAATAACCGCCGTCGGTCTCGAGAAGAAACTGCAGAAATATCCGCATGAGTTAAGCGGCGGCGAACAGCAGCGCGTCTCCGTTGCGAGGGCGCTCGCCAAAAAACCCAAAGTCCTCTATCTTGACGAGCCCACCGGGGCCCTGGATGAAGAGACCGGAAGGCTGGTGCTTAACTATATCAGCGAATTACGGAAAAAAACGGGATTCACCATAATCATGGTAACACATAACCAAAATATCGCGGAAATGGCAAACACGGTCATCCGCATGAACAGCGGACGCATCGTGGAAACTCTGCACAATGCGGAGCCGAAAACCGCCTACGAAATCGCATATTAAAGGCAGAAGATTTCAGGCCTGTAAAAAGGAGAATAAAAAATGATCGTCAGTTACAAAGATACCTTAAAAATGGCAGGAATCGTAATCATCAGCTTCTGCGCCGTGTTCATATGTACGTTATTTCTGAATTACAATCTCGACCTGGCCGATATCGGGAAAGAAATCACCGATTCCGCATCGCTGCTTTTTTATGACGCACTGGTCATGTCCGGCAAAATTGTCAGCGGCGTTGCCGGCGGATGTCTTCTGCTGACCACCGTTGTACTGCTATGCTTCTATGTCGGCCACTATATCGACATCCACCAGAAAGAACTCGGCATCCTGAAAGCGCTCGGTTATTCCCGCCTCAGAATCGCCGCTGCGTTTTGGGCCTTCGGCTTCAGCGTTTTGGCAGGCACGGCTCTGGCATATTTTTGCGCTCATCTGATCATGCCTCTGTTCTATGAGGTGCAGAATCAGGATGGATTTTTACCGGAAATGGAGGTCCGCTTTCACCCGGCCCTGTGCCTTTCGCTGGTGATGCTTCCGGCTTTGTTTTTCTCCCTGCTCGCCATTTTCTACAGCTATCTGAAATTGAAAGTCTCCCCTCTCACTCTTTTGCGCGGAAAAGAATCTCAAAAAGTCGTCAAATCCGGGAGGGACACCGATCTTCCATTTTTACGGGAACTGAAAAAAAGCAATGTAAGACAGCGAAAATCTCTGATCTTTTTCATCACCTTTGCCGTTTTCTGTTTTTCCTCCATGATGCAGATGTCTTTCAGCATGGAAGAACTGGCCAGCCGAATGATGTCTGTCATGATTATCACGATCGGCATTGTTTTAGCCTGTGTTACACTTTTTATCGCATCCACTTCCGTCATCAAGGCAAATGCCAAAACCATAGCGATGATGAAGGTATTTGGTTATCGGAGCGCCGACTGTGCCGGGGCAGTTCTTGGCGGGTACCGTCCCTGGGCTTATTTCGGCTTTGCTCTGGGGAGCGTTTATCAATATCTTCTCTTGAAAATCATGGTATCCGTCGTTTTCACTGATATTGAAACGGTCCCGGACTATCACTTCGACTTTCCGGCCCTGTTTCTGACGCTGTTTTGTTTCGTTGTGCTGTATGAAACGATAGTGTACGTTTACACAAAAAAAATGGAGAAAATGAATTTGAAGGAGATTATGCTGGAGTAAAAAATTTTCATACCCAAAGCAAAAACTGTCATAACCTTGACACGACGCTGTCAGGGTTATTGTGGTATAATCAGGCGATCACCATAAAGGAGAATAAAGGTATGAATATTAAAAGAGAGCTTGAAGCAAAAGCTGGTGCGGCAAACGGTATCTATCTGAACAACATCGATATCGATCCGCTTACGATTAAGGCAATTATGATAAATGAAGTTGTTCCCGCTGACCCCTCACAGGATTTTTACGGAACTCCCGACGCTGATTATCTGAAAACAACGATTCCTCTTTTGCAGAGGGCGGGTGCGGAAGCCGCTTCCATACAAGACATATTGCAAAGGGGCATCTATATCACAAATGCTGTCAAAACTCCCAAGACAGACTATGCCATCGACAAAAGCAGCATTGAAAACAGTCTGCCCTATTTAGAAGCGGAACTTTCTTTATTCCCCCATATAAAGGTTATTATGCTTATGGGTGATGTGGCAAAGAAGGCCTTTAACATGATAACGAAAAAGTCAACAAAGAAAAATGCTGTTCCCGCCGTTTCCACCTATAAATTGCGGAACAGCGAAATCTATTATAATGGTATTCGAATCATGCCGTCATATATCATGACAGGGGGAAACATCTTAATCGAAAAGTCGAAAGTGACAATGGCGGCCGAGGACATTGCAGCCATGCTGGAAATCATCAAATGAAGTCCATATAAAAATTTTAACGGTACAAGTGTGGTCATGCTTTGCCGGACACAGGTATGAAAACGGGCTGGCTCCGCCGGAATATCCGGCCGGCATGTCAGCCCGTTCTTTTTACGGAAACTCTTTTTTACGTTTTTTATACAAACTGATAAATCGTCACCGCCTCATAATCCCTGTCCGGTCCGAAAACATTGGACGGAAAATCCGGGTGGTTAATCGTATCCGGGAAATACTGCGTTTCCAAGCACATTCCCACTCTCGGCCCATAAGATACACCGTCTTTTCCGGTTCCGGCACCGATACAGTTTCCTGCATAAAACTGGACACCGGGAAGGGTTGTAAACGCTTTCATTTTTCTGCCGCTTTTCGGATCTTCCACCGTCGCAATTTCCCGGAGTGTGCCGTCGGCGCCGTCGATAACAAAATTATGGTCATACCCCTGGCCAAGCTTCAACTGCTCAAAATCGGCCCCGATATCCTGGCCGACCGGTTTGGGACTCGTAAAGTCCATCGGCGTTCCCGTTACCGGCGCGATTTCTCCGGTCGGAATACAGCCGGGAACAACCGGCGTATAATTGCCCGCATGAATCATCAGGATATGGTCTTCTATTTTACCGGCCTGATGTCCGCTCAGATTAAAATACGTGTGGTTCGTCATATTGATCACCGTATTTTTGTCGGACGTTCCGTGATATTTCAGCTGAAGCGCATTATCATCGGAAAGGCTGTAAGTCATTGTAATTCTTTTATTGCCGGGAAATCCCATATCACCGTCCGGCGCTTCCAGGAAAAGGGTAACGCTTGTTTCGCCCGTCTCCGCTACCTCCCATACCCGTTTATGGTAACCGCTTACAATACTGCTGTGCAGGTTATTCGGCCCGTCATTCTTTTCGATCTGATATGTTTTGCCGTCAATCCGAAATTCCGCGTTTCCGGTGCGGTTCGCGCTCGGCCCGATGGTGGAACCAAAAAAGCTCTCGTTACTATAATAGTCTTCCAGTTTGTCATAACCCAGCACAATATCTTCCACGCTGCCGTCTTTATCCGGTACATACAGGTTCACGAGCGTCGCGCCATATGTGATCAGCCTTGCTTTTATGCCGTTCGCATTCTCCAGCGTGTAAGCATATACTTCACAGCCGTCCTGTGTCGTTCCAAAAAGTTCCTTTGTCATCGCCATGATTTATCATCCTCCTGCTCATTCTTCAGGGAATGGCATCCATGCTCCCGGACGCTTTTTTCGATGCCCGGAAATCTTCATTCCCTCTTATAATTCCGTTCTTCCTTCCAGCGCACGCAATAACGTCACTTCGTCTATATATTCCAGGTCACCGCCCACCGGCACGCCGCTGGCGATTCTGGTCACTTTTATGCCGGTCGGCTTAATCAGTTTACCGATATACATAGCGGTTGTTTCGCCCTCCAAGCTGGAATTGGTCGCGATAATAACCTCCTGAATATCCGATTGCAGACGCTGCATCAGCTCTTTTAACCGGATATCGTTAGGACCGATTCCGAGCATCGGAGAAATTGCGCCGTGCAAAACATGATAGACACCCGCATATTTTCCCGTTTTTTCATAGGCCGCAAGATCTCTCGTGTTTTCAACGACCATAATCGTCTTATGGTCTCTTCCCTCATTGGCACAGACGGGGCAGAGCTCCCGTTCGGTCAGGGTAAAACATTCTTTACAATGTCTGACGTTTGTCCGGGCTTCCACCATGGATGCCGCAAGCCGCTCCACTTTTTCCCTGGGCATATTGATCAGATGAAAAGCGAGCCTCTGCGCGGATTTGTTCCCGATTCCGGGCAGCCCGGCCAGTTCTTCGATTAATTTATTGATATGTCCGCCGTACAAGTCCATCAGAAGGGTAATCCTCCGCCCAGTCCGAGTCCTCCGGTCATTTTATTCATGATTTCGGCATTCGCTTCTTCCGCCATACGCAATGCTTCGTTTGTCGCCGCCATAATAAGGTCTTCCAGCATTTCCACATCGTCGGGATCAACGACCTCCTGTGATAATTTTACTTTGGCGATCTCCTTTTTCCCGGTTACGGTCACTTCCACCGCGCCGCCGCCCGCTTTGGCCGTAAATTCTTTCGTTTCCAGCTCTTTCTGGCTTTCCTCCATCTGCCGCTGCATCCTCTGAGCCTGTTTCATCAGATTGTTCATGTTTCCCGGCATTCCGCCTCCCGGAAATCCTCCACGCTTAGCCATTTTAATACCTATACCTTTCTTTTTATTCTGTTTCTTCTATTTCCATATGGATGATCTGACTCAGGTCAATATAATCCTGTGCAAAGTCGCGATCGCTCCGTATGCTCTGAATTGTCACTTCGATTTCTTTACCGGCCACATTGGAAATGATCTGTTCGAGCAGTTTCTTATTTTCTTCCTGTTTCAGAAAATAATCCGATGCCAGGCCGTCTTCCAGCACTACCATGAGTCTGTTATCCCCGCCGAGGCTGAGTCTGGCTTCTTTCAGATATTTTTTCATCGGCATCGAAGTTTCACCGACAACGGACGGCCAGCTGCCCACGATTCTCTTAATATCTTCCGGCACGGCTTTTTCAAGCTGCGCACGTTTTACCGGCGTTTCCGCGGCCGGCGTGTTTTCCTGACGTGCGGCCGGCGCTCCCTCGGCCGGAACCAGGGCTATTCCTTTTTCCAGCTTCTCCTCTATCATACGGATTCTGTCAGCCAGCGAACCTGTATCGGCCTCCATTCCGGGCCGGCACAGCTTGATGAGCGCGATCTCAATCAAAATCCTTTTCTGCGAGGCATATTTAATCTGTCCGGACAGCTCGGAAAAAATCCGGATATACCGCATAACCCTGTCCGTTTCGATACTCTCCGCTTCCGCTTTTAACCGGAGCAGGTTTTCGGAAGACACATCGATAATATCCTCGATCGAATCCGAAGTCTTCGCAAGCAGCAGATTCCGCAGATACCATGTGAAATCCGTAACGAACTGGGTCAGTTCCCGGCCCTGCATAACAATTTCTTCCAGCAGGGATATACAGCCCTGTACATCCCGCTCCGCCACAAATCCGAGCAGCCGGCTGAACACGCCGGTATCCACGGCGCCGAGCACATCCAGCACTTTATCATAAGTGAGTTCCTGCCCGAAATGGAAAGCGATACACTGATCGAGCAGGCTGAGCGCGTCACGGAAAGAACCGTCCGCGGTCTTTGCGACATAGCGCAGCGCCTTATCTTCCACCTGAATCTGTTCCACTTCCATCAGTTCCCGGAGTCTGTCCGTGATCGTATCGATCGAAATTCTCCGAAAATCGTACCGCTGGCAGCGGGACAGTATCGTTATCGGTATTTTATGGACCTCCGTCGTCGCCAGAATAAAAATCACATAGGAGGGCGGTTCCTCCAGCGTTTTTAAAAGCGCATTAAAGGCTCCTATGGAAAGCATATGAACTTCATCGATAATATAAACCTTATAATTTCCTTCTGTCGGAGAATAGGACACCTCATCGACAATCTCCCGGATATTGTCCACGCCGTTGTTGGATGCCGCGTCGATTTCGATCACGTTCATGCTGACACCCGCGGCAATGGCTTTACATGTCGGACATTCTCTGCACGGACTTCCGTCCACGGGATGCTCGCAGTTTACCGCTTTGGCAAAAATCTTGGCGATCGACGTTTTCCCCGTTCCTCTCGTCCCGCAGAAAAGATAAGCATGCCCGACCCTTCCCGCCTTAATCTGATTTCTAAGTGTGGTAACGATATGCTCCTGCCCTTTTACGTCCTCGAAACAATCCGGCCGGAATTTCCGGTACAGCGCCGTATATGACATATAAATCTCCCATTCCTGACATATTCTTTAGTCACCGAAACTGATGCCCGTCATTTTTGCTTCCTGAACGATGGTTGCGTCCGGTGATACCATTTTCAGTTTGCCCGCAACCTCTTCCAGCGGAACCTTAACTACTTCTCTGTTCTTATAGCCTACCATAAAACCGTATTCACCCTTTAAGATCAGCTTTCCGGCCTCCGCACCGAGACGCGTCGCAAATACACGGTCATACGGACACGGACTTCCGCCTCTCTGGGTATGTCCGGGAACCGTTACACGCACATCCTGTCCGGTCTTTTTCTGAATGCGGTCCGCGATCTCGTAGGAAACGGAGGGATACGGATAATTTTTCATCTTTTCCTTATATTCTTTCTTGGAAAGTTTGGCGTCCTCTTTGGAAATCGCGCCTTCCGCAACTGCCATAATCGTAAATTTGGAGCCGCGCGCCATCCGCCCGTTAATCGCCTTGACCACTTTATCAATATCATAAGGAATCTCAGGTATCAGAATGATATCCGCTCCGCCCGCCATGCCGGCGTTCAGCGTCAGCCAGCCGACTTTATGTCCCATTACTTCCACGATAAAAATACGTCCGTGGGAAGCCGCCGTCGTATGAATACAGTCGATGCAGTCCGTTGCAATATTAACCGCGCTCTGGAAACCGAATGTCATATCCGTTCCCCACAGATCGTTATCGATGGTCTTCGGAAGTGTTACGACATTCAGGCCTTCCTCTCTTAACATATTGGCCGTCTTATGCGTTCCGTTTCCGCCCAGAATGACAAGGCAGTCCAGTTTCAGTTTATAATAGTTCTGCTTCATTGCTTCCACTTTGTCAAGACCATTCTCATCCGGCTCCCGCATCAGTTTAAACGGTGTTCTGGAGCTTCCAAGAATCGTTCCGCCCTTCGTCAGGATACCCGAAAAATCCATTCCTGTCAGCATACGGAAATCGCCGTATATCAGGCCCTTATAGCCTTCTAAAAATCCATAAATCTCCACATCTTCTCCACTGCACGACAGACACTTTACGACGCCTCTCATCGCCGCATTAAGCGCCTGGCAGTCTCCACCACTGGTCAGCATACCGATTCTTTTCATTCCGATTCCTCCTTTAAATATTCTCTTTCATATGTTCTGCCTGCTTTCCGAAAAGCAAACATATTTATTAAATTATATAATATTTTAAAAAGTATCACAACAAAATTATTCCGTTACCGCGATACAATGTGATAACACCCCGTCCGGAAAACGGAAACGCGCTTTCATAAAAACAATGCCCTGCGCGTTCTCCTGCCTCCCGAATCGGATTGCAGCCTTGACCTTTTTTCCTTTTTTCAGTACAATGTGAACATGATACAGTCTGCATGCCGACTAAAAGAATCCTATTTCGTCCGGGCGGCGGCCGGACCGTAACCTGTACTGACAAATGGAAAACACGGGGGCCTGTTCATTATGGAAGTAACCTTACAGCATCTGACAAAAAAATTCCCGAACCGGGACAGAAAAAAACGGGAAGACGTTACTGCGGTCAATGACTTCAGTTTCGAAATACCGGACGGAAAGCTGATCGGGCTGCTCGGCCCATCCGGCTGCGGCAAAAGCACAACGCTCAACCTGATCAGCGGGCTGATGAAACCGACGAGCGGGAAAATCTTTTTCGGCAAAGACGACGTTACCGATCTGCCGCCGGAAAGCAGGGGAATCGGCCTGGTCTTCCAAAATTATGCCCTTTACCCGCATCTGACTGTAAAACAGAACATTCTTTTTCCGCTTCAGAATCTGAAGGGAAAAGATAAACTGTCCAAATCCGAAATGCTCGAAAGAGCGGTGCAGGCGGCAAAACTCGTCCAGATCGACGAGCTGATGGAGCGCAGGCCGGGAGAGCTTTCCGGCGGCCAGCAGCAGCGTGTCGCCATCGCCCGCGCACTCGTCAAAATGCCCAAAGTTCTTCTGCTGGACGAGCCTCTTTCCAATCTGGACGCCCGACTGCGGCTCCAGACACGGGAAGAAATCCGCAGAATCCAGAAAGAAACGAAGATTACCACAATCTTTGTGACCCATGACCAGGAAGAAGCCATGAGCATCTCCGATATGATCGTCGTCATGAAAGAAGGCGTTGTACAGCAGATCGGAAAACCGCAGGAAGTTTATGACAATCCCGCCAATCTGTTTGTCGCCAGATTTCTCGGAACGCCTCCGATCAACGTCTTCGAAGGACAGATCAAAGACGGTCGGTTGTTGATTGGCAAAGATGTCGTTTTAAATACAAAAAGCCTCTCCGACCGCAGAGTTTTGGCCGGTATCAGACCGGAAGGTTTCCTTTTGGAAGATAACGGGCCCCTTTGCTGTGAAGCGGGCGGCGTGGAAGTCATGGGCCGCGATATCAGCATTGTGTCCCGGAATGAGGCTTCCCTGAACCCGGCCATACGCTCCATTATCGGCGCCGACAGCAAAATCGATCCTTCCAAAACGGAAGTCCGGTTTTCACTCGTTCCCCGCAAGGTATTTCTTTTCGATCATGAAACGGAAGAAAGAATTCTGTTTTAATGCCTTTGCCCTGATCAACGGACAGGGCGGAAATGGAGACAGCATATGAAAAAAAAATTCAGCGGCAGCGGCTTAAAGGCATGGCTGTATCTTTTACCGGCAGTTCTTTTTCTCGGCGTTTTTATGGTATATCCGTTAATCGACGTTTTTGTATATTCTTTTGAGGAAGGCTACAATTCCGCTTCCCAGACGTATTTCGGCACGGGCGTCTATAACTATTCCTATGTTCTTCACGACCCTTACTTTTTACAGGCCGTGAAAAATACGTTTCTTCTTGTTATCATCACCGTACCGCTCTCGACGGGAATCGCTCTGCTTATTTCCGCCGGGCTCAGTTCCGTCAAACCGCTTCGGAATCTTTTCCAGACCGTTTATTTTCTTCCTTATGTGACAAATACGCTGGCCGTGGGCCTTGTATTCATGATTCTTTTTAAAAAGACCGCCTATTCCGACGGTTTTATCAATCTGATTCTTTCCTGGTTCGGCGCAAGCCCGGTAGACTTTATCGACGGGCCATACTGGGCAAAAATGTTTGTCCTGTGCTTTTATACGATCTGGGTCGTCATGCCTTTTAAAATACTGATTCTAACGAGCGCGCTTTCTTCAGTCAACCGGCAGTATTACAATGCCGCCCGGGTGGACGGTACGTCCCGCTTCCGCATTTTTATGCGCATTACGCTCCCGATGATTTCTCCGATGATTTTCTATCTGATCATTACGGGCTTTATCGGCGCATTTAAAGCTTACAGCGATGTCGTCGCCCTATTCGGAACCGACCTGAACGCTGCGGAAATGAATACCATTGTCGGATATGTTTACGATATGCTCTACGGCGACAGCGGCGGCTATCCTTCCTATGCTTCCGCGGCGGCCATTCTGCTGTTCGCAATCGTGCTGACGATTACCTGCATCAACTTATTAATCAGCAGGAAAAAAGTACATTACTGAGATCAGGCATAAACAATTCGGAATGCCGTACATTTCCGACATTCAAACAAAAGTGTCTGCCGGGAGCAGACAGACAGGAGTCAATATGGATTACAGACAGATTGAACAAAAAGCCCGTACCCGCAAAACGGTACAGACTGTTTTTACCTATTTTTTTCTGGCTTTCTGGGCCGTTATCGTGCTGTTCCCTTTCTACTGGATGATTTTAACATCCGTAAAAAGTTACGGCGCTTACAACTCGGAATATATTCCGAAATTTTATACGCTGTCTCCGACCCTTCAAAACTATGCAGAGGCTTTCAGCGCAGTTTCACTTGGACGGTATCTGATGAATACGGTCGTTTTTACCGTTATCACAACCACCGTTATGATGATCGTCATCACGCTCGCCGCTTTCGCTTTTGCAAGGCTGGAATTTCGGGGAAAAAATATCGTGTTCCTCCTTTTCCTCTCCTTAATGATGATTCCGAACGAGCTTGTAATCATCACGAACTTCGTCACCGTTACGAACCTTAACATGCGCAATACTTTCGCCGGGCTGATTCTGCCTTCCGTTACTTCGGTTTTTTATATCTATCTGCTGAAGGAAAATTTCGAACAGGTATCGGACAGTCTCTATTACGCCGCAAAAGTTGACGGCACATCGGACTTCAAATATCTTCTGAAGGTCCTGATACCGATTTCCAAGCCAACTTTAATTACGATTGCCATTCTCAAGGTAATCGAATGCTGGAACTCCTATGTCTGGCCGCGGCTGATTACCGATGATGAAAAATATTTTCTTGTTTCCAACGGCATTCAGGAAATACGGGAAAACGGGTTCGGCCGGGAAAATATTCCGGCAATGATGGCGGCCGTCGTCGTCATTTCGGTTCCGCTGATCGTCCTGTTTCTGATTTTCCGCAACAAGATCATGGCCGGCGTATCGAGAGGAGGTCTGAAAGGTTGAAAACATACAAACGACTTTTATCCATTCTGACGCTGACCGCAGGCTGTTGTACGGCGCTGACCGGATGCCACGGCAAAGAGGGGCTTGCGGCCTTTGAAATCCCGGAGGAATTTGATACGTCCTCCGAGTACGAAATTACCTTCTGGGCCAAAAACGATACCAACAAAACCCAGACCGATATTTATGAAAAAGCGATCGCAGACTTTGAAACATTATATCCGAATATCACCGTCAATCTCCGGCTGTATACGGACTACGGAAAGATTTACAATGATGTCATCACCAACATCGCAACGGACACGACGCCCAATGTCTGCATCACATACCCGGATCATATCGCCACTTATCTGACCGGCGTAAACCTCGTTGTTCCCCTGGAAGATCTCTTTTCCGATGAAAAATACGGGCTTGGCGGAAAAGATCTCCCGTTCGACTCTCCGAAAACGGAAGAAATTATTCCGCAGTTTCTGGACGAATGCGCTTTCGGCGGACACTACTACGCACTTCCTTATATGCGTTCTACCGAAGCCTGCTACATCAATAAGACCTATGTGGAAGCGCTCGGCTACACGCTGCCCGATGTTCTCACATGGGACTTTGTCTGGGAAGTTTCCGAGGCCGCAATGGCGCAGGATTCCGATGGGAACTATCTTATCAACGGCCAGAAAGTCCTGATTCCTTTTATCTATAAATCGACCGATAATATGATGATTCAGTCTTTAAAACAGTTAAATGCCGGTTATTCGACCGAAGCGGGCGAAATGCTTCTTTTTAACGACACGACGGAAAGTCTGCTGTATACGATTGCGGAACATGCCGAAAGCGGCGCTTTTTCCACCTTTAAGATTTCCAGCTATCCCGCCAACTTTCTGAATGCGGGCCAGTGTATTTTCGCCGTGGATTCCACGGCCGGGGCAACCTGGATGGGAAGCGATGCGCCTCTTTGCGATATCAGTCCGGACAAGATCGCGGCATTTGAAACGACGGTCATGACGATCCCGCAATTCGACGCCGCTAATCCGAAAATGATTTCCCAGGGCCCCTCCGTCTGCATTTTTAACAAAGCCGATCCGCAGGAAGTTCTTGCTTCCTGGCTGTTTACCCAGTATCTGCTGACCAACGATGTCCAGATCGCCTATTCGGAAACGGAAGGCTACGTGCCCGTTACTTCCAAAGCGCAGAATTCTCCGGAATATCAGGATTACCTGTCAAGATGCGGTGAAGACAATTCCACCTATTACGACATCAAAATCAAGGCGGCCGGCCTGCTGCTTGACAATGTCGGAAATACTTTTGTGACGCCTGTATTCAACGGTTCCACCTCCCTGCGCGATGCCGCCAGCCATCTGATCGAAACGACGGTCAAAAGCGTCAACCGGGGGCAGACCGTCGATGATGCTTTTATTGAAAAATTATACCTCGATACGCTCTCCCTGTACCGCCTTGACCGGCAGGGCGGCAAAAATAACCCCTCCGTTTCCGGGAAGGCCGAACTCGGCGCGCTGCCAATAACATCCGTCATTTTGCTGGCATCGTTAGCCGGCACATGGATTTTAATCCTGTTTTATCTTGCTTTCCAGGCCTTCAAAAGGAGAAGAAATCGGCAATAATACTATTGATTTATCCGGGATATCATGTATAATTATCTCGAAGTTTATCAACCACATCATCTCAAAGAGGAGGAATGCCGTTTTTACGGCAGAAGGAGAAAAAATGAAAAAATTAGTATCGTTGCTTATGGCGCTGACACTCGTATTCGCATGCGTCGGCTGTGGTGCGTCGAACGGAGGCTCTTCCGAGGCAGAAAATACGGATGCCGGAACAGAAGCGGCCGGTTCCGCGGAAACAGAAGCGGAAGATGTAAAGTCCGAAGGCGTTATGACTTATGAGGAATATGCTGCTGCTGCGCTCGATTCCGAAGTTGTCATTGAGGCTTATGTACAGGCAAAACAGTCCTGGTGGGAAGATCAGGCTACTGTCTATGCGCAGGATAAAGACGGCGGATATTTCCTGTACAATATGGCATGTTCCGAAGCGGATTATGAAAAGCTGACGACCGGAACGAAGATCAAAGTAACCGGATTTAAAGCAGAATGGTCCGGGGAAGTCGAAATTATCGACGCATCTTTTGAAATCGTAGACGGAAACTATGTTGCCGAACCGGAAGACGTTACTTCCCTTCTTGGAAGCGACGATTTGATCAATCACCAGAATAAATTCGTATCGTTCAAAGGCATGACCGTTGAAGCGGCCGGCCAGGATGGCAGCGGAAACGATGTCGCATTCCTGTATAACTGGGATGGTTCCGGTCAGGACGGCGACGACCTGTACTTCAATGTTTCTTTGGACGGCCAGACTTATACGTTTACCGTAGAATCTTATCTGTGCGACAAGACGACGGATGTATACGCTGCCGTAAAGGGTCTGAATATCGGGGATACCGTCGATATGGAAGGATTCCTTTACTGGTATGAGGGCGTTAATCCCCATATTACTTCGGTGACGGTAAAATAAAAAATCGTCGCCCGGCGGCGACGATTATGAGAATGCTTCGCATTCTCCCCCGAAATGGTTTATGCTGTTGCAACTGAGAAAAAACCCCTTGTGTACCGGATGGCGGCATACAAGGGGTTTTCTTATGGCTGTTTATGACGTCGGCTTCCGCAGCGGGCAGTCCGACATGCTGATGCGGTTTCGCAGCACATTCAGCCCGCAGTCGTCCAGATAGTCCTGTAAGATCGGAATCGACTGGGACGAGGTGGGACCGATAATAATCTCTCCGATCAGATCGGCCATGTGCATTCCGAGTTTACCGCACATTCTGTTCAGATCGAGGGGATAATATTTTTTTATTCTGTCCTGCGCGACATGGTATTTGGATTCCACCACAAATTCGTTCAGAATAAAGGGTGAAATAACCAGCCGGCACTCTTTTTCGCTGGCAAATGACGGATGCTTGAAAGCCGCCGACTGTATCCAGGCATCCTGCATCAGTTCTTTTAATCCGGGCATCGTTTCCGAAAATTCCGTCGTCTCTTTCACCAATTTATAAAATTCATTCACCAGTCGATGCTCCCGCATATCTTCCTGATAATATACAGTCTGTAACGATACCGCTCCGCCGATCATTTTCTTCATGGGTGTCTCATGAAAAGCAATACAAACGCCTTGTCCAAGATGACCGTACCGTTCCCATTGGGAAGCATCGTCCCTGTATTTGGAAAAACAGGCCGCATAGGCTGAATAGTGAAATTCTTCTTCCATTTCTTTATGAAAAAAAACTTCCACTTTTTGGCCTTTTTCCTCTTCACCAGCCAGATTCAGTTTTTCTACAACCGCCTTACCGATACCGTTCATGAACAGACGCATTTCGGAAACGTCATTCATGTTCAGTACGTTGTTCAGTCGGAGTTCCGCACATCGGACAATACCGTCGAACGCGTTAAAATCAGTATAATGATACAGCATATTCTGCTTCCGCCTTTGCAAATGGTCCGGGAAGCGCCGCTATGCCGCGGTGTTCCCCGAGATAATCGCTGTCAAAAATAATCGAAGAACCGTCCGGATTCTCATACCGCTCTTCCGGCTCAAACGCATAGCCCAAAATGTCACTGTTGATAATACCTGTCTTAAAATCTTTCAACAACTCGTATACATTTGTTTTCAGAATATATTTTCCGTCCGTTTCGATGAGCTCCACAACAACTTTATCGCTGTCGTTTACGAGATGATGCGCTTCTTTTGACCAGGCTTTTGCACCGTTAAAATAAGCGTTGCCATCGATCCATACCGGAAGATGTGAAAAATGATATTTCTCCAGTTTTCCCATATCCGGTTGTTTGTCCATGTCAAACCAGCCAATCCATTCGTCATAATCCGGATATCCTTCGAACACGCAGGTGCCGACTACCTGATTATCTCTCGTCCGGGAACTGATGTCCTCTTCCTTTGTGCGAACGGGCCAGTTCTGAATAAAAATATTGTTATAAATTCTATTATCGCCATGCAGAATACTCATAAATCCCGCCACTTCCGTGCGATGCGGGATATGATAAGGCGTATAGCGGGGCTGGTTTACTCCCTCTACCGTCATATCCGTCCCTTTTCCCACTAATGTAAAAGAGCCAAGCATCAGGTTATGAACGCAGGCAACGCCCTGTGTCGCCAGACGCACCGCCGCTTTGGAAAGCATAATATTATTGTCCACAAGCGTCGGACCGTGTCCCACTTCGATAAAAATATCCTGACTCTCCATTGCGCCCTGTGCCATCGGCGTGTCTTCCGATGCGTAATTATCGTGTAACAGGTTCTGCGTAATACGGGTTCCCTGCGCCTGCCAGTCACACCAGATCCCCATCGTGCTGTGGTGGATATGGTTGCGGCGGAAAATCACGTCGATCGCGGCGTGGAACTTGATGCCTGCTATTTCCGCTCCGCCAAGCTGCTGCATATTGTTGATATGGTGAATATGATTATCCTCTATAATACTGAAAACGCATCCCATGCGTCCCACAATACCGGCCTGTTCACAATGATGGATATGACATCTTCTAACGATATGGCTTCCCACTTTTTCTTTCAGCCATCCGTGATACTGCCCGCGGCACACCGCATCTCGCTCCATCTGCGTCGGACTCTTCACATGCTTTCTCGTAAAGTAATGGTCATTCTCCGGGTCGTAATATTTTCCGAGCGAAATTCCCGCGCATTTACTGTTGCTGATCTCGCAGTCCTCAATAATCCAGCCTTTTGACCAGTGAGGTCCCACCATACCGTCCTGATAAGCGGCGGGAGGCGCCCATGTGGTAGCCGCTTTGTTCACGTTAAAGCCTGACAGGGTAATATAACCAATGCCCGTTTCGGAAGGCATAAAACAGTTCCGGCGGACATTAATTTCCACCTTTTCCTGATTCGGATCCTTTCCCTGAAAGTTCGCATAAATGACCGTTTCATTTCCGTCCTGCTCCGTGTACCATTTATAGACGGAATGCTCCCGTTCCCAGGAAGGCGGCCAGATTTCTCCTTTGATACATTCCTCCAGCGTTTCCGCCTCATATAACTGACGGTCATTCAGATAAACCGCACCCGTATGCCGCACGAGCGGCGCAAAATACCAGTCTCCTCCGACAAACGTCGTATATGGATTATAGTTTCCAAATACCCCGTTATCAATACGGCACACCCATACCGAATCCTGGTATTTTTCCCATGATTTGATTTCTTCAGCCCCCGTAATCACCGCACCGAGCGCTTTTTCGCTGCGATAGACGATACGCGCATCTTCTCTGCCTCCGTTTTTCGGATTGACATATTCGCGGTAAATGCCAGGAGCCACGATGACTTCGTCTCCGGGCTGTGCGGCCTGTGCCGCCGTATTCATGTGCTTAAACGGCATTTCCTTACTTCCGTTGCCGTCCCGGAATGCTGCCGCGTTTACATACCATATCATTTCAGTAATCCTCCTTTTTATTTTCTCCATTGCATTTTAAAATACTGCATAAAGCAAAAGAACTCCCTGCTCACAGGGAGTTCTGAAACGGAGACGGCGGGATTCGAACCCGCGTGCCCCGAAAGGCAAACTGATTTCGAGTCAGCCCCGTTATGACCTCTTCGATACGTCTCCACATGAAACAAATTATATATAGTTCAGCGCATCCCGTCAACTACCAATTTAAATTATTTAAATTTTTTGTTTGAACAATTTTTTAGTTTATCTGCATTATTAAATTTTCAATTTTTATTGGTAATTTTCATTTGTCTTGAAAAACTTGATATACATAATCAATTCATCCGCGCATTCCCGCAGTTTTGTGGATGATTCGTTGATTATCGTAATGGAAGAATCCAGCTCTTCCGCCTCAGCCGTCGTTTCTTCCGTTACCGCCAGGGAGTTTTGGGAAATCGCATTCAACTGTTCCGATGCTTCTACCAGGCCGTTCTTGGAACCGTTCAGCTCCGTCATGCTTTCTGCAATAGCGTCGATGCTTCTGACGGAATGCAGAATCTCTTCGTTTAACTTTGAGAAGACATTCTTGACTTCGGCTACCGTTTCATTCTGTTTCTGAATGCTTCCCTGTATTTCATCCATCGTAGCGACCGCATTCCCGGCATCTTCCAGCAGCTCCTGAACGACTTTATCGATCGCGGCTGCAGAATGGTTCGACTGTTCCGCAAGCTTCTGAATCTGATCGGCAACAACCGCAAATCCTCTTCCCTGCTCTCCGGCTCTCGCCGCTTCGATCGACGCATTTAACGCAAGCAGATTGGTTTCCTCCGCAATCGAAGCGATCAGCTCTGTTGCCGCCCGAATCTGCTGTGCCGAAGAGTTCGTCGTATTAGTCTGGCGCACAATGACTTCCATTCTCGTGCTCACATCTTCATCGACCTTCTCTAACCGGCTTACGGTATTCATGCCTTCGGCACCGCTTCCCTTAATCATTTCCATATCGGTGCGCAGACCGTTAAGCGTATCGGAAGACTGTTCGATCATTCTGCCGATCTGCTCCACATCCGCAGCTACATTTTCTGTCTGCTGCGACTGATCGCCGAGTTCTTTCGTAATCTCCTGCATATTGGAAGTAACATGATCTGCCGCCTGCGCAGTAGAATCCGCAATCCGCTCCATATTGACGACAGACTCATTAAGCATATCGGCGGCCCCCGTAAACTGCGATACCAGTTCCGTCAATTTATGATTCAGCAAATCTGCGCTTCTTGCGATGCTGCCGAGCTCATTTCTGCGCCGCAAGTCTTTCTCATCGATTTTCTGTGTCAGATCGCCGTCTGCCATAGCCGTCAGGATATTCGCCAGACGTTTCAGCGCGGCGATGATTCTGCTGACCATTATGATCACTATAATAAAAGTAATCACAATCGTACAGCCCGTAAAAATATACACCTGATTTATAATTTTACGGAAAAAGGAAGAATCCACTCTTTTATTCAAAAACGTATAAATAACCGCAATTATTTCCGAACCCAGAATACAAATCGGAAGCAAAGACAAAACCAGAATATCCACCCTTAAACTCTTTGCTCCGGTTCTTTTTTCTGCTTTCTCTTTTTTTTCCTGTCCGCCCATAAAACCCATCCCCCTCGTTATAAATGCCAGAAAAACAAATGCCTGCTTCGCAGTCGCTTGTTTTTCTTCTCCCGCTTCACTCGCAAAGACGCGCTTTCCGCGCTCTTCGTCCGTTTTCAACGGACCTTTGCTCGTTATAAATACCAGAAAAACAAATGCCTGCTTCGCAGTCGCTTGTTTTTCTTTGGTATTTATTACATTATACCATTTTTTTGTTTTACTGCAACAAAAGTATTTTTCCTGTTCTCTAATATGTATACGGATGATACGATATCTATAATCCAAAACTTTATTATGGGAATGGAGGACCGGATATGCTGACACTTGTCAAAAAGGCAATGCGCGGCGATAAAGAAGCTTTTATAGCGCTGATGGATAAACACAGCGACTCCATGCTTCGTATTGCCCACGGCTATCTTTCACAGGACGCCGACGTCGCGGATGCCATACAGGATACCATTCTGGATGCCTACGAACATCTTTCTTCTCTGAAGGAGCCGCGTTATTTTAAAACATGGCTGATTCGTATCCTGCTCAATAACTGTAATCATATTTATAACAGGAATAAAAACTATATTCCGCTGGACGAGGTTTCCGAAACGCTCTCCGATGAAACGCAGGAAATCGATACACCGCTTTTCAGATTTCATGAACTTCTCAGCTTCGTGTCTGACGAAAATCGGCTCTGCTTCCAGCTCTATTACGGCGAAGAACTGACCACAAGAGAAATTGCGGATATTCTGCATATCAACGAAAATACGATTCGGAGCCGTATGCACCGCGAAAAACTCAAACTGAAAGCAAGATTTCAGAACAGCGGCTATATGGCAACGGCCAGAAAAGGAGGCGCTTCTTCATGAAAAAAGAATACAGAGATTCCGATTTATACGATATTCTCCATTTTACACCCGAAGTTACGCCCGAAATGAAATACGGCATCGAGGATGCTTATGCACAGATCAGAAAGGGGACTGTAAAAATGAATAAAAATACTAAGATACAAAGCTGTCACCGAAAATACTTATTTCTGGGACTTGCCGCCGCGTTCCTTATCGCCTTCGGCTTCTGGGGATTTTCCAATCCCGTGCTTGCCGGCAAAATACCTTTTATCGGAAGAATTTTCCGTTTGGTGGAAAAGGATATCGGCTATTCCGGTGATTACAGCGAAAACGCCGTGCCGCTCGCCGCATCGGAATCCAAAAACGGCACTGAAAATGCCAACGCTGAAAATGCCAACGCTGAAAACTCCGGTTCAAAAGCGTCCGGTTCCAATGAAAACGCTTATTCCCAAACCGTAAACGGCGTTACCGTTACGCTTTCCGAAGCCAGCTATTCGGAATTGGCTCTGTACTTTTCCGTAGAAATATATTGCGAAGAAGGATTCCCGGAAGATTTTAACAGAGTTCAAAACATGAAGGATTATATGCTCTCCTACGATGTTCTGAACATGTTAAGCGCTCAGAAATTTGATTTTTCACAGGCAGATTCAACCCTTTATCCTACGGATATTGTTTACTGTTCGATAGAAAACGGTTTTTCCACCCCTTACAGCATCGAAGGAAACTATGCGGATTCTCACACTTTCCTGGGTGTTATCCGCGTAGAGCTGGATACGCTTCGAAGAACGCTGGATGTGAAATCGCTGCCCCCGGAATTTACCTATTCTTTTACCCTCCAAAAATTCTGGCATGATTTGAACGAAACCGCCAGCGTAAAAGAAATGGAGACAGCCGACGGATACCCTGTCACAATATATGAACCGGAGAAAAAAGTTTATGAAGGGCCGTGGGAATACACAATTCCCGTGTCGATGAATCAATCGTCCACACAGACGAAAGAACTCATGCAGACAAACGACGACGGCATCGGTATTGCAAACGTCATCAAGACGCCGTATGAAATCATGGCTGAGCTGATTCTGCCCAAACATGCGGATCCATTTGACTACATTATCGCCATCACGGATGCCGACGGCAAGCTCCTGGACTCCCAGGGAGAAAATGCGGAAGTCTATTCGGTTTACAACCGGAACACGGATACCGTTCATATCTATGTCGTAGATTACGATACTTTCATGGATGAATGCAAAGGAGACAATGCCGGCCGCCTTCCTGAAAAAGCCCTGTTCCAGACGACCGTGAAGTGGTAAACAGCACAAATGCAGACGATTGAGGCAAATTGCCCGATGTTAAAACTTTGCTAATTCTTTGCTAAATATTTGTTTGCATTCCGTTACGGTTATGCTAAGAAACGCCTTTTTCTGTTTTTATCTCCGAACTGCCCTATTATAATAAGCGTGCAGACAAAATCAAAGAGATAAAAACAGAAAGCGAGGCAGTTTTATGAACATAGGCATGATGATTATTGCAATTATCGGCGGTCTGGCAGGCCTTCTCAGTACCGTTTATCTGGTAGTCAGCCTTCCGGCCGTTATCATATGGAAGATTTTACGCCATTTTCGGTCCGGCTGTGCCTTGACGGACTAAAATTTCTTTTAGCATTTTCTTAGCGCGCCTTTCGTTTCCTTTTTGCAGAAAAAAGGTATAATGAATCTATCCCCGTGTGGAAAAGATATTCTCTGACGGAAAGAAAGGCGCGTACACCATGAAATCCAGAAAAATTTCAAATCTCATTATTACAGCTTCCTGTCTGACGGCGGCGACTGCGCTGGCCTTTCTTTTCTTTTATTTCGTCCCGAATAACGGAAGCAACATCGCATTGATTTATATTCTGGCTCTGATTATCATCGTCCGCTTTACGGACGGTTATCTTCCCGGCGTGTTTTCCTCCGTTATCGCAGTCATCTGCGTCAATTTCCTTTTTACCTATCCTTATTTCGCACTGAATTTTACATTGGCCGGTTATCCGATCACCTTTTTGGAAATGCTCGCTGTCACCCTTTTTACCAGCACGATGACGACAAATATGAAAGAACAGGCGAAACTGATCGCCGAACGGGATAAATTGTTATCAGAGGCCGAAAAAGAAAAAATGCGCGCCAACCTTCTCCGCGCCGTCTCCCATGACCTGCGCACTCCCCTTACCGGCATTATCGGCGCCAGTTCTTCTTATCTGGAAAACGGCGGTTCGCTGACGGAAGAGGAAAAAAACGCTATTGTTACGCATATTCAGGAAGATGCACACTGGCTCTTAAACATGGTGGAAAATCTGTTATCCGTAACGAGAATTTACAATCAGTCATCCAAAGTCAAAAAGACCGATGAATCCGTGGAAGAAGTTGTCTCCGCCGCCATGCTCCGGCTGAAAAAAAGAATCCCGGATGCACAGGTTTCTGCCTCTGTTCCTGACGATCTGCTTATCATTCCGATGGATGCGATTCTGATCGAACAGGTTCTGCTGAATCTGCTGGAAAATGCCATCATTCATTCCCAGAGCGAAAAACCGATTCTCTGTTATGTGGAAGATGACAGCCAGACGGTCACCTTCCATGTCAAAGATTTCGGCATCGGCATCGCACAAGACCGTCTGCATGCCATTTTTGACGGCGCCCCCTATATTGGCAGTTCGGAATCCGATTCCAACAAAGGCATGGGCATCGGCCTTTCTATCTGCAAAACCATTATTACGGCGCACAACGGCAAAATCGATGTCTGCAATCACGAACGCGGAGCAGAATTTTACTTTTCCCTGCCAAAAGAAAGGACATCATATGAATCCTAAAAAACAGCTTTTACTCATCGAAGACGAACGCAACATCTGCAACTTCATCATGACCACTTTAAAGTCCAACGACTATAAAGTCACGTATGCACTTAATGCGGAAACCGGCTTATCCCTTGCCGCATCCCAATGTCCCGATCTGATTCTTCTCGATCTGGGGCTTCCCGACATGGACGGAATCGAAGTTATCAGGAAAATACGAAGCTGGAGCAATATACCGATTATCGTCATTTCCGCCAGGACGCAGGAGCGGGAAAAAGTGGAGGCGCTGGATGCCGGCGCGGATGATTATATTACAAAACCTTTCGGTACCTCAGAAATGATGGCCCGTGTCCGTACCGCACTACGCCGGTCCGCTTCCGGCAGCGGGCCGCTTTCCTCTGCGCAGAATCGATATATTGCCGGAGGCCTCGTCATCGACTACGAAAAACATATTATTACAATCGACGGGGAAATTATCCATTTCACGCAGATCGAATATAAAATCCTGACTTTTTTATCCAAGAACGCGGGACGGGTCATCACATACGACTCTCTCATCTCCCACGTCTGGGGCCCCTTCGCGGACAGCAATAACCGGATTCTTCGCGTCAATATGGCAAATATCAGAAGAAAGCTGGAAAATAACCCGGCAGAACCGCAGTACATTTTTACGGAAATCGGCATCGGTTACAGAATGATCGATAATGAAAACCAATAGCATTTCCAGGCCCGATATGATACACTTGCGTAAGAAGAACCCGTGAAGCCGTCCCAAAACCGGCGGCATCCACGTTGAACCTGTTTTACCGGGATATCCGGGTTCTCCGGTTAAGCGGAAATGAGGGAAATATATGGCAATGGAAATGGACGAAAAATACATGCGGGAAGCCATAAAGCAGGCCAAAAAGGCTTATAAGCTGGGAGAAGTGCCCATCGGATGCGTTATCGTATATCAGGATCACATTATCGGAAGAGGATATAACAGACGGAATACCGATAAAAACACGTTATCCCATGCGGAAATCACCGCCATCAAAAAAGCCAGCAGAAAAATGGGGGACTGGCGGCTGGAAGACTGTACGCTTTATGTAACGCTGGAACCATGCCAGATGTGCGCCGGCGCCATCGTGCAGGCGCGCATTACCGAAGTCGTCATCGGCTGTATGAATCCGAAAGCCGGGTGTGCCGGCTCTATTCTCAATATTCTGGAAATGCCGCAGTTTAATCATCAGGTCCGGGTCAAAAGAGGGATTCTTGAGGAACCCTGTTCGGATATGCTCAAAACTTTTTTTAAAGAACTTCGCATACGGAACAAAAACGCGAAGAATGACGCCGAAAATGACAAAAATGGAAGTTGACAAAACGACGAAAAAACGATATACTTATTAAATCGCGCAGCCGGGGCGTTAGCGGTGCCCTGTACCTACAATCCGCTCCAGTAGGGGTGATGCCTGATTGAGGGCTTTGTTCTGTGCAGCAGCCCTTTATAAGTGGCGTTGAAGTTCGGGTCTTACGCAATGGGAATCCATGAACCGTGTCAGGGTGGGAACACAGCAGCACTAAGTGGAACCTTCCATGTGCCGTAAGGGTGCCTGGCGGAGTCAACTGTAAAGGTAACGTGTATGGGGCCGGTTCGAGAGAAGGCGCGCGGTTTTAAAATGAACCGGCCTCCTTTTTCATATCGTTCGGCCGGCTCAGTTCTGTTTCTTCTGCGCCGCTTTTTTCTCTCTTTTGATCTGATACATATTCCGATCTGCCAGTTCCACAAGAAGTTCCAGACTTGCTTTTTCCGCATCCGTTTCCAGAAAATAACCAATGCTGGCATCCAGTTTATAAGCCCTCGTATACCGGGCGTTATACTGCCTGATCGCATTTTTTATCCTGTCTATATATTCCAGGATGCCGTCTTCTGAATAATCGTTCAGGACAATAACGAACTCATCGCCGCCATACCGCGCCAGCAGTTCCCCATGCCTGCGGTTGTGCTCCAGAATATTTGCCATCGCCTTAATATAGGCGTCTCCTTCCTCATGTCCATACAGATCATTGACCGTTTTCAGCCCATCCATATCTGCAAAAATAATAGCAATCGGAAGCTGCTTTTTTTGTGCCTCTTCCAGAATCCGCGGCGCAAATTTATTATAGCCGGCCCGGTTATTAACTCCCGTCAGCTCATCATAAAGCCACATTTTGCTCAGACGTCCGAGCATGGCGTTCATCGTATCCTGTCTGCGCACCGTTTCCAATGCGTTATCAAGGCTCAGGATGAAATGTCGGAAAAAGCGTCCCTCCAGAGCCGGACGATAATTTCCTACAACGCAGTATCCGAAACAGTATTCCTGATGATGCAGCGGCATGACCAGATAAAAATTTCCCTGTTTTCCGCTTTTGCAGGAAGGCGGCAGCAATTCATTCCGGGGAAATCCTTCATAGCTGTTAAAAACGCCTTTTTCATAAGCGAGGGGAACCCAGACTTCTTCCGTATAAACCGTTTCATCCCGCCCGCGTTCTTTTCCTTCCGCCATGCGCTCCAGCTCTTCAAAGTAATCCTCTATGCTTCCGCACATGCACAAATAGAAATATTCGGGAGCCAGCAGCCTGATATACTGCTGTACGCATTCCTTAAAATCATCAAAGTTTTCCAGCCCGGTAAACTCCGCCGCACAGCATTTCAAAAGTTCCAGGTTGTCGTCTACTTCCACCGACTTTTTTACGTATATTTCCTGTAATTCCGCATGGGTATAACTATGTTTTTTATCGCAGCCGCAGGATTGTGAAAAAAGCGGTTTTCCATAAACGATATGTTCCGGCCGGGGATTTTCTCCCCGTATTGCTTCCATCAGCGTCCGACAGGCAATTTCGGCCGCGGCATATTCGCCGCGCCTGACCGTCGTCAGACGTGGATGGTTCAGCTGCGCAATCGAACTGTCATCATATCCTGTCACAAGAATATCTTCCGGAATCCGATAACCGGCTTCTTTCAGCGCCAGAACCGCACCGACCGCCATATAGTCATTCGCCGCCATAACAGCATCCGGCAACGGCCTGTCCGTCTGAAGCATTTCTTTTACCGCCTGAACACCGCTCTTATATGTATAATCACCGTATGCGATCAACCGGTCATCCCATTCCAGCCCGTACTGCCGCGCCGCCTGCCTGTACGCATCCAGCCTTTCTTTCGCATCCTGGTTTTCCACAGGACCCGAAATATAAAAAATGCTCCGCACCCGATGTTCTTCCACGAGATGCTCCACGATGGCATGAATGCCCGATTCATTTTCCATCCAGATATTGAGCGCGCCGTCTGTTTTGACTGCCATGGAAACACAGGGAACGCCGGCTTGTCTGATCCGGTCAATCAACGCCTGTCTGACCTTCACATCATGAATTGTCTCCAAATTTGTAATCACACCGTCATATTGTGCAAAATCCGGCAGATTATAAATATTGTATTCTCCCTTTTCATATTTAAAACGAGACGTGTAATACCATCCGTCACATGTAAAAATATAGACGTTTATTCCTTCCGGAAGCGCGCTGTCCAATATGCCGTTGATCATTCTTTTCTGCGTATCGAACCCTGCGCCGCTCATTAATACCGCAATATTCATTTGTTTACACCTGTCAGTCTGCTTCCGCAATATTCAAATGAAAAGTTGAAAGCGCTATCCTTTCAACTTTTTACTCAAAATATAATCTTTCGCATATTATAGCATATTTCACCCGTACAGACTATATTAAAGCTCTACTTTCCTCAAATAATAACCAAATTTACCTTCTTCCGCACCTCCTCCCTCACATTCAAATGCCTCAAATCCGAACATCAGCGCCACCATCTTTTCCCTCTCATAAAATACGCCCGGCACACCGAGATAGAAATCTTTTTCCCTGCCAAGTATCAGATAACGATAATTATAAAAACCATGCAGAAGAAAACTGTTATTGACAAGATGCTGGTAGTTTTCCCGCAGAACAATAAAGTCTTTCGGTTCCAGTTTTATATAGATTCTGTTATCACCGTACGGGTGAATCTGCTCATAAGTCGTGAGCAGCTGCTCCCATTTATTTTCATACAGCGGCATATGCTCCTGTCTTCCGGTCGGAAGGCACTCCGCCTTTGTAAGCGTTTTCTGGAATAATCTGTTTTCTATGAACGGTCCTTTTTCATGCGGTTCTGTCATGGGCGGCCTATTTTCGCGCTGTTCCTCCATGCGCACCCTCTCTTCACGTTCTTCTGCCGTGAACGGCTTCTCTTCACGCTGTTTTTTCATGAACGACCATTCTTTGCACTCGTCTGCCATGGGCGGCCTTTCTTCATGCTGTCTTTCCGCACGCGGCTTTTCTTCGGACCGTTCTTCCATGTGCGGCGCTTCCTCCCATTGGCTTTCCATGCGCGGCTTCTCTTCGTGTCGTTCCGCCATGCGCGGCGTTTCCTCCCGCCGTCTTTCCATGCGCGGCGCTTCTTCTCTCTGTCTTTCCGTATGCGGCCGCTTTTCCGGTTTTTCTGCCCCAGCGTTATTAACTGCGATCGACCGGCTTTCTCCTTTTATTCTATTCGTATCAGACAGAATAACTTCGGCCCGCAGAATCTGTTCCGCCGCACTTCCGTTCCATTTTCCGTTCCCGTCTTTTATAATGAGCATGCCCGCCTCCCGCCAGCCTGTCTCACTTTGTAAGCGTATCGGAAAATTTCCCGTGACTGTTCCCGGAAGCTTTTTGACCTGAAGTTCCAGGCAAAATATATCTCCCTTTTTATCCGCTTTCAGATAACCCGCGTTTTGTTCTCTCACATCCTGATAAAACAGCCCCAGGTACATAATTTCTTTCTGGCACATCTTCTCACCTCTCTCTATTCTATATATATGTCGGATATACCAAAAAATGCCAGATGATTTCTCATCTGGCATCTCATACCGTTTCTTTTCCCTGTTTTCTCAATATCCCAAAGAATCCAGGTACTTCATATAGTTTACAACCATCAGGGCTATTTTAAAAGTCAGCGCATCGTCAAAGGTCCGAATATCCAGCCCGGTACTCTTCGCCAGTTTTTCAATGCGGTAAACAAGCGTATTCCTGTGTACAAACAGCTGTCGGGATGTCTCCGATACATTCAGATTGTTCTCAAAAAATTTATTGATGGTGGTCAGCGTTTCTTCATCCAATTCATCCGGCACGTTCGCTCCGAAAATTTCATTGATAAAAATCTGACAGAGATTTACGGGAAGCTGATAAATCAAACGACCGATTCCCAGTCTGTTATAAGCCGTGACTCTTTTCTCTGCGTAAAAAATCTTGCCTACATCCAGCGCCATTTTTGCCTCTTTATAAGATTTGGATACATCCCGCAGTTCTTCCACGATCGTACCGTATGACACACGGACATTCATCATTGCTTCCATATTCATCATATCTACGATGGTATTCGCCGTCTGGTCCAATACCTCATAATCTTCTTCCGGCTCTATTGCTTTAATCAGAATCACATTGCTCTCATCAACCGCCGTAATATAATCGCCGATCTGAGAGGAAAACATCCCATTCAGCAATTCCGAAGCCGGACTTTCCTTCTCACTTCCGGTCTCAACGAGAAAAACCGCTCTCGGCACGTTTACTTCGATATGCAGCTTTTTGGCACGATTATAAATATCCACAAGCAGCATATTATCAAGCAGCAGATTCTGGAAAAAATTATTTCTGTCATATTTTTCTTTATAGGCTATAATCAGATTCTGCAGCTGACTGACTGCGATCTTTCCGACCATATAAGTGTCTTCGCCTACCCCTCTTGCATCGAGCACATAAAGCGGTTCTCCTTCATCCAGTATCTTCAATAAATGATGCGTTCCGATTACCTGGCTGTCTGCCGGTGACTCCACAAATTCCGTAATCAGATTTAAAGCCAGATCATTTAATTCAAAAGTGGATGCTACAATGTTCCCTTCTAAATCTAATACACATAAATCAACTTTGGTAATGGATTTTAACTCTTCAATGCTGGTTCTGATAACCTGACTTGATATCATGTCCATACTCCCTTCCCTATATGTTAATAAATCGCCGCCCGGCAGCGACGAGTTGAGAACGTTTCTCATTCTGCCTGGAAATGGTTTACACCGCCGCAATTTCCTGTAAGATTAAAAAGGGGATGCTGCCGCATCCCCTTTCATAACTGTGATTAGTTTGTGATAACCTGCTCTGTCTCTTTGTCAAATACGTGAATCTTTTCAACATCAAACGCAAATTTAACTGAATCACCAGGTCTTGCCGTTGTACGGGAATCTACTCTTGCTGTAATCGGGAACTCAGCGAGATCAAAGTATAAGTATACTTCTGCACCGAGCAATTCATAAACTTTAATGGTAGACTCAAATACGCATTTCGCAGATTCGATAAATGCAGGTGAATCATATACGTCTTCCGGACGAATACCGAATGTAACAGTCTTTCCAGCATATCCGCCGCTGATCAGCTTCTTGGATTTATCTGCCGGAAGAGGAATGCTGCTTCCTGCAACCTTCAGGCTTGCTGTGTCGCCGCTTACTTCAACAACCGCGTCAAGGAAGTTCATCTGCGGTGAACCCATGAATCCTGCAACGAACAGGTTCTGCGGTTTCTCGTATAAGTTCTGAGGCGTATCTACCTGCTGAACAACGCCGTCTTTCATAACAACGATTCTTGTACCCAGCGTCATAGCCTCTGTCTGGTCATGTGTTACATAGATGATCGTTGTGCCCAGTCTCTGATGTAATTTAGCAATCTCTATACGCATCTGCACACGAAGTTTAGCATCCAGGTTGGAAAGAGGCTCATCCATAAGGAATACCTTAGGATTACGAACGATAGCACGACCCATAGCAACACGCTGTCTCTGACCACCGGAAAGAGCCTTCGGCTTACGGTCTAATAACTTCTCAAGGTCAAGAATCTTAGCAGCCTCTTCTACTTTTCTCTTGATCTCGTCCTTCGGAACTTTTCTTAACTTAAGTCCGAATGCCATATTATCGAATACGGTCATATGCGGATACAGAGCGTAGTTCTGGAATACCATCGCGATATCACGATCCTTCGGCTCAACATCGTTCATGAGCTTGCCGTCGATGCAGAACTCACCGGAAGAAATCTCCTCAAGACCTGCGATCATACGAAGGGTTGTGGACTTACCACATCCGGACGGACCTACGAAGATAATGAACTCCTGATCCTCTACCTCAAGATTGAAATCCTTAACAGCCTCAAAGCCGTTCGGATATACTTTACAAATGTTCTTTAAAGATAAACTTGCCATTGGACTAATCCCTCCTAAAATTTGATTACGTTTTTGATATATTTACTATACAAAAAAATTGTCCAAAATACCATAGACCGCCTACACAAAGAATCTTTGCTTTTCTTGTAGGATGTCACAGTGCTTTAGACAGTTTTTGCGTTATTTCGTCAAACTGACGGGTTTTTGATAAAAAACTGTACGGATTGACGAACCTATCCCCATGTATTTTCAGCGCTGTCGCTCTCTTATGCCATCGTTCTTGCACAATAATATCACGTAACGCTTGATTATCTGGCAGGACTCAGCGATAAGAAATCTTAGGAAGAGCTAAACAGAGCCGCTTCACGCTTTTTTTCCATTAACTCTCTTTCCCCGATTCTATTCCAATTTTCCATATTTGCATTTTCATATTGTCTTATCCAAAACTCCAGTTGTTCCTTTATATGCGCTTTATCATCACATTCATCTGCAAGTATTTCATATTCCTCTAAATATTGTGCTATTGGCATAACATCATCCTGCAAATCAAAATATTTTTCTATGTACTCCTTTAAATAAACAAGTACACTCGTTTTCCCCACCCCATTTTTTCCGGTTATAATCAAATTTTTTCTCTCTGTTTTGGACAGAAAAATATCAATTTGTCTTAAATGCCTTATCTGCTTTATTGCTAATCTGGAAAAGAACTT
>ERZ808054.484-NODE-484-length-37315-cov-19.782292_pt1 | contig 37315 bp, 39 predicted proteins | sample MGYA00380201_ERZ808054 | MGnify/ENA primary metagenome ERZ808054 (study PRJEB31490, sample SAMN06133419) | mouse gut metagenome | isolation source: Z5_2 | host: mice | place: China: Chengdu | collected 2015-05 ...
GTAAAGATGCCAATATTTTACGAACATTCAGAAACCCGAGAATATACCTTTCCGAAAGGAAATTCCAGCCCTGCAGGCGGCAGTCCCGGGTTTTTGTAAAGGTATACCTTAACGAAAGGAAGGAGCGTGTCTGTTTATGGGAGATATCTACGGATATATCAGGGTCTCGGAAAAAAGCCAGAACCCGCAGAGACAGCGGGACATCATGACGGAGCAGGAGGGAATCCCCCCGAAATACATTTTTGAGGACAGGGCAAGCGGCAGGGATTTTAACCGGAAGGCATACAACGCCCTCGTGGGGACGGAAAACACGGTGCCGCTCCTCCATGCGGGCGACCTGCTGGTGATATACTCGATCGACCGTCTGGGGAGAAATTACACGGAGATTAAGGAGCAGTGGAAACATATCACCCGGACACTCGGGGCGGATATCAAGGTCATCGACATGCCGCTCCTGGATACACGCTCCACAAACGGAAACGACCTCGAGCGGACCTTCATCGCCGACCTCGTCCTGCAGATATTGTCCTACTGTGCACAGAAAGAAAGGGAAAATATCCTGGCCCGGCAGAAGCAGGGAATTGCCGCCATGAAAACCGTCGATGGGAAAAAAGTCTCCCTTAAAACAGGAAAACCTACCGGCCGCCCTGCCATAGGTTACCCGCGGGACTGGCCGGAAGTCTATGCCAGATGGAAAAATAAGGAGATTACTGCCGTGGAGGCAAGGCAGCTTCTGGGGCTTAAAACAACCACCTTCTATAAACTGGCCCGTCAGTACGAAACGGACCAACCGCCTGCCGACTCCATGTAAAATATCATATTTAACACTGCAGGGGAAATTCCTGATAATCCTCCGCTTCCCCTGCCGCAGAAAATGCCTGTTCCCCGGTAACATGATTCCGGGGGACAGGCATTTTTCTTTAACTACCCCCAGGCACACGTCTGATAACAAATGCGAAAATATTAATTGTCAACATACAATTGTTAATATTTAACTATTAAAAAAGGTTGAATTAATGATAAAAATTCCCTTTACGTTTTCATTGACGTTAGAACATACTTTGGATATAATATAAGTACATAAATAAATACAAAAAAACGTACATTTCTATAAAGGAGGCATGAGCCATGTTAGCGGTAAAATCTGTAAATGTCCGGGATAACTTTAAAGAATGGTGTGATAAAATCAGCATGGGTGAAACCGTTGTTATTTCAAGACCACGAAACGAAAATATCTACATGATAAACGAAGCTGAATACAACGCCCTGCAGAAAGCAAAGCGAAATGCTGAATATCTTGCAATGCTGGACGAAAGCCAGGCACAGTATGAGCGTGGAGATACGATATCATTCAGCATGGAAGAACTGCGGGCAATGGAGTCCGATGACTGGAAGCCTACGCAAAAAGTCTTAGACTTTGAGCGCAAACACGGAATCAAAAACCCGGGAGCGACAAACAATGAATGATTTCACGTTTACGAAAAAAGGCTGGGAACATTATCTATACTGGCAAGTTCGAGACCGTAAAACACTAAAGAAAATTAATAGTCTGATAGATGACATAAAACGAAACGGCGTGATGCAGGGAATCGGTAAACCAGAACCATTAAAACATCGTCCAGGCTTTTCAAGACGAATTGACGATGCAAACCGTCTTATATATGACGTTGACGAATTACAAAATATTAAAATCATTTCCTGCAAAGGACATTACGAAGATTAAAGAAAAGGAAGCTGTCAAAATGGCGCTTCCTTTTCTGCATGCCTCTCTGGCATCATATTTTCCCCGTAGCGTGTTTAAAACTGATTTAATGTATTATACCTGTACAATTAAAACGCCTTAAAATGGATTCTGTGCACTCTGAACACTATCATATTCAATAATACTTAGCTAATGAAAAACAAAATAATAACTTTAAAGTATAATATATCACTAGGAGGAATGATATATTTGTACGAAATACATTTTTACAAAGACAGGAACGGCAATGGATTTGTCCTATTACATGTTTTTATGAAACAGACACAGAAAACACCGCCACGGGAAATAAAGAGAGCGAAAAAGAATTTAGCAGATTATCAAGAAAGAAGGAAAAATAATGAATATCCACAAGCAATAGGACTGGCACAAGAGAATCTGGCAGATTTAAATGAGCGTGGGGCTGTAGCTATCGGAAATGGTGCTTTAGAATTTATGGATAGTATTCTTACACAAGAGGAACTTATTGAAAGCGATCTGCGAGTGTCAATTATCAGGGAAATGATTAAGGCTCGGCAGGAAAAAGGAATAAGTTAAAAAAAAACTGGAAGAATTAAGCGGCGTAAAGCAGCCTATAATTGCAAGAATGGAAAAAGGCAGCACCAGTCCACAGTTAAATACGATCCTAAAAGTATTAGCTCCGTTGGGAAAAACGCTTGCAGTTGTTCCGTTAGAAACAGTAAACAAATAATGTATGACAGAAAGCTGCCTTAAATAACGGTGGCTTTTCATCCTAATTTCCTTTCTTTACTGTTCGTAATTAGAGATTTCTTTTTAAATCTTCACTTATGGATTTAGTACGGTTTGAAAAGAGTGCGGAAAAGCAGACAAAGTTCCATGCCGTTCCTTCCATAATCGGGTTTGTATCTGTCATTTTGGGATACTGTATTGCCCTCGACATCCTGCGGGGCGAAAAATCTGTCTGGTTTTCAGTCGGGTTTTATACTGTTGGAATGCTTACATTTACACTCATACTTTTGGGAACAGTGCTTTTTATTGCATCTTTTCTCCCTTATGCGGTACAGACCGGCAGGAAAAATAAGAAGAAATTTTATACGGAAACAAGAATCATTACTTCACCGGGTTTTATATACCGGATGCGCTCCCATTCAAAAACGCTGATCATGCTCACATTATTGTCTGCCGCAACTTTGACTGTTTCAAGCGTTATGGCTCTCTCCCTGTATTATCCGATTGCAGCAGTATCCCGCATTGCGCCGTCAGAAATCGAGTGCCGTATTGAAAAAGAGAGCGATCTGTCCGCAATCATGGAAACAGTGAACAACTATTCCTCCGGAGATGATGTTACATTCCTGCAGACCGATATTTATAAAGTTACTTCGACTGCCGGACAACTCCCCATGGAATACAGTGTCGGAACTTCCAGAGGAGATGCTGACAACGAAAAAATTCTTCGTAGTGCGGGTTTTGAATGTATCTCATATGCCGACTATACCGCCATTCTGAAAGCGCAGGGGCGGCAAAAGGCTTTGGAACAATTTACAGCACTAAACAACAATGAGTGTATTTTTGTAAGATACCAGCCGGCTTCCGGCAGGGACGAAACAGGCAGCACTTACCCACTGCTCATAAACAATACTGAAATACCTGTCACTGTGACTATGACCACATTGAATAATCCTTTTTCTTTTGCGAACAGCGTTGGTACTTTGATCATAAGTGACAGTTTATACAAAATGATATCTGAAAATGCTGCCCCCGAAACGAAAATCCTAAGTATAAACGGAAGTTCCATAACAGGAAACGAAGATCTGTTTCAGGCTCTGTCTGCATATTTGGATAACAGCCCTTACCTGCAGGGCAATTCCCACAGGATACATGAAGTGGTTTCCCTGAGCAGTTCCACCTTCCTGCTGATAGGCTTTCTTGTCGTATTATTCTTTATAGCAACAGGCAGCATTCTGTATTTTAATAACATTTCTGCCATAGCCGATTCAAAATCCGACTACGATATCCTCGTAAAAATGGGATATACGAACAGGAAGATTAAAAAAATCATCAGGAAACAGGCAATCACATTTTTCAGCATTCCGTTTCTGTTCGGACTGGCAGACTGTATCTTTGCCACATTAGTATATAAAACAGCGCTTATGCAGAACCTTCTGGCGAACAGCATTGTTTTATACGCCCCTACGATATTGGCCATTGCGCTGACATTGATCATTTATCTGATTTATTACTATATGACTGTCCATACCTGTTGTAAAATGGTTTTGGGTAAATTTTATAGTTAACGATACTGGAAATTTCGTTTTCGGCCTTGCAGAAGCTACCGTATATGGCTCCTGCAAGAGACGGAAACAGAAATTTGTTATGTCGTTTACTATAGTTGTATGCACACAGATAAATTGATATAATTCAGAAATGGATAAGGGGACAAAAATATGAAGCGTATTATCATTAAGTTTTTGCTTTTTATAAACTCCACCCTGCTTATAATATATATGGGGCTGGAAATAAATATCCAGATGCCGTGCAGCATCAGCAAAATCGTATCATTATTTCTGTCATCTTTGATGCTGATCGACGCTGCTTATGTGAGTTCCTGCAACATCAGAGATAATAAAGCCATCTCTTTGTTTTGCGGTCTGCTGGCACTGGACAGCTGGTATATACTCCTTTCAGTTTCGGACAACGCCATGGCAGATATTGTTTTTTATGCCTTAAGTCCGGTTATATGGTACGTTTTCATAAATTTCATACTCATGTTTTTATTTCAGGGGAGCGGTTATAAATTCAAAAAGGCAGCAAACCTCTGCCTGACCGGAACCTGTATCTGCTCCCTCATCGGCATTTTAATATCAGACAATGTGTTTGCACTGTTGCATGACATCCAGTTTCTGGTAAGCTGGCTTTGTTTCATTTTTGTTGTTGCTTACCACAGAAAAAGAACTGCTTTTGTCCTCAAAGCAGAATGGAAGTCCATTCTGTTCTCTCTTGTGGTAATAATCATTTTATTCATTGCATACTGTCTTACCACAATGAGAATAACAGGAAATCTTTCAAACTTTGGAGTATATATCCCTGTCCTGCTGTTCTCCATGAGTATTCATGGTATTATACTGAAAGAGCATCGCAGTTTTCCATTGTCTGCCATATTCAGCAGATTCCAGTTAATGTTGATCCTGCTTTTCGGCGTTACCATTTGCGGCCTGATCACAATGACTCTGGGGATCGGCTGGTTATCCTTCCTTCTTATGTTGGACGCTGTGTTTATATTTATCTATGTCTGTAATATCATACTGGATTTTAATTTAAGGCAGGGAGGAGGCAACATGATTATGGAAAGCAAATACAATGCAGCATTAGCACAATTAAAGCAGGAAGAGCAGATAAATCTTGAATTTTCAAATTTTCTTCACGACCATGTACTTCAAGACCTGCTTTCCATAAAAAATATGATGCATAAATCAACAAGCCCTGATATACAGAAAATAATCACAGAAACTCTTGACAGTATGAATATCTATATCCGTGAGCAGATGCAGAATTATCATCCTGTATTGCTGTCAAAACTTACTGTAAAAGAGAATTATCAAAATCTGCTTGCATATATTGCACAGTCATTTCCTGAACGCCACGTCAGCGTTGTTTTTGACTGCCCGGACTCTTTATTTTTAGTTCCGCCATATGATATTTTCATATACCGGCTTTTGAAAGAACTCGTCACGAATGTTTATAAACACTCTACGGGAGAAAAAGCATGGATAACACTTACACAGGATAATGGAATGATAGTCTTATGCGTAAAAGATAACGGGAGTGCTGATGCCGGCAGCCTCACCTGTGCAGACTCTTCAAAGCACAAGGGTCTTGCATTAAGCACTGACCGTGTTCACAGCATGGACGGCACCGTAAGTATAAGCCAAAATTTCCCACATGGAATCTGCGTCTGTGTCAACCTGCCAATGAAAGGGGATGCTTCTTATCAATATTTTATTAGTCGATGACCACGTTCTATTTTCCAAAAGTCTGGAAATTGCATTATCAGACTATCCGGAAATCAAAACCTTTAAAAGTATCAATGATATTTCCCTGTTGGATAAAGCCATTGAAGAAGACGCTCCGGACATTCTGCTTATGGATATCAATTTAAAAAATATAACGTCTGAGGACGGTCTGGAATTAGCAAAGCAGATATTATACAATCATCCGGAGCAGAAAATTGTTATCCTGTCCGGATACGATCTGCCGGTATACCGCAACGAAGCCAAAAAAATCGGAGCAAAAGGATTTATCAACAAAAATACTGAACCGGAAATGTTGATTGCTTTTCTTTCACAGATCATGCAGGGAAAATTTATCTTCAACGGTTCCATTCCGTTTTTAGAAGAATTAACTGACTGTGAAAAACAGATTTTGCAGCTTATAGCTGACGGCAGAAAGCGGAAAGAGATTGCACTCACACTTTATATCAGCGAGCGAACCCTCTCCAATCATTTACAGCATATATTTGAAAAACTTGATGTTTCCTCCTCTGTCGAAGCTGTAACCAGGGCGATTCAATTAGGATACCTCCCGCCGATTTGTTAATTTCTCATCAAATACAGGAAGGCAGACAGAAAGGAACGGTCGTTTTTATGAAAATAGACAGACTCATCGGCATCCTGTCCATCCTCCTGCAGAAGGACACGGTCACGGCGCCTTATCTGGCAGATCATTTTGAGGTTTCCAGACGGACCATCAACCGAGATATCGAAGACTTATGCAAGGCCGGTATCCCCATCGTCACAAGACAGGGAACCGGCGGCGGCATCTCCATCATGGCGGATTACCGCATGGAGCGCACCCTGCTGACCACAAGGGAAATGCAGGATATCCTGGCCGGACTGCGCAGCCTCGACAGCATCAACGGCACCAACCGGTACGGACAGCTTATGGAAAAGCTCTCTGCCGGTTCCTCGGACTTTATGTCCGGCGGCCAGTCCGTGCTCATTGATCTCTCTTCCTGGTACAAGGATGCTCTGGCCCCCAGGATCGAACTGATCCGCCGTGCCATCGACAGCTGTCTGGCGCTGGAATTTCTCTACTACAGTCCGTCGGGAGAAAGCAAAAGATGCATCGAGCCATACTACCTGATCTTCCGCTGGTCAAGCTGGTATGTGTGGGGATGGTGCAGGAAACGGGAAGATTTCAGACTTTTTAAACTAAACCGCATGGATTGTCTGCAGGAGGCGGACACCCCTTTCGTAAAAAGACCCGTCCCCCTGCCGGATCTGAAAAACGAACGGATCTTTCCCGGCGGCATCCGGGTGAAGGCTTTGTTTGACGCCGCCTGCAAATGGCGGCTGGTGGAGGAGTTCGGGACGGCGTGTTTTACCGAGCAGGCAGACGGAAAACTATTGTTTCACGCAGATTATACCCATAAAGAAAACCTGGTCACGTGGCTTTTGACCTTCCGCGACCAGGTAGAGCTGCTTGAACCGGTGGAAATCCGCAAAGAACTGCAGGCGGCGCTCAGAAATACGCTGAAAATATATGACTGATCAAAACAGCCGCCTGCCCTTCGCCGGCAATGTCAATACCGTCAGGTTCACACGGATGTAGCTGCCGCAGTTTCACAGGAACTATGATCCGGAAACCGTTCGGGATCACAGGTAACTCCCTGACGGTCATAATAGTCTTTGACCGCCGCCCGGACCGCTTCCTCGGCCAGAACAGAACAATGCACCTTATGCGGCGGCAGACCGCCCAGAGCCTCCGTCACTGCCTGATTCGTCAATCCCAGCGCCTCTTCGATCGACCGCCCCCTGATCATCTCCGTCGCCATGGAACTGGAAGCGATCGCCGACCCGCAGCCAAAAGTCTCAAACTTAACGTCCGTCACAATATCATTTTCAATTTTCAGATAGATCTTCATAATGTCGCCGCACCTGGCATTCCCCACTTCTCCCACGCCGTCCGCATTCTCGATCACTCCCACATTACGTGGATTTCTGAAATGCTCCATCACCTTTTCACTGTATAATGCCATGCTCCTTTGCCCTCCTTCTATATCACAAACTCTTTCCTGCCGTTTACCTTATCCTTCCACAGGGGCGACATATTCCGCAGATAGTCAACTACCTCCGGCACGGCCCGCAGGATCTCTTCCACCTCTTCTTCCGTATTGTCCGCACTAAGCGACAGCCGCAGAGAACCGTGCGCCACCTCATGCGGTCTGCCGATCGCCAACAGCACATGGCTGGGATCCAGCGAACCGGAAGTGCAGGCGGAACCGGAAGAGGCACAGATCCCCCTGTCATCCAGCAGCAAAAGCAGGCTTTCTCCCTCAATGCCCTCAAAGCAGAAGTTTACATTGCCGGGCAGGCGGCTTACCCTGTCCCCGTTCAAGACAGCGTGCGGAATCCGGGAAAGCCCGTCGATCAGGCGGTCACGCAGCCGAAACAGCTTTTCCCTGCTGCCTTCCATATCCGCACAGGCTTCTTCCAGCGCCGCCGCCATTCCCATAATAGCCGGTACATTCTCTGTACCGCCGCGTCTGCCCCGCTCCTGTGCTCCGCCCTCGATCAGATTCGTCAGCGGGATGCCCCGCCTCGCGTACAGTACCCCCGCTCCCTTTGGCCCGTGGAACTTGTGGGCCGAAAGCGAGAGCAGATCGATGTTCTCTTCCCGCACATGGATCGGAAGGTGCCCTGCTGCCTGCACCGCATCAGTATGAAAAGGCACCTTATGCGCCTTGCATATGGCCCCGATCTTCGAAACCGGCATAACGGACCCGATCTCGTTATTGGCATACATGACCGTCACCAGACAAGTATCCTCCCTGATCGCCTGCTCAACCTGTTCCGGATAGATCATGCCGTTTTCATGAACCGTAAGCAGTTCTATCTCAAAGCCCTCTCTGCGCAGTCTGTCCAGCGTATGTAATACCGCATGATGCTCAAAGGCTGACGAAATAATATGCTTCTTTCCTGTTCTTTCCCCGAATCTGGCCGCCGAGAGAACCGCCTGATTGTCCGCCTCACTGCCGCCGGAAGTAAAATAAATCTCTTCCGCCGCCGCACCGATACAGGCCGCAATACGTTCCCTGGCGGACTGCAGAGCCTCCGCCGCCTTCTGCCCCGCCCCATACAGACTGGACGGATTCCCCCAGATCTCTTCCATATAAGGAAGCATCGCATTGATGGCTGTTCTGCTCATTTTCGTAGTTGCCGCATTGTCTGCATATATCATATCTGTTCCCCTGCCTTTCCTGTTCTGTTTTCTATTTTTACTTTTGTCTCTGTCTCTGTCTCTGTCTCTGTCTCTGTCTCTGTCTCTGTCTCTGTCTCTCATAGGATATCTTATTAAACCTACTTTGTCAATAGGTTTATGGGCGTATTAATATACTAACCTTTTGCCAATAAGTAGGAAATAATGTTTATCAGCATGAGCTTTTATATTGCGAGATGAATGATATGCATAGATATAGTGTTGAAGAGGGTCAGCTTAAAGGATATAATAATAATATCCTATATATTATCGAAGGAATAAGAAAGAAAGGATGGTTTGAGATGGAATCTGAAGATAAAAAAATAAATGATTTAGAAATGGCCAAAAAGCGTACCCACAAGATTTTGATTACAGATATGGCTATCGAAAAAGTGCCGTTAATTAAGTATAGAGAGATCCCTGAAAGTGAATATTTGATGTTGCAGGAATTGGCAAAGGAAGTATTGATGGTTTCTAAAAATGAGAATGATTCTAATGAGGTGGCGCTTACCTATAGCCTCGATTATAGAAATCTGATTGCCGAAGGAAAAGAGTTTATGGGAGTTGCTTTAGGGGATGAACATTCGGTTGATCCTTGCATGAATACAGTAGCATATCATTTGATAGCGACTTCTATTCAATGTGTTGTTATTGTACTTCATAATCATCCATCATTATCGAAATTCTCATTGGAAGATGTAAAATTTTTTCTAAGTAATAGAACTGTTAAAATGATGGTAGTAGTTACAAACTTGGGAAATATTTCATATCTTGTAAAAAAACAAAATTATAACCACAAAAAAGCGATAGAAATATATAATCACTCGGTTAGTGTCCATAACAAAGGAAATAATCTACATGATTATCAAAAGGCTGTATTCTGTTTTCTTTCCAATTGTTACGAAGCGAATATTGTATACGAAGATCGTTAGGAGGTGTTAATATGGCAAAGAAAGCTATTTTGAGTGAGAAATTAGAAGATAATAAGGCTGCTGCTGAATGGGGGATCAGACAGGCAGAATTAATCAAAAAAAGTGAAGATATAACACGGAGATTAGCAGAAAAATATATACCTATTATTCTATCGCGTAATGAAAGGAACAATTAGCAGTCAAAAAAGCCGACTTCGGCCATAGATCCCGTGGAGGAATCAAGGCTGTTTGAGAAAATTTACGAGTATTCCCGTGAAAAAACAGCGATCATCGTGACACACAGGATGGCCTTTGCAAAATTGGCAGACCGGGTACTGGTCATGAAGAACGGAAAAATAGTGCAGGACGGAACACATGAACAGCTTAGTCTTGGCCTGGACCTTTGCCGCATAAGGACGCAGCTGCACAATGATCACTTATAAACCATGCATGTACAGAACAGAAATGAGGCTTACCATGATCTCAACCAAAGGAAGATACGCCCTGCGTGTGATGCTCGACCTCGCACAGCAGGATCCGGACCATTATACACCGTTAGACGAAATTGCCACCCGACAGGGAATCTCCAAGAAATATCTGGAGATCATCCTGAAAGTCCTTGTCCGGGAGAAACTGCTCAAGGGTCTTCGCGGCAAGGGCGGCGGCTACAGGCTCACACGCACCCCACAGGAATACACCGTCGGCGAAATCCTCGAACTGACAGAAGGTTCCCTCGCCATCACCGCCTGCCTGCAGGCCGACGCGGAAATCTGTGAGAAAGCGGACACCTGTATGACGCTGCCCATGTGGAAACAATTTGACAGGATGGTGCATGATTTCTTTTACCACATTACACTGGAAGATCTTTTGCAGGGAAATATCGGCAACACGACACACAGTTGTCATGTTTAGTATGCTAAGATGCCTGTAAAGTCAAAGATCCCGCAGCAGGCATGGCTACCTGGCTCGTTGCATCGCGGGAATAAAACATCTACAAAGGAGCAGTCTCTATGAGATACCAATGGATCGATGAATATCTGCTGAACAAACGAAGTGTTACCAAAGACCTGCAAAGTGACTGGAACTGGATCCGCTATCATATCGGCGGCAAAATGTTTGCCGCTGTCTGTCTGGATTCGGACGATAAACCATACTATATCACCCTGAAGCTGGAACCCGAAGAAGGGAATTTCCTGCGGCAGCAGTTCGAAGACATCCTGCCCGGCTATTATATGAATAAACAGCACTGGAACTCTGTGAAGCCGGACGGCGAAGTTCCCGACGATCTGTTAAAAGATCTGCTGGACAAGTCCTACCTCCTTGTTCTCAAAAGTTTCAGCGGAAAGAAACAGCGGGAAATCCTGGGCTTAAGCTGCTGTGGGTCTGACTGTAATGCATGCAGCTGTTTCGGCTCCATGTGTCAGGGCTGCAACGCCGCAAACGGTAAAGTCTTCCATGCACCGGCAGGCAAAGCCTGCCCCATTTACAGCTGTTGCGTACAGAAGCATAAATTCGCCACCTGTCTGTCCTGTGACAGCCTGCCATGCGACATCTGGCGCGGCACAAAAGACCCCGCCCTTTCCGAACAGCAATTCGAGGCTACCATCCAGGAACGTGTCAACAATCTGAAAGGAAAATAGAGGAAAATACATCCATGGCATTTGATTACAAGAAAGAATACAAAGAGTTCTATCTGCCTCCCAAAACACCCGGCATCATCGACATTCCGGAAATGAATTATATCGCCGTCAGAGGCAGCGGAGACCCCAATGTGCCAGACGGCGCCTACAAAGCAGCGATCGGCCTTCTGTACGCCATTGCTTTTACGATCAAAATGAGCTATAAGGGCAGTCATAAGATCGACGGCTATTTCTCCTATGTAGTTCCGCCGCTGGAGGGCCTCTGGTGGCAGAACGGATGTGACCGGATTGACTACTCCCATAAGGAAGATTTCGAGTGGATCTCCATGATCCGCCTGCCTGAATTCGTGACCAGAGAAGAGTTCGACTGGGCCATCCGCGAAGCCTCTGAGAAGAAACAGAAAGATTTCTCCAGAGTGGAATTCTTCCCCTACCGGGAAGGCCTCTGCGTTCAATGTATGCACATCGGCAGTTATGACCATGAACCCGCAACCATAGAGAAAATGGAACAGTATGCCGCCGAAAACGGCTACACTGTCGATATTTCCGATACACGCTTTCACCATGAGATCTACTTAAGCGACCCCAGAAGGGCCGCCGAAGAGAAGCTGCGGACCGTGATACGGCATCCTGTCAAGTGACGGCCAAATTTTTTAAAATATTTTGCCTTAAAACATTGACAACACCCCCGCGAATGTTGTATTATTTTAGTTGTTCGCAAATCGAAGCGTGGCTCAGCTTGGTAGAGCGCTGCGTTCGGGACGCAGAGGTCGCAGGTTCAAATCCTGTCGCTTCGACTATAAGCAAAGATGAAAACATCAGATTCCCTGGAATCTGATGTTTTTCATTGCCATTATTCATCCTTTTTCAGCATAAGTATATTGTCATTCAGTTCTGTAGACGGGACTTTCAATATCTCTACAACAAGATCTATCCCATCATCCAGTCCCTGTCTGTATCCGGCTGATCCATATATTGCCATACAACGGCTGATCGTAGACAGCACCTCGTCAACAACCTCTCTTTGTCCCTCATTCAACCCGGCCATTTCCAGTCTTTCGCAGGCCTTATCATGTTCTTCCATAGCCGTTTGATATACTTCATTGTTCCTCAGGGATTCTTCCAGAATGTCCTGTGTTCTTTCTTTTACTAAAATATCTAATAGTTCTTCTCTTGTCATATTGTTCCCCTGTCCTTTTCTACTTGAAAATTATAAAGTGCCGTCATAATGCCGTCAATGATAAAAGTGCCGTCATTTTGACATTATAATAAAGTCAAATGGAGGCCGTTTTATGAAATCTGATACAACCAAATTTACATTAAGAACTGACCCTGTTCTACTGAAAAAATTTCATTCTGTCGCTGATTACAATGGACGTTCTGCCAATCGAGAGCTGGAAGTGCTCATCAAGAGGCATGTAGCCGAGTTTGAAAATATTCACGGCAAGATAACACCTGAATGACCATTTCCCCTGCAACAGGGTATAATTTCAGTATGCGCATTAGGCAATCAATGTATTACACTATAACATAACCTAAAATAGAAAAAAACCATACTTCTAATTTTATCTCAAACATTGACATTCTTTACTTTTCAGATTATAACTATTTATGGAAACGGAGGGGATATTATGGAATCATATGAAATTTTAAGAGATCTTGCAATCATTTTGCTCTTTGCCAAGTGTTTTGGCATTCTCGCAAGAAAATTTAAGGCGCCGCAGGTTGTGGGCCAGATCATTGCCGGGCTGTTAGTCGGACCATGCGTGTTCGGCTGGATCTCGCAGACCGACTTTATCACGCAGATGGCGGAAGTAGGCGTGATCATATTGATGTTTTCTGTAGGGCTGGAGTCCGACTTGAAGGAACTGATCAAAACAGGCCCGGTGGCTTTTCTGATCGCCTGTGCCGGTGTATTTGTTCCGCTTGTCCTGGGAGCACTTCTGTACATGGGCTTCTACGGCATGGCACCCTGGGGCAGTGAGAATTTCTACAAGGCAGTCTTCATCGGCACGATCATGACGGCTACCAGTGTCAGCATCACCGTCGCCTCGCTGCAGGAACTGGGTAAGATCAAGAGTAAGGTAGGCACTGCCATCGTCAGCGCCGCCATCATTGACGACGTGATCGGTATCATTGTCCTGACTTTTGTCATCGGCTTCAAGAGTCCGGATTCAAACCCGCTGATGGTCATTGTCAAGACCGTTGCCTTCTTTGCGGTAGCGATCGTGGGCGGATTTCTTTTCTACAAGATATTTCTCACGCTGGATAACCGCTATCCGCACACGAGGCGTGTGCCCATTATCGGCGTAGCTTTCTGTTTTGCCCTGTCCTATATCGCAGAGAGATATTTCGGCATAGCAGACATTACGGGCGCCTACGTGGCAGGCGTTATCCTGTGCAGCTTAAGTGACAACGAATACATAAAGCGCAAGGTCGATGTCAGTTCGTATATGTTCTTCGGCCCGGTCTTTTTTGCCAGCATCGGTTTAAAGACCACCTTCAACAGCATGAACGGCAAGCTCTTTGCCTTCTGTATCTGTTTCGTAATCGTGGCGCTTCTGGCCAAGATCATCGGCTGCGGACTGATCAGTAAACTGTGCAAATACACCATCGCCGATTCCTTAAAAATCGGCGTCGGTATGATGACCAGAGGAGAGGTTGCCCTGATCGTGGCACAGAAGGGTCTGGCCGCCGGACTTTTGACGGCAGATTACTTCACCGCTGTCATCCTGCTGATCCTTGTATCTTCGATCGCGACGCCTATCATCCTCAAACTGCTCTATTCCCGGGATGAGAAAAAGGGCATCGTACATGTTTAAAGACTGAAGAAGGGATTCATAACCTGCGATGATCCGTCGGTTATGAATCCCTTTTTACATACTGTTTTTAAAAGATCTATGATTTTATGAAGTCTATAATACCTTCTTAAGCTCTTCTACCAGCTGTTCCTTCTGTACGGCGCCTACGATGGTCGCCACATCCTTACCCTGAACAAAGATCTTAAATGTAGGGATCGACATGACGCGATACATTCTCGCAAGCCCGTCCTCATCATCGATATTGCACTTACCGACCTTGACCTTGCCGTCGTATTCCTCTGCCAGCTGCGCCACGATGGGAGCCATCATCTTGCAGGGCCCGCACCAGTCCGCGTAGAAATCCACCAGCACCGGGATATCGGCTTCCAGCACTTCCTTTTCAAAATCAGCTGTCGTAAATTTGTGTTCCATAGTTCTCTTCCTCCTTCTTCATACGTTTGACGTATTCTTTCATGATTTGTATTAAAATATTGATCTGCCATGATCTATTATCTGCCGGTTTCGCATGATACTATACCCGCTTATGTGTCAACATTTACCTGGCGATCACATACTTGTAGATCGGATTGCCCAGCGCCGAGAACTTCTCCTCATATTCCGTCATCACATTGCCGGCAAGCATCTTCTCATCGTGGTGCAGATCCTCCGTCATCTGCAGAAGCTGCCACCCCGCAGGCGCAATCTCTTCCAGCGCAAACCGGAACAGATCTTCATTGTCCGTTTTAAATTCGATCACACCGTCTCTTACCAGTATCTCATCATATCGTTTTAAAAATTCACGGGACGGCAGTCTCCGCTTCGCATGCCTGTCCTTCGGCCACGGATCGGAGAAATTTAAATAAATCCGCTCCACCTCTTCCCTGCCGAACACGTCCGCGATCTCCTCCGCCTCCATCCGGATAAAATACAAATTCGGCAGCGGATCCGTCTCCATCTTCTGGATACCGCGCAGCAGCACGCTGGAATATTTCTCGATGCCCACATAGTTGATCTCCGGATGCATTCTTGCCAGATCCATGATGAATCTGCCCTTGCCCATGCCAATTTCAATCCGCAGCGGATGATCATTGCTAAACAGCTCTCTCCACCTGCCTTTATATTCCTGCGGTTCGTGCACTACAAACCTGCTCTCTGCGATCATTTCTCTCGAACCGGTTATGTTACGCAGTCTCATACCCGCACCCCCATGTCAGTCTGTAAGTTTCCCTTTTACAATAACAAAATTATACCTATATTTCCTGACAGCGTCAAGAACGTGTGTTTCTCCATTTTTACAAAACTTTTGAGGTTGGAATTTTCTTGATAGTATTTACTCCTGTGAATATAATAAATATATACAGACATTGATATGGACTTTGCGGCCTTTTATGCAGAACAGATCTCAGGCTGCTTTATTCCCTTACGGGCAATGATACAGGTGGTTTACTTATGAAGAGAAGAATTCTTTCTATAACAGTCATTTTCTTTCTGCTTACAGCTACCACAGTTTATTCTTCAAGTTTGATCACGTCCAGGGAGGAAAGTGAAGTATCCCTTTCTTTCACTACAGAAGAATATCTGGCCGACTATGACAAATTGTGGGAGATTCTTGACGAGAACTATTTTTATTTCCCTTATCTGGAGAAGCATGGTGTAACTATTGAAGCGCTGAAAGCGGATACGAGGCGGCAGCTGGAAAGCAGGATCCATGACACGGAAGGCTTTTATTATTTATTGGAAATTATGTTCAGAAAGATGCATAATTTTGCACATCTGGGCGTGGTTGACACTGCTGTTTATGCTACCTATCAAAAGTATTACGCAGCTGAGAACGTTCCCGATAACGGCTGGAAGAAAGTTCTGCAAAATCCACAGACACAGGCCATCTATGCCTGTCTGGAAGAAACCGGCACATCAAAAGCAGTACAGGAAATTAACAATGATCTTCTACCGGATATCGAGACATCATATGATGAAGCGCAAAATGCCGTAATCTTTAAAATTTCTTCATTCAACGATCGGATTTATGAAAGAGACCGGCAGATGATTGCCGAATATCTGGCCACTGTCGACGATCGTAAAATTGATCATATTATCTTTGACATAAGAGGAAATCCAGGCGGAAATGATAAATACTGGTGGGATAATATAGTCGGCCCTTTTGGCGGAACTTATGAATGGGTCAGCTGGTGTTATTTGAGAGATACGGAATTAATGCAGGACTATTTTTTCCATGATTTTCAGCCGGAGCCGGTCAGCACTGTACAGGGACACGATGTGCCCCCTGCCGTAGAGGAATTTGGTTTAACACATTACTTTACGATCCCGAGGAAGTTATCCTCAGACACGGTCTTAAAAAAAGAACTGCAAAACGCCAGGCGCTGGGTCATCATTGATGAGCAGGTATATTCTTCGGCCGACAGTTTTGCCTCATTTTGTAAAAATACCGGCTGGGCGACTCTGGTCGGGAAAAGGACGAAGGGAGACGGTAAAGGTGTAGCTCCTGTTTTGATAACGCTTCCTGAAACGGGATTATTAGTACGATTCAGCGGTATCGCAGTCGAGTCCTCTGACGACGGCATCAATGCGGTTACCGGAACAGGACCGGATATCCAGATCGATACGTCAAACGAAGATGTTTACGATGAGATCTACAGGATAATTCAAAGCAATGGCTGAACTGTTCTTAACAGGATTGATTAAAAATTTGTATTTTTTGTGAAAAAGCTACTGTTTTTTTCTAAAATAGTGTATCATAGTAGACGGTTTCATTTTTGAATCTGTAAATCATATGGCAGCTCGCGTTATAACGCATAAACTATACTCTTTTGAATATACTTGTTCATTATTTGCTTATTCTTTTTTAGAAAGGTCAGACTCCTATGTTTTTATCATACAGCAAGACAGGAGGCCGAAAGGCCGCCTCTTTTCTGCTTGCAGCATTTATTGTCTGCTGCGCATCCTTCAGCGGCCGGATGACGGTATATGCCGCCTCTCTGGAAGAGCTGGAGCTGGAACAGGAAGCCCAGAAAGCCCTTCCCGTTGAATCCAATGACATCGACAACTGGCCCGCCGGCCCTGTGACAAGCGCACAGTCCGCTATTCTTATGAATGTGGACACCGGCGCTGTTCTGTATGCCAAAAATATCCATAAGAAATCTTTTCCCGCCAGCACCACGAAGATCCTCACCTGTCTGGTGGCCATGGAGCAGGGCAATCTGGACGATACCGTCACCTTTTCCACCGAGGCGGTATTTTCCGTGCCGGGCGACGGCTCCAACATGGGTATGGACGTGGGAGAAGCCATCACCATGGAGCAGTGTCTCTACGGCATTCTCGTAGGTTCCGCCAATGAGGTTGCCAATGCGGTGGGGGAGCATATCGCCGGCTCCATCGAAGGCTTTGTGGATCTGATGAATGAGCGGGCAGCCGAACTTGGATGTACGGACAGCCATTTCATGAACACCAACGGCCTGCACGATGACAACCACTATACCACCGCCTACGATCTGGCGCTCATCGCATCCGCCTTTTTCAGAAATGACATGCTCTGCAAGATAGGCAACACGGCCAGCTATGAATTTACGGCAACACCAACGCAGCCCGACGACTTCATCCTGCGGAACAAGCATAAGATGATTACCGGTGAAGTCGCCTACGACGGCGTTCTGGGCGGGAAAACCGGATACACCGACAATTCCAGGCAAACTCTCGTCACCTGCGCGGAGAGAAACGGTATGCGCCTCGTCTGCGTCGTTTTCCGGGAGGAGACGCCGAATCAGTTCACGGACACGATGGAATTGTTTGATTACGGCTTCAACAATTTCCAGATCATGAACATTGCCGAAAACGAGAAGAAATACCAGCTGGAAACGTCAGGTTTCCTGCACACCGGCAATGACATCTTCGGCAGCTCCAGACCGATCCTGTCCATCGACAGCAAAAGCCGGGTGATCGTTCCGAATACCATCACCTTTGACGACCTGGAGTCAACGATCGACTACAATGTCTCGGACGGCAACCGCATCGCGCAGATCCGTTATTCCTATCATGATGCCTATGTGGGAAACGCCTATCTCGAACTGGCAGCCGACAACACCGCCGCCTATGAGTTTGATACGAATCTGGATACTGCCAATGTGAGTGTAGAGAGAGTGGAAGATACGCAGCAGGAGACAGAGCCTGCGCAGGACAACACCATTTTTATCAATGTCAAAACGGTTCTAATCTGCATTCTCGCTATTGCTGCCGGTCTGATACTGACATTCGTCCTGCGCGCACTGGCCGTCAACAGCAACAATGCCAAACGCCGCCAGAACCGCGTGAAGCGGAAACAGCGGCGAAGAGAACGGCTCCGTTCCGAGATGGATGATTTCGATTTCTAACGTCCGGGTTTTTTGACATTGATGATCTTCTTATAGTCTTTTGATTTCTTCTGTTTATCACGGATGGCCTCCACCTCGGCCTCCGTGATAAATTTTTCTGTCTTGACGACATAGACCATCTTATCCTCAGATTTACGCATACGTACTTTGGACTTCATATAACCATGCCTGTCACAGTAAGACACACAATAATAGTGCTTGCCGTTGGGCGTAAACCAGCGGATCTTCCTGCGCAGACTCCTGCGGCACAGATAGCATTTCGTACTGCTCACCGTGCGGTCCTCCATGGCCTGTGCCTTATCGGCAAATCCTCTGGAGATGTATTTGGCATAAGTATCGAACTGGACATGGATCTCCGACTGCTTGTCCTTCGGAATATGAAACACATCATAGGAATAGTTCCGCAGCACTTCCTGATCCAGAAGCGCCAGCACCTTCGCCGTGTAATAGGCGTCGCTGAAAGCGCGGTGAAAAGGGATATCCTTCTCGATCTTAAGATAATCAATGGCATACTCCAATGACCTTCTGGACTTCCGGTCCTCGAAACCGATGCTGAACAGCTTCTGCACATCCAGAAAAGGAAACGGTCCGTCCGCCAGCGTCTGCATACCGTAATAACTGAGATTCCTCTGCAGCTCCGTCAAGTCCATGGCGCCCCAGGTACAGAAGACAGGGTCCTCCCCGCACCAGTCAAAGAACTGCTCCGCAACCTCCGCAAAAGGCCGTCCGTGTTCAAGCTGATCCATTTGCAGATGGATCAACTTCCTTGTGATGTGGTGCATCTCGTGATATACCTGCGGCTTTATAAGCTCCGAAAACTCACTCACCATCTGCCGCTCACTGTTGAGCCTGATCGCACCGATCTCCACGATCTCGAAAGGAAGAAGTTTCGATTCTTCCTCCTTCCCGTCGCTGCTCTGATTCCATTCCAAATCCAATACAATATAATTCATGCAACTCTTTCCGATCTTCTATTTCTTTCCGGCTCTCTTCTTCCTTCCGGCTTTCTGTCTCTCTCCGGCTTATACGCCCGGTCTCTCCTGTCGCGTCCTGCTGCCGTGAATGATCTCACCCAGCGTCCGGTACAGCTTATCTACCTCCACCGGTTTCGACAGGTGTCCGTTCATCCCGCATTCCACAGACTTCTTCAAGTCGTCGTCAAAAGCATTGGCCGACATGGCGACGATCGGTATCGTGCGGCAGTCTTCCCGCTCCATACTGCGGATCGTGCGGGTGGCCTCGAGACCGTCCATGATCGGCATCATGATATCCATCAGGATCACATCGTAAGTGCCGGGCTTAGTTGTACGGATCCGTTCCACGGCCTCCGAGCCGTCATAGACACAGTCCACCGCAAAGCCCCGCTCCTCCAGCAATGTCAAAGCGATCTCCGCATTCAGCTCATTGTCTTCCACGACCAGAATACGACAACCCTCGAAGGTGATCTCTTCCTCCTGTGCCTGCGTCTCCATATTCTCACCTTTTTCCAGCGGAATGGAGAAACTGAACGTGCTGCCTTCTCCCAATTCGCTGTCCAGCTGAATACTGCTTCCCATCATCTGGATCAGACGACTGCTGATAGAAAGACCCAGGCCCGTGCCCTGCTGCTTGGAAGGGTTCCTGTCGGTGGCCTGCTCAAAGGAACGGAACACTCTCTTCTGGTCTTCCTTCGCAATACCGATTCCCGTATCACGCACCGCAAAATAGACTACCGATTCCTTCTCCAGCGTTTTCTCTTCCCGTACCGTCAGCGTCACCCTGCCCTTTGCAGGGGTAAACTTCACCGCATTGCCCAGCAGATTGATCAGCACCTGGCTGATACGCATTTTATCCGCCACAAACCAGGTATTCGTCACCTCGATCTCCTGCACGAAATCTATCTTCTTGGCCGCCGCCTGCGTCATGATCAGTTCCCTGATCGTACCGAGCATCTCATGGATATCGAAATTGACCGCTTCCAGCTTCATCTTGCCGCTCTCGATCTTGGACATATCCAGAATGTCATTGATCAGGCCGAGCAGATAATTAGAGGATGACTGTATCTTCTGCAGACAGTCCATGATCCTGTCATGGCTCTGTTCCTGCTGCAGCGCGATAGCCGTCATACCGATGATACCATTCATGGGCGTGCGGATCTCATGGCTCATACGGGACAGGAAATCGGACTTCGCCTTGCTGGCAATATCATGCTGTTTCTGCGTCAGCTGGCTCTGAATGACCCTGCCCAGCTCCGCCAGATTCTGGTATTCCTCGCTGTTGTCAAGCAGCGACTTCTCGATCCCCACAATACAGATATTTCCCATGTAATCCCCATTGTCATACATGGGCAGCACGATACCGTGCCGGCCGGGCATAATACCCAAAAACCGCTGAATGATCTCGTCTCCGCTTTCCTCTTCCGACAGATAGCGCAGCTCATTCTGGCCCAGCCACTTATAGAAGATATCCCGCTCTTCCTGCCTGTACGGTCTCACATTCTCTGCGGTCATTCCGCCGCCTTTATGCCACTGATAATCCAGATAATTGGAACTGAAATCCGAACGCAGCACAGAGACCAGCACATCGCTCGCATGATAAAATCTGCCGATCTTGCACAGGATCAGCTTCATCTGCGCCGGGAAATCAGCCCCCTTGCCAAACAGGTTAAGAGCCAGCGATACCAGGCTGACATCCTCGCCATAATCCAGCGTGCTGATATCACGTCCCAGCAGCGGCGGTAATCCCTGCCGCTCCTCCAGCGGAATATCACCGTAGGAAAAATATCGTTTCGTCACGCCGGGAACTACAAAACTCTGGGCATGTTTCGCCATGCAGATCAGTTTCTCACTGGTCAGATCCTCCTGTGCGGCGGCCATACCCACATGCACATCCACATTGAACATCTCGGCTTCAAAGCTGGCCGCGATCTTATCAAGCAGCCTTTCCACAAAGACTGCTGCCTCCGCCTCCGACCGATCTTCCATCCAGACCGTGAACTCGTCGCCGTCAAGACGCATCGCCACGATCCGTCTGCCGTCCTTGTTGCCAAATTCCCGACAGCAGCCGGCCGTCAGCCCGCCCAGCTCTTCCAGGATCATGTCTCCGAACACGATACCGTTCTTCTCGTTGATCTCTTTCAATCTGGTCAAAAGCATATTGACCATCACGCCGTCATTTTTCGTTTTGCGGCATTCCTGTATCATGCTGCTGCCCGCGCTGAAAGAATAGAGCCCGGTGATGCCGTCCGTCGAACTTCTTCTGAGCTGTTCCGCCTCCCGCGCTTTCTCTTCCTGTATATCGCGGATGCTGCCCATGATCTTTCGACGCGCGCCGTCTGTGTCATAAACCGTCTTCCCGGACAGCGCTACCCACTTATAATCTGCATCATCAAGCCATTTGATACGAAATTCGACGTACAGCCTGTCTTCCCTCTTCTGCAGTGCGTTGACCACCAGCTCCCGGTCCATATCGTAGATATACTGCGGATTGATAAAACCGCTCTCAAATTCATCGCACGGCCATTGACCGCTCATCGTCTGATGATTGACAATATCCAGCATATGATTCTGGATATCATAGGAGAAGAACATATCCTTGCTGGACTCTAAAGCCACCCGGTAGCGCTCCTTCTCCTCCAGCAGTATATTTGCAGCCTCTTTCTGGTTATCCGTCAGCTCCTTCACCACATCATAGAGCGCGTCCACTTCCAGAATATTGGAATCCTTAAATTCCAAAAGACCCTCATTTCCCCTGCTGATACATGCCATCAGCTGTTCTACCGGCCTGGTCAGATATTTCACCAGGATATAGATACCGATCACCCCGAAGACCAGGCCAAGCAGGACCGCCGCCACCATCCACACATAAAGCTGACGGCTTATGCCAAAAAGCTCATCCTCCGTGTTCAGGCCCAGAAGCACCCACTGCGTATTCTTGTAAGGTACATTGTTGCTGTACAGCTTCAGCGGACAGACAACCGCGTGAATCTTCTGCTTGTTCAGCCTTGCCTCCCGCACCAGCGTCAGATTCTCATGCCGCGTCTCCTCCAGGAAAAATCTGTCATTCTCAGAACAGACCAGATCATAGAGAACCCCTTTTCCCATCAAAGGAAGATAACTGCCGTCCTCCTGCTCCACCGCCAGCATATAACCGGACTGCTGGGAATCATTCAACTCCGCAACCGGAAAATAATCCGCAAACCGCTGCTCGGAAACCTCTACCCCAAGCACGCCGTATACCTGCCCGTCATAGCGCAGCGGCAGTGAATAAGTGATCATCCGATAAGAGTCCGCCATCTTCTTTTCCAGTGAAAAAGGCATGGACCAGTAACCCAGATTCACGGTATCCGCATCCGGATATGCCTCTCCCGCCTTCCACGGCTCATAGAAAAAGCTGTCGTTCTCGCTGTGTCCCTCGCCGTCCATATGAAAATGCGTCGTCCAGGCGGTATCGAGGGGAATATTCCACTCCCTCGACAAATGTTTGCTTCCCCGCTCCAACAAAAGATCCGTGTAATTGGCAGGATTGATATCCGGATCGGAATCCCTGATAAAAAACCCGTCATAATCCGCCTTCGCCTGCATGTCTTCTCCCGTCAGAACTACGAATATGCCTGTCGTGGTACTGCCCTGCAGCATATTGAGGCATTCCGGAAAGAGCTGTTCGAGCAGTTCATCCTTCATCTCATCCGAGTTCAGTACCTGCTCCAGCTCCATATTCCTGTCGGTCAGAAACTGCTCCAGCAGTTTGTGAAGAGTGCCCTCCTGCCCACAGACAGCTGCCCAGCGCTGGATCATATCATTCTGCAGGATCACTTTCCGGTTTTCCACAAGACGGCTCATCATGCCGCCGGAATACTCCTGCAGCATCCCCGCCGTCCTTCGAACGATCAGCGTACCGATGGTGATCATACTCTGTACCAGCATGATCACGATCAGAGGAATCAGAAAGATCCTGAATATACTTGTTTTTTTCTTTTTTCGACTTCTGTCTTTCATGTCACCTCTACACGGATAACGCGGGACATATCCCGCTATCCCTCAATCGTGATCTTTTTACTCGCCAACTGCACTGCTCAATGCTTCGCAAAAAGCAGCGTACCATGTTTCGAAAGCCTCCTGCGACACATACGAAGCAGACGCCTCCTCCAGACTTTTACCTTCCTCCAGAGCGGCAGCTACCACTGCCCGGTCGGCGGCCGCCTGGTCTGCAAGATGATACTCCAGCACCTTTCTGGCAGCAGAACCGTTCTCAAAACTCTTATTCGTATATAAAGTCATGCCTTCCATTTCGTTGAAGATCGTGGTCAGGCAGTCATACGTCTTGGGCGCCACTTCCAGCTCATGCTCCGCGATCACCTGATCCAGCTTCTCCACACTGCCCGCTTCCTTCGTCACCGGCAGATAACCGGACACACAACCGAACTGCAGATTGTTCTCCGCCTCCGTGAACCATTTGAGAAATTCCACCGCCGCATATTCATGCTTCTCATCGGACTTGCTGACCACCATGCCGGCGCCCTGCTGTACCGCATACTGCGCACCACCCTCAAAGACGGGAGCCGTCGTTACGATATAATCAATAGTGCGGCTGCCGTCGTCCAGCTCCACCTGATCCGGAAAATACATGGCGGAAGTCGTAGAGCCCGTATAGGCCAGCAGATCGCCCGTCTTCACATCATCGGAACGGAAAGAACCGTAAGCGCCGAAATACCCCTTCACCATCGGCACATAATAGTTCTCCCACAGGCGGTACAGTTCTTCTTTGGGCGTATTTAACGTAAGCGCTCCGTTCTCCACCTGGAAGATCTCCACACCCAGCTGCTGCATACCGATGATGAAATAATTGGCCACCGCATCTCTTCCGTAGAACGCCATGCCGTCACCCGACACATCCGGCGTCTGGTCATCCGTCCACTCATAATACAGCTGTGCGGTAGAGACCACGCCCTCGATCGTCTTAAGGTCCTCCAGAGACGCCCCTGTGGCTGCCGCAAAAGGTTCCCAGTCCGTCTTATTGATCATCATGATCTCCGTGGACTTCGCCGTGGGAAAGATCCGCAGTGTGCCGTCCGCGGCGATACAACCCTCCGCTATGTAAGAATCCACGTATTTCTCCAGCTCTTCTTTATCCAGATACTCAGACAGATTCGCCAGAGCGCCCACCTGCTCCACCTCATAAGCCGTATCCGCATAAGAGGAGAAAATATCCGGCATTTCATCTGCTCCCACCGTACCGTTGATGGAATCACGCACTGCCGTCTCCAGATCAGAAACCGATCCCTGACTGTAGCTCTGCACGTAAATCCCTTTCTCCCGGCCGACCGTTTCATTAAACTCTTCCACCAGCACATCAAACGCCGCCTGCTGGGATCCATTGTAATAATGCCAGATCGTCAGCGAAACCGGATCGCCCGGATCCAGCGGCCCCTTACTGCCGCAGCCTGTCACAGACGCTGTCACGGCTGCCGCCATGCACAGAGGTGTCACAATTCTTCTTATATTCTTCATATGTCGTTCGTTCCTTCCACTCGTCTTTTTTTCATAATTGCTGTTCGTTCCATTGTAGCATACGCCCCCTTTATTTTCAATAAAACTATCCATTCGAAAACGGCGCCAGACCAACAACCGTGGCCCCGCGCCGATATGCTCCGCAGTCTTTCCTGCTTTTTAAATTTATTTCTCGTATAACTGCTTGATCCGCTCATCCGCCCATACAACCCTGTTACGGCCAAACTTCTTGGCATCATACAGCATGGCATCCGCTATCTTCAGATAAAAATCATAGGACTTTTCCGCATCGGGTATGATGGTAATACCGCCGATACTGACCGTAACCCACTCAGAGACCGCCGGATTGTGCGGTATATGAAGATCTTCCACCGCCTGACGGATTGTCTTGATGTACTCAAATACTCTGTCCGAATCGTCGCCAAGAAGGATCGCCACGAATTCCTCTCCCCCGTAGCGTGCAAAAAAGTCCGTGCTGCGGTGCAGATAGGAAGCGATTGTCTTCGCAACCGAGGCAATGACCCTGTCGCCTGCCGGATGCCCGAAAGTATCATTGAAAGATTTAAAGTGATCGATATCAAACATACAGATAGAAAACGGTGTGCGCAGGCGAACCGATTCTTTCCACTTCTCCACACTGTACTCGTCATGCCGGCGTCTGTTGGCGATCCCCGTCATCTGATCCGTCTTCGACTGCCGTTCGACCTGCCTGCGGTAGTTGTACAGCTTGATATGGGTATCCACCCTCGCCTTAACGATCAACGGGCTGAAAGGCTTACTGATATAATCGACCGCGCCCAGTGTAAGTCCGCGCTGTTCATGCTCGATATCCGAAAGCGCAGTGATCATGATGACCGGCACCGTCTTCGTGTTATTCTCTTCCTGCAGAATCTTCAACAATGTAAAACCGTCCATTCCCGGCATAACAACATCCAGCAGGATCAGAGAGTAATTCCCCGCCCGCGCAAGCTCGAACCCGGCCTCCGCCGACTGCTCGGTCTCAATCTCATATTCGTCGCTCAAAATATCACTTAACTGTGCCGCCTGCAACGGGCTGTCGTCAATGATCAGAATCTTTTCCATATCTTTCTGTTCCTTTCGTAATTTCCTTGAAACCCTTATATCTTATATTAACACCTGCATCTGAAGTTTGCAAACTTCTTTCATCCATTAAAACAGCACCAGACTACAAAACTGCGGTCTGGTGCATAAATAAATCCCTCTGATATGATCAATCCAGTGTAAACCCGGCCACAATATCTTCCAGGCTGTCGGCCATTTCCCTGTTTTCTTCCGCCTGGTTCTGGATCTCAACTGCTATTTCTTCTGTCCTTTCGCTCTTCCTGACAATTTCATTGATCGCCATGTTGTTCTGGCCGGACAGGTTTTTCACATCCATGACGTTGTCGAAGATCTGCGATATGGATGTCTGGAGTCCTCTGACAAAATCTCTCAGCTTCTCGACATCGTTCTTGATCGCTTCCACCGAGGCGCTGTAATCATTGGATTTCTCGGCAAAATCTCCAAAACTTTCCAATACCTCTCCTTCCATGTACTTTAAGATCGCTGACATACACTGGTTCACTTCGCCGATGCTGTCATTGGATGCCTCACACACTTTCTGAATATGTTCCGCGGTTTCCTTGGAAGTCTCCGCCAGCTTGCTGATCTCACCCGCCACTACGGCAAATCCTCTTCCCATCTCGCCGGATCTTGCCGCCTCTATGGCCGCATTGATGGACAAAAGGTTCGTCTGGTTGGCAATATCCAGAATCGCCGATGCCATGCCGTTGATCTGAGACAGGCTGTTCAAATTCTCCAGCGCAGCCCGCACGGAATCCTTCGTCGTCACAAGTTGTTTACTCGTATTCTGCAGCGATGCATTCGCACTCTCCCGCATCTGCTTCGCATCTTCCATGATATCATCACTGAATTTGGAACTGCTGCGCAGGCTGTCCGCCACATCGCCGATACTGCTGCGCATATTGATGATCTCGCCGTTGATACTCTCGATCGCATTATTAACATGATCGAGGCTGGCGGAAAGCTGCTGTGTCGTACACATATTGTTGGTCACGCACTCCACCAGTTCCGAGGACGTTCCCCGCAGGGAGATCGCTTTCTCATTCAGCTTCGTACAGCACACCCGAAGCGTACCCAGAATATGATTCAGCGACTTGATCACCTTATCGGAAGCCGTAGCCATCTCGCCCAGGTCATCGTTTCTGTCCGCATACTTGTGCACTTCTCCCCTGTCTCTGATATCACAGTTTGCAATCTGGAGCAGCGAACTTGTGATCGGCGACAGCGGCTTCATAAAGCGCGAAATTACAAGGTAAGACAATATCATCAGAAAAGCAAGCCCGCCGATGCAAAGCGTCAACAGCTCGAATCTTGCCACATTGGCGGTGGCAAAAATCTCATCCGCGCTGTCCGTCAACAGAAAAATCCAGCCTCTGTCTGCAAAATAATGATACGCCGCAATGCTGTTTTCCCCGGCATTCGTATATTCCACATATTCCGTTGTCTGACTGCTGCCCTGTTTTACCTGACTGATGATATCGAGGACATACTCCTCGTCCGCCTTGGTACCGAGCTTTGCATCATCCTCATGGAAAATATATTCCCCGGTCTCCGTATTGATCAGATAGTAACGCGCATTGTCAAGTCCGGCTGTCGGCAGATTGTTCAGCTCTTCCCGCAGTCCGGAAATAAAGATTCCCGCACCCACCAGACCGATGGGGTTGCCTGTTTCATCCAGACAGGCACGATACATGGATACAATCTGTTTTCCGCTTGCCGGTGAAAAGATAAACCCGGCGTTATAGACCCCGTCCGCCTCCAGCATGGCGTCCTGCAGCTGCTTTAAGGGATCGCCCTCTCTTGTCGTGATACCGACCACATCTTTGTTCGTATGAGCAAGCACATGCGTATTCCACTCACTGGCATAGATGCCTTCCAGCCGGTCAATATCACCGCTGAACTTCTCGGTGTATTTCTGCGCTGCGGCAGCTGTCGACGAATCCGTCGGATGTAAAAGAAGATCTGTAATCTCGCCTGCCCTGCTGTATGCGGTCAAATGACTCTCCGCCTCCCGCACATAACTTTCTATGATCTGCGACCTGTCGTCTACGATCGTCTTCATACTGTCGATCGTATTGCTGCGGATATTGCCGGTGATCGTTTTACTCATGAAAATATACAGCACTGCGAATATAACAATCTGAAGTGCCATGATACATGATGTTATTCTGTAAGCAACCTTCTTTTTCTGTCCCATCATTTCAATCTCCTTCAAAAAACCCCTTAACCTTTATTCTATTTTAAAGCCGGTGCATCACTTCATTGTCTCCTGCACCGAAATAATCATGTAAGATCTTATACTCCTTATAAAGCCTGTTATATGTCTCCACATGTTCCGGAATCGGTTCAAATTTTATCTCCCCGATCCTGCCCATCGTGCGCGCCGCCGCATTGACCGTCCCATGACCGCCTGCCTGAATGCCTGCTGCCACCGCCGCATAGACAGCCGCGCCGAAAGCCGAACCCTGATCCGTAGAACCGGTAAGGATCGTCTTGCCCAGCACATCCGCATAAATCTGCATCATAAAAGGATTCTTACCCACGATACCGCCGCAGGCATAAAGCTCCTTCGCCGTGACGCCTCCTTTTGCAAATTCTTCGAAGATGGCCCGCATACCGAAAGCCGTCGCCTCCAGAAGCGCCCGGTAGATTTCTTCCGGCTTCGTCCGCAGCTTCAAACCAAGTATCATACCGGAGAGGTTCGCATCCGCCAGACAGGAACGATTGCCGTTCCACCAGTCCAGCGCGACCAGTCCGCTTTCTCCCGGCATAAGCCGTGACGCCTTCTCGCTGAGCAGCGTATGCAAGGAAATCCCCCGCCCGGCCGCCTCTCTCTCGTAACTGCCCGGCACGCAGTTGTTCACAAACCACTCAAACAGATCCCCGACGGCGCTCTGCCCCGCCTCGTAGGCATACAGCCCCGGAAGCACGGCATTCCTGACACAGCCGGAAATACCCTTTATATAGGATAACTTCTCGGAACACAACAGCATACAGCAGGACGTCCCCAATATCATCAGCGCCTGATCCGGCCCGTCGATCCCGGCGGAAGGCACTGCCACATGGGCGTCGATCAGGGAGGCAGCCACTGCTGTTCCCGCTTTCAGCCCCAGTCTGCAGGCGGCCTCATCTGTCAGCCTGCCCGCACACTCGCCCACCTGCACCTCTCGTCCTTTGAGCTTTTCTTCCAGGGAAAAAAGAAGCGGATGCAGCATTCCCAGAAATTCCTTCGCAGGATAGCCGTCTTCCTCGTTCCACAAAAGTTTGTATCCTGCATGACACATACAGCGTGTCACTTCTCCGGTCAGCAGATAGACAAGATAATCGCTGACCTCCATGAAATTGTCCGTGGCCTCATATACTTCCGGCGCTTTCCCGGCAATCTCCATAAGTTTGGGCAGCATCCACTCCGCATTCACCTTACCGCCGCAGCGCATCAGGAATTTCTCCCCGCGCTCTTTGGCCAGCGCCGTGATACGGTCCGCCTCCGCCTGCGCGCCGTGATGCTTCCACAGCTTCAACTGCGCATGAGGATTCGCTGCAAACTGCTCTGTCTTGCCAAGCGGCCGGCCATCCTGCATAAGCGGCAGAAAAGTGGAAGAAGTGGCGTCAATACCGATGCCGATCACATCATCCGGCCGGCAGCCCGCTTTCTCCACCACCTCACGGATCGTGTGATACATGGCCTCAACATAATCGTCAATCTCCTGCAGGGCGTAATCCGCAGGCAGCTTTTCCAACCCGCAGCCCGGGCCGGCTCCGCCGCTTTCGCCGGCCGTTCCGGAAGAAACAGACAGCGTAGTCAGAATCCCGTGCGGATACGGATAGATACTCTCGGCAATTACCTCGCCGCTGTGCACGCAGACCAGCACCGCTCTCGCCGAAAGAGTGCCGTAATCCAATCCGATCACGTATTTAGTTTGCTCCGTTTTGCAGATCGTCTCCACAATACTCTCCATTTCTGCATTTGAAAATTTATTATGCCGTTTACGATTTCGCCTGCGGACAATACTTTTCCACGAGTCTGTCTGCTTCCTCATCCAGCCTGCCAATATCCCACATCAGCTGCAGGATCGTATAACGGTCGCGCAGCTCTTTGCCGTAACGGATACTGTCATGGACATATTCCCGTGGAATGCCAACGTCAGCGGGTATCCTCGCCGCACCCATATCCGCCAGCACCTGATATATTGCGGATGCCTTCGGAGCCGTCCCGGCAAGCGCCTGAATCTGATCCCATTTCTCCTCGATGGCAGTAAGACGCTTCCGTAATCCCTCCGGATCATTTTTCCCGGATTTCTTCTCCAGCTCAATGATCCCTTCCGCACCGTCCCGGTAGCAGCGGCGCATTTCCTTCTCCCAGTCTTCCACGGAAGGACGACCGGAAATATTCTCGCGGATCGCGGCGAAATCCGGACGCTCCATCTCCGCCAGCCTGTTATACAATTCCAGCATCAATACCGTGCCGATTCCCACCTTCGTGCCGTGCAGTACCGCCGGAATACCGTCGAAAAGGAACTGCATCTCCCAATAATGCGACTGATGATGCTCCGCACCGGAAGCCGGACGGGAATTCTCCGAAAAGTCCATGGCAATGCCGGAAAGCACGAGGGCCTCCGTAAGCACCGATACGGCTTTGCCGTCGTGAGCCGCAAGCCCCTTCGTGCTCTCCATCGTCTGATCCACCGCCGTCCGCATGATATCTGCAATGGTGTCGCAATAATATTCATCATTTACATAATGGGAAAGCTTCCAGTCAAGCAGACAGTTATATTTACCAAGAATATCCGCCGCACCCGCCGCCAGCATCCTGAGCGGTGCGTTCGTCATGATCTCCGGATCACAGATGAGCGCCAGAGGCTCCTGTGCCGGAAACGTGATCTTCATATTGTGAAAGATCAGGGGCGCTACTCCGCTCACCAGACCATCCATCGAAGGCGCCGTCGCCACCAGCATAAAAGGCCGTCCGGTAATGTAACTGAAATAGCGGCCGAGATCATTGATCGTACCGGTTCCGATGGAAATGATAAGATCGGCTTCCCTGTCATTGGACATGGCGATACTGCCAAGGGCATGTTCGTCGGCTGCCAGATCTCCGTTCTCAGGACTCCTGAGCACGTGGGAAGCGTAACGGATACCGGCTTTTTGCAGCACTTCTTCCGTCTGTTTCCCGGCAATCTCATGTGTATGCGTGTCGGAGATCAGATATGGTCTTGCATATCCCAGCTGCCCCAGAAGAGCCGGCAGCTTTGCAATGGCGCCCGGTTCAAACAGATAGTGTGCGAACAGTGATTTATGCGTCCGCCCGCAGCTGCATGAAAAACTGCAGTTTAAATATGGTTCTATTGATCGACTCTGCATTTTATTCCTCTGTTTCCTTTCTTTTCATCCTTTACCCCTTATTTATTATACCTGCGTAAATTACAACGTTCAATAATTTTTATTGTTGGAAACATAAATACAAAGTTTTCTTTGATCTCAAATCATAACACATCAATTTCTGAAAATCCTTCAAACAAAAAATCCCTGTAGAGCCGGTATTTTCAGGCAATACAAGGATTTCTGCAGGTATTGATACAAGTTAGTGTGAAGTACGGTTTTCCCGTCTTCTTCCACAAGATGCAGTGTAATATGGTTCTCAGTATCTATTTTGTAATTTTTCTCTCCGTCATAGGGCTGAGCGCCATTAAAATATATATTACCACCGGAGTATACCGGCAGATGTTCATAGAATTTATCTCTCTGCTCACGGATCTCATAGTGATCCGCATAGAATTTTGCAAAGTATTCGTCGGCATCCGGGTATCCGTCATAAGGCTTCGTGCCCACAATATAATTCATCCTGTCCAGACTTTCTTCTTTTCTTGCTTTTGCATAATCTGTCAGAAGCTGACTGATCGGCTGCTGAACGAAAATATTATTATAGAATCTCGCGTCTCCGTGGAGGATCGTCATAAATCCGGCAATCTCCGTCCTGTGCGGAACATGATACGGCGTATAACGCGGAGACGGGAAGACCTTACTTCCATTATCCGAGCCGTTTCCCACATAGACAAAAGAACCTGCGATCAGGTTATGGACCATTGCCGTACCCTGGGTGCAAAAGCGCCCCGCAACCTCGGACAGAAAAATATTATTGTCCATCAGGGTCGGTCCGTGAGACACTTCAACAAAAATATCCTCCGCCACGGAGATGTGCTCATTAAATTCCGTCCCTTCCGGCGGCATGCATTTTGATCCCGCCGATTTCCGCTCCGGCAAGTTCCTGTTTATTGTTGATATGATGAATCTCATTATCCTCAATAATGGAGAATACGCCTCCCAGATGTCCCACGATTCCGGTCTGTCCACAGTCGTGAATATTACAGCGCCTGACTATATGTGAACCGATCTTCTCTTTTGTCCATCCTTCTCTCTGTGCCTGACAGATGGCATCCCTCTCCGTCTGGGTTCCGGTTTTGGTCCGCTTGACGGTCCATTTATTATCATTTTCGGGCTGCAGATATTTACCGAGCGAGATACCGCTGCATCTCGAATGCGAAATCTCACAATCTTCGATCACCCATCCTTTTGACCAGTGAGGTCCTACCATACCTTCCTGCCCCGTGTATCCTTGCGGCCTCATATAATTCTGAACCGATTCCTGTTAATGTTGCCAGATAGATGATCGCGCTGTACCCGGCAGTCTGCCATATCGTCATAACAGTATAGATGATCCAGAAATAAGAAGGCTCCGTCAGAAAATTAATCCTTGAAAACCCAAGGCCGGCTAAGATATTATTGATCAGTCCGGTACTTGGCGATAAAAATGTTACTACCATACCCACAACCACGACACTCGATATAAAGTTGGGAAGGTAGGTAACTGTCTGAACCAGTTTCTTATACTTTAATCTTCCGACCTCATTCAACAGGAGCGCCAGAATAATGGGTGCTACAAATCCGATTGTCAGCTGCAGGAAGTTGATTGCCAGCGTATTCCTGATCAGTCTCCAGAAAAATATGGAATTTATAAACTGCCCATAATATTGCAGACCGACCCATTTACTTTCCAAAATACCTTTTGCCGGCTGATACTTTTCCACCGATATGATAAGAGACAAAAACAGCGGAATATATCGGAAAATGACGAAATAGATCAGAACCGGAATAAACATCACATAGAGCGGCAGATTCTTTTTCACATTGCGTCGCAGGTTCTTCATTTTTCATACCTCTTTCTTTCATTGTCCATGCGCTTTTAGTGTCTTGCATTTTGTAAATTTAGCGTAGCATTGGAACCAGATAGTGTAAATCTTCCGTTTTTTTGTATTTGTGGAAATTTTATAGATTGGATATGGAAATTTTTATGATTTTGTGCATCTCATGCTTTACGAAAAAAGAATCAGCCGGTAAAAAGCTGATAATTCTTAAGTCAAAACAAGCACCAAATGATTTATAGTGTCATTTGGTGCTTGTTTTATAGATTTCGTCCTTGATATTGTATTGTTACTATATAAACTGTTTTGCATGGTTCATCAATGCGGAAAATGGCGATATAATTATCAATCAGTAACTGACGGTAGCCTTTTCCGGCATATCTGCCCTCGTTACGCTCTTGATGGGATTGTGGAAATGTGGTCTAATTCACGGATTGCTCCAGGGTTAACTTTTACCTTGTATTTATCCAAAATGCTTTTTCTCCAATTCTGCAAAAACTATTTCTGCGTCAACTGCTTCTGCTCCGTTAGCAATTTCCTGCTCGGATTCGAAGATTGCCTGGTCGATGCGATTCATTCTTGCAAATTTATCATATAATTCACTACTCATCACAACCAAATCGCTATATCCGTTTTTGGTAATAAAAATAGGCTCCTGTTCCTTGTGTGCGATATTAGAAATCTCGGTTGTATTAGATTTCATCGTGCAAAGCTGTGGAAGTACAAAGGTGCACATTGCTCATATTTTCAAAATTCAGAAAAATGAACTGCCCGCGGTTCACGCCGCCCTCAACAAGTTCATCCTGAATCAGACTAAGCATCACAGACTTGCCGCTGCGTCGAATACCGGTCAAGACCTTGATCAATTCATTTCCGATAAAAGGACGGATACGGCTCAAATAAGTTTCCCGTTTGATCATATATGTCCGCCCCCTTCCTGCATCAATGCTAACACAAGTATAACCGGTTTTCAATGCAGATAAGTTAATTTTATCAGGTATAGTTGATAAAATTGATCCCAATCTCTTGTTCTAATGCCTGCTGATAATGGAATAGTCATCTGTATATTCCTCTGTCCGATAATCATTAATTAAAATCTGATATGGCTTGTCTAAAGAAATCCAGATTTCAAAATCTCTGCTTTCAAAGTCGCCGTCGGTAATCAATTGGTCATTAAATGTCCAAAATGTTGCGTTTTCACCAATTACGGATTGAACAGAATAACAGATCCCCTCTACCCCATTTACGGTTTCAATCCCACCGTTATAACTTAATGCGTCCCTGGTTCTGTCCAGTTCTGTAAGATGATTGTATATTTCATTCTCCAATTCTATCATTTTTTCGTTGTGGTAATGCTTCCAGTTATATACCTCTCGCTGGTCAAAATCCGGACAGGCAAGATACGCTGTTTTACCTTTCATATTGGGAACTGATATGTTAAACTCACTTTTCTCCGATTGAAAAGGCAATGTCTCGGCTCCATATACGAACACATTTACAGCGTTGCTGTTTTCTTCACTCTGTTTCCAAACCACGCGGCTGACCCGGCAGGAAGCAAAATTGACTGTACCACTTATCTCAAGACAATTTGTTTCTTCATTGTATGAAAGATCATCTACACTCATTGCGTGAGTAGATACAGGAACGCCGATTACAAAGACTCTTACAAAAGCGGATAGTAAAAGAAATACCAGAAACCCTGTAGTGATTCCAACGGCAATTTTCAACTTTCTGGTATGTTGCCGCAATTTTTTAAATCCGTCAAGTGCAATTTGTTCTTTTGCGTCCATTCCAGTATTCAATTCTTCTTTCATTTCCAGATAGGCTCTATTACATTTTTCACATTCTTCTAAATGCGCTTTTACTACATTTTCACCCGCTTCGCTTAAAACTCCGTCAATATATCCTGGAAGCAGATCCTTGATTATATCGCAGGAATAATTCTTATTCATGTGCCTTCAACTCCTTTTTGATTTTCTGCTTTGCTCGATAAAAAACCGTCCTACTCCAATTTTCACTCTTTCCTAAAATTGCTCCTATTTCACGAAAAGAAAGTTCGCCCGTAATTCGATATAAAATAACTTCCCGTTCCAACTCTGGCAAATGATGGATTGCCTGATAAAGCTCTATTTTATTTTCCTGATTCAGTACGCTGGTCTCTCCGTCCTCTGAAGAATCATCCGGTAAATAATCTGCCAATTCTACCATTTCAGCACGCTTCTTTTTTCGAAGCTCCTGATATAAAACATGTTTCGCTATCTGGCAAAGCCATACAGATAATTTACAAGAGCCGTTATAACGTGAAATGGAGCCTACCGCCCGTAAAAATGTTTCCTGCATTAGTTCTTGAGACCACTCTGCATCCTGCGTATAGGAATATAAAAAACGGTAAACTAAACTCGCATACTCTTGATAAACCGAATCCATATCTATATTTTTACAAGAATTCTGCACTTTTTCACCTCCTCGCAAGTGAATTTTTAAGTTATACAGAATATTTACTATAGCTCTTATATCACATAATAACGGTGTTTGTTACAACATAACGCAAGTTTTTTCAAAATTATTACTATTTTTCCACTGGTCTTTTTACTGTATTTATTCACCCGGTTATATTTGGCTATTGCTTTTTAAGCATACAGTGTTTAAAATATCAATATAAAGACCCCTTCCCTGGTTTCGATTTGGATTTATCACCTAAATTTTACCATAGATAGGGGTCTTTTTCTATTCACCCAAATAAGTGAAAAGCACTATTCAATTAAAATACAGTAACCATGCGGATTTCAGCAGTTAATGCTGTTATTCTATGAATAATCCAGGCTAAATATATTTCTTTTATGGTATTGCATTATCAGCGTCTGTTTTTTAGTAACTGGCGCATATGCCGTACCTTATTGCCGGAGGGAGAAGTCCCACAACCGCTGAGCATAACGGCCACAGGCAGCAAAGATAAACAAATTCCACTGTCATGTCGATCACAGCTTTTACTTCTTCATAGCTGGCCACATCCGCCGCCTTATAAGCAATGGTGCATTCTTCGAGGGAATTTGCCAGTTCCCTGATCTTTTCTTCACCGCCTGTTTCGCTCTGTTATACTGGCTTTTTATAAGCTGTTCTCCAAAATCTCCCTGATTTCATCCCTGTCGGGCACCTTATATCCGCCATCCATGATCAGTGTGCTTTCAACAATTCCCGGAAGCATCTCCTCTGTTACCCCAAGTTCTTTCAGATTCATCGTAAGACCCAATTCATTCATATAAACTTCCATTTTTTTCAGGCCTTCCGCTGCAATCTGTTCGTCACTTTTTCCTTCCGGCTCTACATCCCATACGTTCATGGCAAACCTCTTAAACTTTGCCAGCCCAAACGGACAGATAAAGCGGTAGTAGGCCATGGATCGACCACCGCAGTTATGAACGGCAGGGAATAGACCAGATACCCACCGTCCATTTAGGCGTTGCCGCTTCCACTATGGAGAAGCGCTGCATCCGTACCGAGCGCGGCGACCTTAACCGAGAAATCGAAGTGACGAATCAGCGTTTGCGACAGTTAAAGGCGCGTATCTCCAAACTACAAAACTGGTTGAAAGAAGAAGCCGGGAACACCGAGCCGCCCACCCTTGCCGACTACATTCAGGGCATTTTGTCACACAAGGCACAGGCGGGAAAACCGGGATATTCCCAATCGCTGTATAATCTCAAGGACGCGGCAAAAATGCTGAATTTCCTGCAAACCAATAACATCATGGATATGGCGGGGCTTGATGAAAAATTCAAGTCCATGATAGGGGAACAACTGGATATTCAAGGGAAACTGAAACCCGTTGAACGG
>ERZ808054.485-NODE-485-length-37142-cov-6.685822_pt1 | contig 37142 bp, 31 predicted proteins | sample MGYA00380201_ERZ808054 | MGnify/ENA primary metagenome ERZ808054 (study PRJEB31490, sample SAMN06133419) | mouse gut metagenome | isolation source: Z5_2 | host: mice | place: China: Chengdu | collected 2015-05 ...
CAACCATGATTACCGTCACGTGCTACTACACACATTTCTTCAATTTCCTTTGAATAAATCATGTGAAAACTCCTTTCGATTACTTAACTTATATTTTGAATGTGTGACATACGTCTCACATTTTTAACGCAGGAACATATGCGCATATCACCATGATATTTACATACAACTCCTTATCATACGTCTTCTGTAAAAATGGACTATGATATGTTACCCACATATTGATATTTTCGCACATTTTTTAAAAAATAGCAATTAAAAAATCATAATTTTGTCAAAAAATTGTCAATTTTATAGAAAAAGCAAATTTAATTTGTTTTTTTGGCGATTTCTCCCTGCTTTTTGTAAATGCTGTCCGCCTCGACATACCCTCGTACCATCGAAGTCGGATAGACGTTGGCATTGCGCCCGATGACAGTTCCCGGATTGAGCACGCTGTTGCAGCCGACCTCCACGTTGTCTCCAAGCATAGCCCCCATCTTTTTTAATCCTGTTTCTATATTCCCATAAGGAGACTTGACAACCACAAGCGTCTTATCGCTCTTGACATTGGACGTGATCGAGCCGGCGCCCATGTGTGACTTGTAGCCGAGAATACTGTCTCCTACATAATTGTAGTGAGGAACCTGCACTTTATTAAAAAGAATCACGTTTTTTAATTCTGTGGAATTGCCGACCACTGCGCCTTTCCCGACAATGGCATTTCCGCGGATAAATGCACAGTGGCGGATTTCTGCCTCCTCATCAATAATACAAGGTCCATTGATGCTTGCGGTGGGCGCCACTGTCGCTGACTTCGCAATCCAGATCTTATCACCGCGCTTTTCGTATTTGTCGGCTGGCAGCGTCTCGCCAAGCTCGACAATATATGCCCCAATCTTTGACAACAGCTCCCATGGGTATACCACTCCGTCAAAAAGCGGTGCTGCGATTGTTTCCTGTAAATTATAAAGATTTTTGATTTGTAACTGTTCCATTTTGTTCTCCTTCTTTAGACAATAAACTGATCAAACTATCTGTTTTCATGAATATGACATCTCGCTTTCCGGCTCTTCGAACCCTGCCGCGCCTGCCATCAGGGACGCCCAGTACTCATCTGATGCGGGCTCGGCATCAGGCGGTGTGTTCTCTGTGGCGGGCATTGTATCCAGACTCGGCTGAATGGTCTCCTCCTGAGAAGATTTTTCTACCGGCATTTCACCCGAATGCTCAAAGTCAAACTGTATTTTCTCATCTGTGTATTTTAAATAAGCGTCAAACGTTTTACCTGCTTTTGACACAAAACCAGTCATTTTCTCTTTGGTTTTTCCGTTTGTAAAAAGCTCCTGTACTGTCTCCTCATGAATGGAAACCTGCGCTATGGTGTGTCCGACCTTAAATCCGCATTCACACTCATAATACCATTGGCTCTTTTTTAGTTTATGCGCATTGCACCTAGGACATGCAAGATTTGTCTCTGTCGGTGCTGGTCTGTCTGGAAAATCAAAGACTGCCTGCCCGTCCTTTGTAAGCTTTAACACCGCATCAAACTTGACGCCGCTCTTCGATAGAAAGCCTTCGATCTTATCTGTCTTTTTCTCGGAAAGAAGCTTTTTGACAATCGCATCGGCCATCTTAACGCCTGCAATTTTTTGATTGATGAAAAAGCGGCAGCTATGCGCCGCATCTTCCTTGCTGTAATTGGCGCAGCCATAGCCAAACGATGTCTTGACCACCTCACCGCCGCACAAGGGGCAGACTACGTCTTTGAGCTTTTGCTGCTCAACATCATCAAAATCAAATTTCAGGCCTGTCACCTTGCCGGACGCATCGCGGCTAAATATTATGCGCGCGTCAAATTTTTTGCCTGCTTTCGACTTAAAGCCGCGGATTGTTGAAGTCTTTCCATTTGTCAGCAGCTCCTTGATTTGAGACTCGGAAATATCCTTGCCTGCCATCTTGCCAATCGAGAATTTACAACTGTTTTCATCTAGCTTATCATAATTGGCACAGCCATAGCCAAACGGCGTTTGGACAATTTCACCACCGCACAGAGGACAGGCTACCTCCTTGATCTTCTTAACCTCCACCTTTTCGAAGTTAAAATTGACAAAATGTTTCCCATCATCACCCTTTTCCAGCACTAAAACGGCATCAAATTTTTTGCCGGATTTGCCTTTGAAGCCTCTGATTGTCCCAGTGATGCTGTTGGTCAGCAACTCCTTTACCTGCGCAGGCGTCAACTCCTTATCCGCTATTTTCCCAATCGCAAATTTACAGCTGGCAGGCTCCTGCGGATTATAGTTGGCACAGCCATAGCCAAAGCCCTTTATCATCATCTGTCCGCCGCAGTCAGGGCAGACCACATCTTCCAATACCTGCGGTTCATTCTGCGTAAAGTCAAAATTAATTTCTATTTTGCCATCTTCATTTTTCTGTAGCCTCAGTGCTGCGTCAAACTTTTTCTTCTGTTTGGATACAAACCCGCTTAATACCGCCGTATGACCGTCCTTGACCAGCGCACTGCATTCCTCGTCAGACAGCGCTCTCCCCGCAATCGTGCCAATCACGAAATTGCAGCCGCTTCCGTCCTTTTGATAATTCGAGCACCCGTATCCAAACGGCGTTGTCACGATCACACCGCCACATGCGGGACACGCTGCCTCCAGCTTTCTGCGCGCGCCAAGCCCCTTTGCCCCCTTGCCGCTAAACTGGCTGATCTGGGCTGCAAGCTGCTGTGTCAGGTCCTGATCGCGAATCTGTATCGTCTCCCGCCTGATAAAGTCCTCAAGCTTTGCGCGGTAATCCTTCACATCAACCGTTCCGTTTGTGATGCCGTCCAGCCCCTTTTCCCACGAGGCCGTCATCTTTGGATTCAGCAGCGCTGGAACCGTCATCGCGACGACCTCATACACCATCTCGCCAAAATTCTGCGGCGTGATCACCTGCGTTTTCTGATTGAGGTTCAGATAGCCAATCCGAATCAGCTTTTTGATAATCTCTGCCCGCGTCGCACTTGTCCCGATGCCAGAACCCTTGATCTGCGCGCGAAGCTCCTCGTCCTCAATAAGCTGACCTGCATTTTCCATCGCAAGAATCATTGAACCAGATGTATACCGTTTGGGCGGTGTCGTCTTGCTCTCCCTGACTTCAAAGCCATTCACGACAAGAACATCGCCTTTTTTCAGTGTATTTGCCAGTGCAAGCAGCTTTTTGGCATTGTTCTTCTTCTCTTTGCTGGTATCCTCTGTGCTTTCACCGTTTTTTGCCTGCGTCGGGCTGACTGATTTATTGGGTCCGTCGGCTGCACTCTCGTCCTCGTCGGCATCTTCGAGCGTCTTGCCCAGAACCTCCAGAAATCCAAGCACTTTCAGCACCTTCGCAGATGCAAACAAGGACTCCTTTTCGATACCCACGACCAGTTTGAGCGTCTGGTATTCTGCCGGCGGATAAAAAATGCTTAAAAACCGCCGCACAATCAAGTCAAACACCTTGCTCTGAAGCGGTGTCAGCGTCCCCAGCTCTGTCAGCTGCCCCGTTGGAATGATGGCATAGTGGTCTGTGACCTTGCTGTCGTCCGTATACTGGGTTTTTGCGATATTGGCATAGAGATTTTTGGACAATATATGATCGGTAAACTGCTGTGTTGGCGTGTATCCTTTTAAGGGCACCAGCGTCTTATCTATTTCCTTTGCAACCGCTGTCGTCAGCACTCTTGCGTCCGTTCTGGGATACGTTGTCAGCTTCTTTTCATATAGATCCTGTGCAACCTGCAACGTCTGATCGGGGCTGATTTTAAACCGTTTCGCACACTCTGCCTGCAATTCTGCCAAATTAAACAGCAGCGGTGCTTTCTTCTTGGCAATCCCCTTCTCCAAGGTCTTGACCAGAGCTTCTTTTCCCTGAAAGGAATCAATTAAGCTCTCGGCATCCTCTTTTTCCTTAAATCCGTTCTCCTTGTAAAGCTTTGTGGACTCAAAATATACAGAGCCCTCCACCGCCTTCCACTCCGCCTCAATATTGGCATCTGTGAAGTCTCCAACGACTCTGTAAAAAGAAGTTTCCTTGAAATTGCGAATCTCGCGTTCTCTGTTGACAACCATGCCGAGGACACAGGTCATAACCCTTCCGATGGCAATGGCAGTGTAACCTTTTGTCGCCGCCGCATCATTCAGCAGTTTTCCGTATTTGACGGACATGACGCGCGAGAAATTAATGCCCATGGCATAGTCCTCAATAGAGCGCATAATGCCGGATTTCCCCAGATTTTCATAAGCCGACATCGGTTTTGCCTGCGCCATGCCGCGCTTGATCTCCGCCTCGGTCTGTGAGTCAATCCACACGCGCAGCTCCTGCATTCCTTTGCGGACACCGCCAAAATTTCGGATATTTTCTTCGATGGTTTGTCCTTCTTTTCCAGAGTCACCAGCCCAGTACACGGTGTCGATATCCTCCCGCTGCAACAGAGAATGCACGATATCGTACTGCTGCTGCACACTCTTAATCACACCGTACTTATATTTTTCCGGCAGAAACGGCAAGTCCTGTAGCATCCACTTTTTATAGCGGATATCATATTCTTCTGGATACACCATCTCTACCAAGTGCCCAACACACCATGTAATGACATAAGTGTTATTCTCTATGTAGCCGTTTCGTTTTCCTGATACCTGAAAAACTTTTGCGTAATCCTGTGCTACTGATGGTTTCTCGGTTATAATCAGTTTCTTTCCCAAGTTCTTATCTCCATCCTAATTTTGTTTATCGTTTGCCTGTCTTCTGCTCACACTAATCTTCCATTTTTTACCATGCCCGCAACCATTATCACTATCAAAAACGACCATAGCGCAAAGTAACCAAGACACTCTGACAGGCTAATCCTCAACACAAAGAAAAGGGGAATGCCTCCTGCCAAAATCCCAAACTTTTCACATGCAGCGCAAAAGTGTCCATAATCCAGCCGCATTTGTAGAAAACCTGTATCGACAGTTGCACCACATTTTTCACAGCAGGCTTCAAATTTGTTTTCTGCCAGATATGTAATCAGGAGATCCAAGACCTTGCCTACTCTGGTCTGTGCGCTTTCAAGATCTGGCATATCGTCAAACAGCACGGTCATTTTCGTGCCAGAACAGAGAATATCCTGTATGAACGTTTCGCTGGTTTCTGCAAGCATATTTTTTACTTGAAGTATAGTGTGCTGACTGCTTGTCACTGAAATGGAAAGTTTGAACCGTCGCATCTATGACTTCTTTTTCCATCTCTTTTCTCATTATCTTTTTCCATTTCTTGTACTGCCCACACACCGAACAATTCCTAAGTCAGAAAGAGCAGCAAAATACTGCTCTTTCCACTCGATATTACTATATACTATTACCATTTACTTCTTTGTGATATATCCCTGTGCCTTGAGAAGCTCTGCGCAGAGTACTGCACCGCCTGCCGCGCCGCGCACTGTATTGTGCGAAAGTCCGACAAACTTCCAGTCGTAAACACTGTCCTCGCGGATTCGTCCTACAGAGACACCCATGCCATTTTCATAATCAACATCAAGGCTTACCTGCGGTCTGTTATCCTCCTCAAGATACTGGATAAACTGCTTTGGTGCACTTGGAAGATTCAGTTCCTGTGGCACTCCTTTGAAATTCACTAATTTCTCAATCAACTGCTCTTTGGTCGGCTGCTTTCTGAACTTGACAAACACAGCAGCCGTATGTCCATTTAATACTGGTACACGGATACACTGGCAGGTGATGACAGGCGATACCGCCGGCTCAATCACACCGTCCTTGATCTCGCCCCAGATTCGAAGCGGTTCCTTCTCGCTCTTCTCCTCCTCGCCGCCGATGTACGGAATAATATTGCCCTCCATTTCAGGCCAGTCCTTAAAGGTTTTTCCAGCACCAGAAATCGCCTGATAGGTCGTCGCAACCACCTCATACGGCTCAAACTCTTTCCATGCTGTCAGGACAGGCGCATAACTCTGAATCGAGCAGTTTGGCTTGACTGCCACAAATCCCCTTGTCGTGCCAAGGCGCTTTTTCTGGAACTCAATAACCTTCATGTGTTCAGGATTGATCTCAGGCACCACCATCGGAACGTCAGGTGTCCATCTGTGTGCGGAATTGTTGCTGACTACAGGGGTCTCTGTCTTAGCATAATCTTCCTCAATCTTCTTGATTTCCTCTTTGGTCATATCCACTGCGGAAAATACGAAGTCAACCTCGGAAGCAACCTTCTCCACTTCATTGACATTCATAACGACAAGATTCTTGACTGCCTCTGGCATCGGTGTTGTCATTTTCCATCTGTCACCGACTGCCTCCGCATATGTTTTTCCAGCAGAACGCGGACTTGCCGCGATTGTCGTCACCTCAAACCACGGATGGTTCTCCAAGAGCGCAATAAATCTCTGTCCTACCATACCTGTACCACCAAGAATACCTACTTTTAATTTTTCACTCATTTTTCTCCTCCATTCTGCTGATCGAACTATCAGCAATAAAATATTGATACTTCCAAACCAGCTACATATCGTCATCTCCATGTATCAAACACTAGTTTGTCATTTTTTACGCGTTCCAAAACACAGCGCCAATGCCTGCTCCTTAACAAGAAATTCCAAAGTATTTTAGAATCAGTCCAGACCTAGATACGCCCGGTGAATACGAAGAACCTCCCGCATCGCATCTGGCCCCGGCGCGCCGATTGTCGTGCGCTTGTTGACACAAGTTTCAAGGCTGACTGCCTCAAAAAGCTCCTGTTCAAACACTGGACTGATTGCCTTTAATTCCTCAAGGGACAGCTCATCAATCGCCTTGTCCTTCTCGATACAATACAGCACCAGCTTTCCGATAATGCCATGTGCATCTCGGAATGGCACCCCATGATTTACAAGATAATCCGCCGCGTCTGTGGCATTGGTAAAGCCCTTCATGGCGCTTGTTTTCATGACCTCTTTGTTGAATTTTAATGTGTTTAACATTCCCGTAAACAGCGCCACACAGCCCTTCACAGTGTCAATCGCATCAAAGGTCAGCTCCTTGTCCTCCTGCATATCTTTATTGTATGCCAGCGGAAGCCCCTTCATCGTCGTGAGAATTGATACCAACGCGCCATATACGCGCCCTGTCTTGCCGCGCACCAGCTCTGCGATATCAGGATTTTTCTTCTGCGGCATGATGCTGCTGCCGGTCGAGTACGCATCGTCGATTTCCACGAAATGATATTCATTACAATTCCATATGATAATCTCCTCGCTGAAACGGCTAAGATGCATCATAATGGTAGACAGTGCAGACAACAGCTCGATCACATAGTCGCGGTCTGCCACAGCGTCCATGCTGTTGAGTGTCGGACCACTGAAATCAAGAAGCTGTGCCGTATAATCCCTGTCTAATGGATAGGTAGTTCCCGCCAATGCACCTGAGCCCAGCGGACAGTAATTCATTCGGGCATAGATGTCATCAAGCCGCTGTCTGTCGCGCTTGAACATCTCAAAGTATGCCCCCATATGATGTGCCAGCGTGATCGGCTGCGCCTTCTGCAAATGCGTGAAGCCGGGCATATAAGTCTCTATATTTTCTTCCATAATATGAAGGATACTTTCAAGCAGTTCTTTTAGAAGTGAATTGATCTCAACGACTTCATGCCGTGTGTAAAGCTTCATATCAAGCGCAACCTGATCATTTCTGCTCCTGCCTGTGTGAAGTTTCTTGCCCGCATCACCGATTCTGTCAATCAGATTTGCCTCCACAAAGCTGTGAATATCTTCATATTCGTCTGTGATCTCCAACGTTCCGTTTTCAACGTCACTTAAAATCCCTTCTAATCCTGACAGAATTTGATTCTTCTCATCCTCCGTCAGTATTTCCTGCTTCGCAAGCATTTTTACATGCGCCATGCTGCCCTCTACGTCCTGCCGAAAAAATTTCTGGTCAAATGAGATTGATGCATTAAAATTATAAACAAGCTTGTCTGTTTCCTTGGTAAATCTGCCGCCCCAAAGCTGTGCCATCTTATCGTCGCCTCCTGTTGTTTTCGGAATTTTCTTGTGGTTTTGAAAAGTGCTTTCTATCCACGGTACACATGACACAAATTTTCAATTCCACTTTCGTACTGATTATAAATATTAGTAATAATAGCATAATTTTTCTTGTGTTGCAATAAAAAATTCGAAAGCAAAAAACAGACAACCGCCTCGTGAGGTCAGTTGTCTGTATCGCGCGCAGCGCTTAGAGGATGTTTGCTCTAAGCACTCATTCTATTGAATACAAGCCTATAAATCACAGTTATTGACTGTTCTTGGGAATGGTATCACATCTCTGATATTTCCCATACCGGTCAGATACATGACGCAGCGCTCAAATCCAAGTCCAAATCCTGCATGTCTGGCAGTTCCATAACGTCTCAAATCCAGATAAAAGTCATAATCTGCCGGATTCAGATGGCATTCTTGCATCCGTCCTTCCAATACATCGAGCTTATCCTCCCTCTGGCTGCCGCCAATGATCTCTCCAATCCCTGGTACTAAGCAATCCATCGCCGCAACCGTTTTGCCATCATCGTTGAGTTTCATATAAAATGCCTTGATTTCCTTGGGATAATCAGTCACAAATACAGGGCGGCCATAGAGCTTTTCTGTCAGATACCGCTCGTGCTCTGTCTGTAGGTCACAGCCCCATGAAACTTTATACTCAAACTCATCATTGTGCTTTTCAAGCTCTGCGATGGCATCGGTGTAGGTAATATGTCCAAACTCAGAATTTGCCACATGCTGTAATCGTTCGATCAATCCTTTGTCCACAAATTGATTAAAAAATGCCATCTCTTCCGGTGCATTTTCGAGCACATAGTTGATAATATACTTAAGCATACTCTCAGCAAGCATCATGTCATCCTTGAGATCTGCAAAAGCGATCTCCGGCTCGATCATCCAAAATTCTGCCGCATGGCGTGTCGTGTTTGAATTTTCAGCACGAAAAGTCGGACCAAAAGTATAAATGTTTTTGAACGCCATAGCATACGTCTCTCCGTTTAGCTGCCCGCTGACTGTAAGATTTGTGGGTTTGTTAAAGAAATCTTTGCTAAAATCAATCTGTCCATCCACCATAGGCAAGTTATTCAAATCAAGTGTCGTAACCTGAAACATTTCACCTGCACCCTCGCAGTCGCTTCCTGTGATCAGTGGCGTATGAACATACACGAAATCACGCTCCTGGAAGAATTTGTGTATCGCATAAGCGCAGAGTGAACGCACCCGAAACACTGCTTGAAATGTGTTTGTACGCGGTCTCAAATGTGAAATAGTTCTAAGATATTCAAAGCTGTGTCTCTTTTTCTGCAAAGGATAATCCGGTGTAGAGTCCCCTTCAATTTCAATTTTCACCGCCTGTATCTCAAATGGCTGCTTTGCCTCTGGCGTCAGCGTCACAATACCTGTCGCAATCACCGCAGCCCCCACATTGAGCTTTGAGATTGCTGTGAAATTGTCCAGTTTATCACTATATACCACCTGGAGCGGTTCAAAAAAGGTGCCATCATTGATGACCAGAAACCCGAATGTCTTGGAATCCCGCTTGCTTCTGAGCCAACCGCCAACTGTCACCTCCTGATCTGCATATTCTTTGTAATTGTGTTGTAATTCACGTATGTTTATCATACTCGTTTTTCCTTTCTTTCATTAAGTATTTGAATGATTTTCAAACAGAAAAAAGTCCATTCATGCTGCTTCCCATTATACCTTTTTCAGGCTATGTACGCAATCATGTCTGGACTTTTCCTGAATATTTTCATGATCGATATCAGTTCGTGCAAATGATTGCACGCTGGTCTACTGAGCAACTTGCATCTGCGCCATCTCAATAATATCTGAAATCTCCATACCGGACTTCTGTACTGCCATTCTAAGCTCATTCAATTCTTCCATCTTCTGCATCTCCAGAAGTTCATTCAGTTCTTCTTTCTCCTTCTTGATGCGTATAGAAAGTGCATCAATCAGTTCTTCCTTCTGAGTAATTTTCTCCTGTAATGATTTCTTTACTCCTCTTGCCATAGTTCTTCTCCTTATACTAACACATAATATTTTATTTTATATGTAATCATTATATGGACAAGAAAGGAAATTTATGCATACTTTTCTATTTTTTTACACGTCTTTTCTTCTCAAAAAAGTGATCGACTTCCTTTTTTACAGTTTCAGGTGACATGGATTTGGACAGATAACCTTCAGGTTTGAGCGCGATGACTTTGCTCACACTCTCCTTATCCACCTTGCTCGTCAAAAAGATCACCGGAATATCTGCAAATTCCTTCTCCGAACGAATCATCCCCAGCACTTGACTGCCGTCACAGACAGGCATCTCATAGTCCAGCAAGATCAAATCTGGTCTGTCCAGTGTAATCCCTCGGATTGCAGACATACCTGACTTTGCTGTAAGAACTTCATAATCATCACTGAGCAAATCCGACATCGCCTTTAACATAAAATCCGAATCATCCACCACAAGAACTTTCTTTTTCTGGCTGATTTCCGTTTTTTCTACCTTGTTTTGACTCAGATATTTACCTACCTCAGCCATGGCATTCTCCGTAATAATCGAGACACCGCCTTCAGTCTGAAGCTGCTCCGACGCAGTTGCACAGTAGGCAAAATATCCCTTTCCTGTATCAAACAGCAGGCTGTACTGCGGACTCTGCTTCTCAAATACTTTTTGAAACTGCTCATAGGTCAGCAGTTGTTCCTCCTTCAGCTCGAACTGGTCGGAGTTCGGAAAATGTCCCTTCATGCGCTCTACAAGCTGCTTTGCAACATATCTTGAGGCGTTCATCAACATCACACTCACTGCCTCCGAGCTTGTATCCATCACACTGCCGATCGTGCTGACGATCAACTGCTCTTCAAATATCAGATAAAACTCCCATCTCTTTTTATCTCTTGTCCTATAGATCAGACGATAGTAAATACCATCTCCAAATTTCTCACCGCCGTAACAATTGCTGATTAGTCGTGCATCTAATTGGAACATGCTGTGAAGAAGACTCGCAAGCGTCTGTGACATCACTGCCTGTTCCTCCTCAGGCTGAAGATTTTCCCACTGCTTTACGCTCTCACCGCTCACGATTGCGTGATCCTCTATCAATGAATGACCAATCAACCAGCCTGCACACACCCCCAGAAAATGATTGACAGATTCCGGTGAATATTTATTTAACTCTAACTCTCTCTCCAGTGCTGGGATCGTTCTTTCACGAAAATTCCGATGAATGCGCCTGTGTACCTCAAGTCCCGCATAATCAATCGAAACCATGTACGCCTCTTCATCCGCAAAGTGCTTTAGCGCATGATCCCTGAAATACTTGATCGCCTCCTGACAAACCCATTGGCTTTTCTCCTCCTGCTGTCCAAAATCAAACAGCTTGTTTAGAATACTGAACAGTTTCTTGTGTTCCTTGTCTATAATATCTACCCCAATATTATACCGTTCGTTCCATACTAATTGATTTCCCATGTGTTCTTCTCCTTTGACCTCATAGTAACTGTTGATGAAATATCAATTTTAAATAGTTGTATCCTTCAGACTACAAAAATTCCAATATAACTCATTATAACATATAACATTAGTAATCGTTACTACTTTTTTCATTTTTTTCAAAAATTTTCCGCAATTCTCTTGGATATTTTGCCATATCCAACATAAACTCTTCTTTTATATCACTTTTGCTACATTTTTACATATATTATTCTATATCTCTATCTTTCATAACAAACATCACACAGAAAGGCGGCGGTTATAATATGTCCCAAAATCCTCACAGGAAACCTTTTCTCCGTCTGGACCACGTAAACTTTTCATACTATAGCAATCTCGGTGAAGTAAAGGTGTTAAATGACATCAATTTTTCGATTGAGAAAGGAGCCTTTGCAGCTTTGGTAGGACCAAGTGGGTGTGGCAAATCTACGATCCTCTCCCTGATCTCGGATTTACTCAAACCTGTAGGCGGTTTTATCACATTTTATTCAGAGGACTTCAATGCTCCACGTGTAGGATATATGCTCCAGCATGACCATTTGTTAGAGTGGCGGACTGTTTATCAGAATATCACACTTGGTCTTGAGATCCAGAAAAAGAAAACTCATGAAAATTTGGCATTGGTAGACAGCCTGCTGGAAAAATATCACTTGTCACACGTCAGAAACCAAAAGCCTTCGGCATTGTCCGGGGGAATGCGACAGCGAATCGCACTGATTCGGACACTCGCCATCCGCCCAGATCTTCTGCTGCTCGATGAACCATTCAGTGCCCTGGACTATCAAACACGGCTCAATGTATCAAAAGACGTGCATGACATTCTCAAATCCGAACAAAAGACAGCCATCCTTGTGACACATGATATCTCAGAGGCAATCTCTATGGCAGACGTGGTCTTTGTGCTCACAAAATCCCCCTGCACCATAAAAGATGTCATACCTATTGAGTTTGAGGAAAATGGAATCAAGAGAGAGGAAATACGAAAATCAAGTCTTTTTCAGGAATATTTTGATAAAATCTGGAGGGAAATGCAGGATGAAAACACTGAAAAATAATCAAAAACCCCACGATATCATAAAAACAGAAGCCGCTGCACTGACTGCCGGACAAAAAAACTATCTGCGCAGTCAAAAGCTGCAAAAGCTGTATATTTTTTGGAGTCGAATCCTTCTGTTTGCAGCCTTCTTGATGCTCTGGCAAGTGTCTGCTGATATGGGCTGGATTGACAGCTTCTACTTTAGCGCTCCGATTGCCATCGCGAAGCTTTTCTGGCACGACATACAGGATATGTCCCTGTTAAGCCATATTGGCATTACCCTCTGGGAATCTGGTGTCAGCTTTATGCTAATTATCATTTTCTCTGTGCTGACAGCGACCTTTTTCTGGTTTTATCCCTCACTCGGAAAAATGTTCGAACCGTTTTTGATTGTGCTCAACAGCCTGCCAAAATCTGCGCTCGCTCCGCTGATCATCGTTTGGCTTGGTACGGGTCCCCGCACTATTATTTTATGCGGGATATCTGTTGGTATATTCGGCTGCATTTTAAATCTTTACCAGTCCTTTGTACAGACAGACCCAGAGCGGCTAAAGCTGATCGAAACATTGGGTGGCTCAAAGTTACAGGCTTTTACCAAAGTCGTATTTCCCGGAAATATACCCACTTTTATCTCTTTGTCTAAAGTCAATATCGGACTTGCGCTGGTGGGTGTCATCATCGGGGAGTTTCTTGCTGGGCGAAAGGGATTAGGATATCTTATCATCTACGGAAGTCAGGTATTTAAGCTCGACATGGTGATCTTAAGTATTGTGATTCTCTGTGTGATCGCGATGGTTCTCTATGGACTATTGAACCTGCTAGAGAAGAAAATCAGCTATTAAAGTCATGGGCGAAGCAGCCCCTATAAACTGCCTCGCCCATGCATTTACATTAACGTATCGCCGTCACTAATCTTCTGTATTAGCTGCTGCATCTCTTCTTTGCTCTTAACGTTTTTGCTCTTGGCTAATACTTGTTCCTTTTCATATTCTGTCATCTTACCGTAATGATTGATTGCCTGTTCGTCCATCGCCATGCCAAACGCCAGACCGAGTGGCAATCCACTCTGCAAATTATCTGTATAATCCATTCTTGCACCTCATATTCATCTTAGATTACGCTATGAAAGTAAACTCCAATTCAAATGGATTTTACTCTCATAGCATTGCCATGTTGTGGTGTTCCTATGCTCATAAGAGAATATTACCAATTTTTGCATCTGACGTCATTTTATCAGCCAGTTCTTCTGCCATTGGTCATTTCTCCTATTAATACAAGTATATTTTATATTCTTTTTGCTATATTTATTCGATCACCTGTGTTATAATCAAAATAGCAAAAAAATCAAATAAATTTAGGAGGTAATCATATGGGCAGACTTGACGGAAAGGTAGCAGTGATCACAGGAGGCAACTCAGGCATCGGCGCCTGCGCAGCAGAGCTTTTTGCAAAGGAAGGCGCAAAGGTTGTCATCTCAGCGCGAAGGGTAGAGCAGCTCGAGGCGGTGGCAGACAAAATTAAAGCGGCCGGCGGCGAGGCATTGGCAGTTCCCTGCGACATCTCAGACAAGGCACAGTGCAGTGCAGTGATCGCAAAAACGCTTGAAACCTTTGGCACGGTGGATATTCTGGTAAACAATGCAGGTGTCGTTGACAGCGGCATTGAGGCGGTTGAAAAAGTGACTGATGAAACAATTGACACACTGATCGACATCAATACCAAGGGCACGCTTTACATGACAAGAGAGGCAGCAAAAGTAATGATCGAAAAGAAAGCTGGCTCTATCGTAAACGTTGCGAGTGTAGCAGGCTACACAGGCGGCGGCGGTGTGGCTTATGTGGCAAGTAAGGCGGCAATGATCGGCATGACCAAAAATATTGCCATGCGCTGTGCCAACGTCAATGTGCGCTGTAATGCCCTCTGTCCCGGAAGCGTCGTGACACCGATGACAATGGGGATGAAAAAAGAGAATCTTGACTCTGATATGATGAGTGCGATGGCTAAACATGCAGACCTGTCTCTTCCAGTGTGTATGCCTGAAGAAGTTGCCAATGCAATTCTGTTTCTTGCAGGTGACGAATCCTCTGCGATCACAGGGCAAATTATAGTCATTGATCATGGTGCTGACCTGTAAGTTTCACTCATTTGCTACAAGCTTTTAAATCATAAGATATACTTATGGAAAACTTCACAGCCATAGGTATATCTTATAATCCCACGGCTATCATCCCAAAATTCTGAATAGACAATATTTTTATAATTATTATAATTTTTTTCAAAAAACCTCTTGCCAACTCTGTCAAAATATGATAGTATATTTCTTGTCGTTACGACACACACTTTAAAATTGCCGGTGTGGCGGAATGGCAGACGCAGCAGACTCAAAATCTGCCGGGGGCAACCTCGTGCCGGTTCAAGTCCGGCCACCGGCATAAAAAGGAGCAAATCGCTCCTTTTTTTGTACTCTTAATCAGCAAAGATCGTTCCCCTAAATCTTCACCTTGCGTTCATTTAATTCGGACAGCTTCCATTCACTGTAAGCTGTCCTATAATCCTTTCGTATAGACTTAATGATGGAACAGTCTAATTCCGGTAAAGCACATTGCCATATCATACTTATTGCAAGTCTCAATGACATTGTCATCCCGGATTGAACCGCCTGGCTGTGCAATGTACTTCACACCGCTTCTGTGTGCCCTCTCCACATTGTCACCAAATGGGAAAAACGCATCTGAACCAAGCGCAACATCCGTCATCTTGTCAAGCCATGCACGCTTTTCCTCTCTTGTCAGCACTTCTGGTTTCTCGGTAAAGAAATTCTCCCAGGTGCCATCTGCAAGCACATCCATATAGTCATCACTCATATATACGTCTATGGTATTATCCCTGTCCGCACGACCAATTTTTTCCTTAAACGGCAGATTTAACACTTTGGGATTCTGGCGCAGAAACCAATTGTCTGCCTTATTTCCCGCAAGTCTGGTACAATGAATCCTTGACTGCTGCCCTGCACCGATGCCGATTGCCTGGCCGCCCTTTACATAGCACACAGAATTGGACTGTGTATACTTTAATGTAATCATGGCAATGGCGAGATCCATCTTTGACTGCTCGGGAATTTCCTTGTTCTCTGTCACAACATTTGCAAACAGTGCGTCATCTATCACCAGTTCATTTCTGCCCTGCTCAAATGTAATGCCATAGACATCCTTTGTCTCTATAGGATTTGGCACGTACTCCGGGTCAATCTGTATCACTGCATAGTTGCCCTTTTTCTTGGCCTTGAGCATTTCAAGCGCCTCCGGCTCATATCCAGGAGCAATGATTCCATCTGAAACCTCACGCTTGATTAACCTCGCTGTATCGACATCACACACATCTGACAAAGCAATAAAATCGCCAAAAGAGGACATTCTGTCTGCCCCCCGTGCTCTTGCATAGGCACATGCGAGTGGTGACAGCTCTCCCATATCATCTACCCAATTAATCTTGCGTTCAACTTCGCTCAGCGGAAGCCCTACGGCTGCGCCGGCAGGCGACACATGTTTGAAAGAAGTCGCTGCCGGAAGTCCAGTCGCCTTTTTCAATTCCTTCACAAGCTGCCAGCCATTAAACGCATCCAGAAAATTAATGTAACCAGGTTTTCCGTTCAGTACTTCAATAGGAAGTTCACCGTCTCTCATATATATTTTCGATGGTTTCTGGTTTGGATTACATCCATATTTTAATTCTAATTCGTTCATTTGTTCTGTACTCCTTTTTCATTTGGCTCTTATTTGCCAGTTTTTGACCATTCCAATTTCTCATGCAGTTCTTCACACATAGTCCTATACATTCTTATTATAAATTTTTGATTCGTATCTGCCCGTCTCGATGTCGATGAAACGAATAAACAACGAGACCTTATTGTCATCATTCAGACTATTCCAGACCAAATCGCCAAAAGCATTCATATCATCTGGAATCTCTACAAGCTTTGGCTCACCCTCAAAGCTCGGCAGCGGATTGCCATCTCCCATATAAGTGTGAATGAAATGTCCCTCTCCCGCTACAGGATTACTGTACGCAAAGGTATAGCGATTGCAGGCGTCAGGATTTCCGTTGTTGCTTTTCAGTATGGACATTGCATAGTTGTAATCTCCATTTTCAATATGAAGAATCCCTGAAATCCTCGGCGTGTAATTGGGCGCATCCGGCTCAAACTCCCTTGTTCTGAGTGCCTGTTCAAAGGTCTGCTGCCTGTCCATCAACTCATAGATCGTGTCTGTCTGATCTCCGTTGGTCACAATCGTTTTGTTCCCAAGCACGCGGACTGGCGCATAAATGATTAGACTTGGGTCACTTAACTTGGAAGGGTCAAATGCCTGTGTACGAATGCCCTCTCCATCCTCCACAAACACACGGTTTCTGCTGTTCTCACTCCTGCCCATGATAAAGTAAGCGATCGCGGCCTTTTTTCCGTCCTTTGTCTTACCAATGACGATTCCTCTGCCCGGATAATCATTTCCTTTGAGCTCCTGCTCCAATGATAGCATCTTCATCTCTCATCCTCCTATACATTTAAACTGTGTATGAAAGTGCGTCCTGTATTTATGCCCCAACACGCCGCTTTCGCAGTATGTTTGTTCTTTGGTCCTGCATGGGACTGTGCATAAAAAAACCGTCTGGACGCACAAGTATCATGCTGCCCAGGCGGTCGGCTTCAAATAATCATACACTCCCTGTAGGTTCTCCTACACAGCATCTTTGAACTACTGCTGTTTCCGCCAGTTGTGTATCTATTTTTATCATATAGGATAGACTTCATTTTGGCAAGAGGTTTCTTCTGAAATATAAAATTATCTGTGTTCTTTTAGAAAGCTTCTCTAGGTTCATTCTTTATACACCCATTACAGTTCATATATGTTTCTATGCTATATGTTCTGTTTGTTGCTCAAATACCGGATACACACCCCATTCGTGTGAAGCACATCGCCCTCGAGCCTTCTTGAAAACATAATCTTGCTGTCCTCATCCTTGATGACCTCGATATCCTCATCGCTGCTGTTGACAACCACCTCCAACGTCTCACCCCAGCCCATTTTCTGGAATTGTATCACACGAGGATTCTGGTAATCTGCCGGAAAATGGAAATTTCGCTCACGCATTAACGGTTCCTCTCTCCTGAGCTTGATGAGCTGTTTGGTGATAGAAATCTGCTCGTTGTACTTGCCTTGATCGATATCTCCCCACGGCATACATCTGCGGCAGTCGGGGTCGAAGCTGCCCTCCATGCCAATCTCAGTTCCGTAATAGATGCATGTGCTGCCCGGCATGGTAAACAACAATGCAAAAAGGCAGTTATACATATCAAGCCCACTTGTCACATTTCTGAGACGAATCGTATCATGAGAGTCAAGCATGTTGAACAGCACGTCATTTGTCTGCTGCATATAATTTGTATAACAGCGGTTGATCATGAACTCAAAATCCTCCCCTGTAAGGCTCTTGTCTAGGAAGAAGTCCTTCATGCTTCCTGCAAGCGGATAATTCATGACGGAGTCAAACTCGTCGCCCCGAAGCCAGGGAATCGCATCGTGCCACACTTCCCCTAAGATATAGATATCTGGCTTGATTGCTTTCAATGCCATTCGAAGCTGTTTGCAGAATACATGAGACACCTCGTTTGCCACATCCATGCGAAGGCCGTCCACGTCGTATTTCTTTACCCATCCGCATGCCACGCCGATCAAGTAGTCGCGCACTGCCTGATTGTTGGTATTGAGCTTTGGCATTTCATCAAAAAAGGCAAATGTATACAACTGTCCTCTCTTTGCCGCATCCCACTGGTTTGACAGCGGCCAGTCATTGATCATAAACCAGTCAAAATACTGTGAATCGCGCCCATTTGTCAACACGTCCTGCCAAGGCTTGAAGAAATATCCGCTATGGTTGAACACCGCATCCAGCATGACACGGATTCCGCGCTTATGCGCCTCCTCCACAAAATGCTTCATGGTCTCATCGTCACCGAAATTATGATCGATCTTCTCATAGTCGGTTGTGTCATATTTGTGATTGGAGGGCGATTCGTTGATCGGTGTCGTGTAAATGCCCGTGATTCCCAGATCCTTTAAATAGTCTAGCTTGTCTGTCATGCCCTTTAGATCACCGCCGTAAAAGTCATTATGACCGAACACGCCCTCGTATTTCCATGTCTTTGTATTCTCAGGATTTAAGGAAGGATCACCATTGCAGAACCGCTCTGGAAAAATCTGATACCAGACTGTATCATTGACCCACGCAGGCACCTTATTGATATCGATGGGATTCATCCAGGGCATTGTGAAGCATTGTCTGCTGCGCCCCTTAATCTGCATCTGCTCCTCACTGACAAAACCATCCTCAAAATAATACCAGCGCTCTGTCTCTGTCACCAGTTCAAAGTAATATTTTAACCGTTTAAACACTGGTTTGATCGTCGTAGTCCACCAAAGTTGATATTTTAGGCGCTTTTTAAATGGAACATTTGCCTTGTCACCAGTCCATTCCTCGCCGCCGCCCAAGATTCCATTTGCAAACGGATCTCCATATACAATATTCACTTCTTTTACATCGTATCCAGTTTTGAGATTGATAATCAGTTGATTCTCATCAAGCATATAACAATAATTATCAACAGTTCTGTGATAAACTGACGCAAATTCCATACTCGTACCTTTCCCTTTCCATTTGAAACATCTACATTTGAAAAATTATATTTCCTAAAACACAGGAAAACGTTTTCTAACGCGCTACATCATAAGGCTCCCAACTTTCCATTGGAAGCCTGCTATCGTTATTATACACAATATTATTGTAAAATTCAACCAATTTATAGAATAAATTAACAATTACAACGTACCTAAACTGTTGTTGTATTCACACATACTTTACCCGCGAGAACGTTCTCGTAATCTTCAAGGTTCTTCTCTAAGAGCTTAGGCGTGTCCAGTCCATAAGGGCATCTGGAAACACATTGTTCGCAATGGAGACACTCTTTGATTTTTGCCATCTCAGTCTGCCATTCTTCACCCAGCCAGTTTGCTGAGGGAGAGCGGCGCAAAAGCTGCGAGATTCGCGCACAGTTATTGATTTGAATACCCTTGGGACATGGCATACAGTAACCGCACCCGCGGCAGAAGTCTCCCGAAAGCTCTTTTAGGTCCTTCTCATAAATTGCTTTCATCTCCTCATCCATTTCAGGAGCCTTCTCCTGATAAGACAAAAATTCTGCAAGTTCGGATTCCCTCTGTACGCCCCACAGCGGCAGAACCGCCTCATGCTGACAAGCAAACCAATAACAGAGCTTTGAATTGGTGAGCAATCCGCCCGCCAGTCCCTTCATGCCTAGAAATCCCATTCCCGCTTCCTCACACTTTTTGGCGAGCGCAATCTCCTTCTCAGAGGATATGTATGCAAAGGGAAACTGCAATGTCTCATACAGACCACTCTCAACCGCTTCCTCCGCGACATTTAACAGATGTGCAGTGATTCCGATATGTCTGATTTTTCCTTCTTCTTTTGCCTTGACTACAGCATCGTAAACACCGTCCTCGTCACCTGGGCGGAAGCATTTTGGCGCGCAGTGCAGCTGATAGATATCGATATATTCTGTTTGTAGGAAACGGAGTGATGTCTCCAGATCCTCCCGCACCTTCTCGCTGGTCTGGGCAGCAGTCTTTGTCGCTATATAATATTGACTTCTGTCAATCCCCTTCAAAGCAATGCCCAGCTTCTTCTCGCTGTCGCTGTACGCCCTTGCAGTATCGAAAAAATTCACCCCGCCATCAAGCGCCATATGAATCAGTTTCACAGCACTATCCACGTCAATCCGCTGAATTGGAAGTGCGCCAAAGCCATTCTTGTTTGCAATAATTCCAGTATTTCCCAATTTCACAGTAACCACAGTACTCTCCTCCTATTTCCCAGACCATTCGTCAAGTTTTGTCCAGCAGCCTGCACAGCTCCTTCTTATTCGTCTACGTTCTCATATAAGACGCAATTGCCTCAATCCCATACAGCAGCGTATCCAGCCCATCCTGATACTTATAATTGACATTGGCCGCCAGTATACCGCCAATCCCGGTCATGATAATCCAGACATTCTGTGCTGCCTCATAACTGTCTGTATCTGAGCGTACATCTCCCACTGCTTTTCCTTCGTCAATCAAAACTGCCAGTTCTTGAAGAATTTTGTTCTGTACACCCGCATCCGTCACCTTGTATAGTGCAGTATAGTACTGAAAATACGAATTTTTCTCATAGATATACGTAAATGCAGCCCGAATCAGTGTCATAAAATTCTCATAAAAAGACGCCTGCGGATTCAAGTCTGCTTTTGCCTTTGCCATAAGCTCCTCATTACAGCGCTGGGCAACAACAAAATTGATTTCGTCAATATCACGAAATCTGTTGTAAATCACTCTGCGGTCACAGTTCAGTTCCCTGCAAAGCCTTGTAACGGTCAATGCATCTGCACCTTCACGGCAGCCAATGTTTACTGCAAGGTCTACAATGCGCTTGCTTGTCTCATCTTCAATACGTTTTCCTTTTGAGAATGCCATTTTTCCACCCCATTTGTCTTTGTTCGTATTAACACTGTCATGATTCTGCCGACTGTTGCCTGTCCAATCCTTTTTATAGGATACAAAAGTCATGTTTTTCACACCTTAGGATGAATCACATGACTTTTGTTATTCTTATCTTATCAGTTATAGCCCAAAATAGCAAGGAAATCTGGCAAAAAACAATTTATAAACAAGATGAACTAGGTGGCTAATTTGCCGCAATCGCATTTCCTGTGTAGAGCTGGTAGTACTTGCCCTGCGCCTCAATCAGCTCATCATGTGTCCCGCGCTCAATAATCCTGCCCTGCTCTAGCACCATGATGCAGTCGCTGTTCTTGACGGTCGAAAGCCGGTGGGCAATCACGAACGTCGTCCTGCCCTTCATCAGCTTATCCATGCCGTCCTGCACAATCTTCTCGGTGCGCGTGTCGATTGAGCTGGTCGCCTCATCGAGAATCAGCGCAGGCGGGTCTGCGATGGCAGCTCTCGCAATCGCAAGCAATTGCCGCTGTCCTTGGCTCAGGTTTGCGCCGTCGCCTGTCAGCAGCGTATTGTAGCCGTCTGGCAGCTTCTCGATAAATTCGTGTGCATTCGCAAGTTTTGCCGCTGCGATTACCTCCTCGTCAGTGGCATCTAGCTTGCCATAGCGGATATTTTCCATCACAGTAGCCGTAAACAAATGTGTATCCTGCAACACGATGCCCAGCGAACGGCGCAAATCTGCCTTTTTGATTTTATTGACATTGATGCCGTCATAGCGGATTTTTCCGTCCTGAATATCATAAAACCGGTTGATCAAATTCGTAATTGTCGTTTTTCCGGCGCCTGTAGAGCCTACGAACGCAATCTTCTGCCCCGGCTCCGCGAACATTTTGACATTGTGCAGGACAATCTTCTCGTCCGTGTAGCCAAAGTCCACATCATCGAACACCACGCCGCCCTCAAGGCGCTGATAGGTTGTCGTGTCGCTGTCTTTGTGATAATGTTTCCACGCCCACATTCCAGTGTGCTTCTTTGTCTCCCTGAGCGCACCATTGACTTCCTCTGCATTGACCAGCATGACATAGCCGTTGTCTGCCTCCGGCTCTTCGTCTAGCATCTTGAAGATGCGGTCTGCTCCGGCGAGCGCCATGACGATAGAGTTAAACTGCATACTCACTTGATTGATCGGCATGTTAAAGCTCTTGTTGAATGTGAGGAAGCTCGCAAGTCCGCCCAGCGTGAGTCCGCCGATATTGCCAAGCGCTAAGATTCCGCCGACAATCGCACAGACCACATAACTGAGATTGCCAAGCTGCGCATTGATCGGTCCGAGCATGTTCGCAAACTGGTTCGCATTGTAAGAGCTCTCAAACAACTCCTCATTGAGCTCATTAAAGCGCGCCATACTCTCCTCCTCATGGCAGAATACCTTCACAACCTTCTGCCCCTCCATCATCTCCTCGACAAATCCGTTCACAGCGCCGATCGCTGTCTGCTGTGCCACGAAATACCTGCCTGAAAGTCCTGCCGCCTTCTTGGTGACAAACAGCATAAGTGACACCATAATCAAGGTGGTGACGGTCAAAGGCACACTCAGAATAATCATGCTGACCAAAACACTGACAATCGTGATGACACTGCTAAAGCACTGCGGAATACTCTGGCTGATCATCTGTCTGAGCGTATCAATATCATTGGTATATCTCGACATGATATCACCGTGAGGATGGGTGTCAAAATATTTGATTGGCAGCGATTCCATTTTATTAAACATCTCTGTTCGAATACTCCGCATGGTGCCCTGACTCACATTGATCATAACTCGGTTGTATACATAAGTGGATACCACGCCGATTGCGTAGAAGCCTGCCACGCGCAAGATTGCCTGCGCAAGCCCGGAGAAGTCTGGGTTCTCTGTTCCTAAGAGCGGCATAATATACTCGTCAATCAATGTCTGAGTAAACAACGTTCCCTGAATGTTTGCAAACACACCGACAAAAATGCCTATGATTACAATAATAACATGTGGTGTATAATTTTTGAACACAACGCCCATCAGTCGTTTTAAGAGCTTCCCCGGATTTTCAATCTTTGGTTTGGCTCCTCTCATTGGATGTCCCGGTCCCGGCATTAGTTGTCACCTCCATTCTGGTCAAAGTCCGCATTGCCGCCTGTCTGTGACTCATAGACCTCGCGGTAGATCGGACTGGTCTCTAGCAGTTGCTCATGCGTGCCAAACGCAGTCACCGCGCCGTTGTCCATCACGATGATGCGGTCCGCATTCTGCACACTGCTCACACGCTGCGCGATAATCAGTTTTGTCGTGTCTGGAATCTCCTCTGCAAACGCCTTGCGAATCTTGGCATCTGTGGCAGTATCAACCGCGCTGGTGCTGTCATCGAGTATCAAAATCCTCGGTTTTTTGAGCAGTGCCCTCGCGATGCAAAGCCGCTGCTTCTGCCCGCCAGACACATTTGCGCCGCCCTGCTCGATAAAGGTATTGTACTGATCAGGCATTTTCTGGATAAACTCGTCTGCGCAGGCAAGTTTGCATGCCCTGATACATTCCTCCTCGGAGGCATCCTTGTCGCCCCATCTGAGATTTTCAAGAATCGTACCGCTGAACAACACGTTTTTCTGCAATACGACTGCGACCTGATTTCTGAGCGCCTCCATGTCATATTTGCGCACATCTAGCCCGCCGACCAGCAGTTCTCCAGATGTGACATCATACAGTCGGCTGATTAAATTGACAAGGCTTGACTTCGCGCTTCCTGTGCCGCCGATCACGCCGATCGTCTCCCCTGATTTGATTTCCAGATTGATGTCCTTTAGCACCGCTTTGCTGTCCTTGTTGTACGCAAAGGACACATTGTTGAATACGATACTGCCATCTTTTACTGTCATGACTGGATTCTCAGGATTGCGAAGGTCTGTCTGTTCTGTCAAGACCTCTGCGATACGCTTTGCGCTGGCATGGCTCATGGAGAGCATGACAAAGATCATCGACACCATCATCAGACTCATCAGAATATTCATACAGTACGCGAGCAGGCTCATCATCTCGCCGGTTGTGAGGCTTCCCACCACAATCATCTTGGCGCCAAGCCACGAAATCAACAGGATACAGCCATATACCGTCACCTGCATCAGCGGCATATTGATGACCACCAGCTTCTCTGCTTTGAGAAACATGTTGTAAATATTCTGGTTTGCTTTGGCAAACTTCTCTTTTTCATAGTCCTCACGCACATATGCTTTCACGACGCGTATCGCGGATACATTTTCCTGCACACTTGCATTCAAATCATCGTATTTCTCAAACACCTGCCGAAAATATGTGTTCGCGCGCGGAATGATAAACGCAAGGCAGATGCCAAGAAAGATCACTGCGACAAGATAAATGCTGGCGAGCCGCGCATTGATGGAGAACGCCATCACCATCGCAATGATCATTGACGCCGGTGCACGCATTGCCATACGCAGTACCATCTGGTATGCGTTTTGCAGGTTCGTCACGTCTGTTGTGAGACGTGTGATCAGACTTGATGTAGAGTACTTATCAATATTTGAGAAGGAGTACGTCTGAATATTCTCAAACATTGCTTTTCTGAGATTTCTTGCAAAGCCCGTCGATGCCCTCGCACCGTACTTTGCACCCATCAATCCTGCCCACAGTCCAATTAGTGCCACCAAGACCATCAGACCACCAATCTTGTAGATGTGGTTCAAGTCTCCCGCATTGACGCCATTGTCAATAATTGATGCCATCAGCAGCGGGATAATCATTTCCATGATAACCTCCAAAATCATGAAAACAGGCGTAAGAATGGAATCTTTTTGAAATTCCTTAATTTGTGCGCCTAATACCTTTAGCATAAAGTAACCTCCATTCGTTATTGATTCATATTTCTCATGAGCTTCTGTGCAACCTCATAGAAGATTTCAAGCTGCTCTGGTTCGATACCCTCCAAGAGCCTGCTCTCCATATCATCAATCATCGCCTTTGCCTTGACGGCGGTCTGCGTTCCCTGTTCCGTGAGCGAAATCTGTTTGAGCCGGGCATCTCCCTCCACTGACGACCGCTTGATATACCCTTTCTTTTCCATTAGCTGTAGGATTGCTGTCACCGTGGAACGCCTGATATTGAAATTCGACTCGATGGTCTTTTGATAAACTGCCTTCCCTTGATTGTGATGGAGATAGCCCATGATCCAGCCATGCATGAGTGTCACCTCATCCAGTCCCGCCGCCATGCCGCACGCCATAAATTTCTTTCCAAATGCACCGTGCAGCCCCCTGATCACGTTTCCCAGCTTATACTTTTTGGCTTCATCACAGACACCTTCCTCAAATTCGTCCATATCTGCATTCACCTCTTTTCTAAGTTGTTCGCCTTCAAACTGTTCGTGCACTAACATATTATTCCAGATAAAAAAATAAGTCAATAACTTTTGGATAACTTCACATATTTTTCACATTTTACTGATTTATTGCGCTGCAATCTTTTCCGCCAGCTCCTGCAAATACATCCAGCGCTCAAGCTTCTCCTCCAAAAGCTGTTCTGTGCGCTCTTTTTCTTTGGTGAGTTCATTCAGCCTCACAAAGTCGCTGGCATTTGACGCCATATCACCATCAAGTTTTTCAAGCTGCGCTTCGAGCGCTGCAATCTCATGCTCAATGGTCTCGTATTCTTTTTGCTCTTTATAAGAAAATCTTATTTTTTCCTGTCGGTTTTTGATTGTTTTTAAGTTTGCCTGCGCCTGTCCTGCCCCAGCATTTGTGCTGCTCTTTTTGGTTTCCTCCTCCTGCTGCTTTGCCTGATAATCCGTAAATCCGCCTTCATACTGTCGGATTGTTCCATTTTCAAAAGCAAAAATCCGCCGCACAACCCTGTCGAGAAAATAGCGGTCATGCGATACCGCAATCACAATGCCCTCAAAATGGTCCAAATAGTCCTCCAGAATCGTGAGTGTCTGGATATCCAAATCATTTGTAGGCTCGTCGAGAATCAGCACATTCGGCGCCTCCATCAGCACACGCAAAAGATTCAGCCTGCGCCGCTCTCCGCCGGACAGCTTGCCGAGAAGCCCATACTGTTTCTCTGGCGGAAACAAAAATCTGTCCAGCATCACCGACGCCGATACAGAACCGTCCACTGTCTGCACATACTCCGCCGTATTTCGGATATAATCAATGACACGCATGTCAGGTTTCATGTAGGCAAGCCCTGCCTGCGCATCATTTCTGATCTCCTGTGCATAATATCCAAGCTGAATCGTCTGTCCCGTAACGACCGCACCCGAATCAGGCTGCTCAATCCCGCAGAGTATTTTCATCAGCGTTGTCTTGCCGCAGCCATTTTCCCCGATAAATCCGATTCTGTCATTTTTGAGAAAAATATAGCTGAAATCCCGAATCAGCGTCTTTCCGTCATAACTCTTTGTAATCTGCTGTAATTCTACGGTAGTTCTTCCCATGCGGGTGGAGACAGAACTTAACTCCAACTGCGCCTCCTGCTGCGGACCGCGCTGCGCGGCGAGCTGCTCATAGCGCTGGATATGTGCTTTCTGTTTCGTGCTTCTGGCGCGCGCGCCGCGTTTCATCCACTCGATTTCCACGCGCAGGATACTCTGCCGCTTGCGCTCTGTGGCATACTCCATGTCCTCGCGCTGCGCCTTCAACTCCAGAAATCCAGTGTAGTTTGTCTGGTAGCTGTATATTTTTGCCTTGTCAATCTCCACAATCCGGTTTGACACACTGTCGAGAAAATACCGGTCATGCGTCACCATGACCAGCGCGCCCCTGTAACTTTTGAGATACTCTTCGAGCCAGTCTGCCATCGCGGAATCGAGGTGGTTTGTCGGCTCATCGAGCACCAATATATCTGCCTTTGACAGCAGTGTACTGGCTAGTGCAACTCGCTTGCGCTGTCCCCCTGACATTGTGTCCACCTTCATTTCATAGTCCGAAATCCCTAATTTTTGCAGCATTGTCTTGGCATCACTCTCAAGAGACCACTCGTTTTCGTGGGTACGGTTTCCCTCCACAACAGCTTCAAGAACTGTGATATCCCGTTGAAAATCAGGTGTCTGCGGCAGATAACGGACAACGATATTGTTCGCCCTTGTGATGGTCCCTCGATCTGGCTCCTCCATGCCAACAAGCATTTTCAGCAAGGTAGTCTTACCTGTGCCATTGATGCCGATAATGCCAATTTTTTCTGACTCGTCAACGGTAAAAGACGCCTGTTCAAATAGCGGCGTATCTGTATAGTATTTTGTAATATTTTCTATATTGATAAGATTCATTGACACTACTCCTTTAGAATTTCCGAAGTGCGATCGAGTCATCGTCCGGCGTATTCTCCACGGACTTGACGATCACATCATAGCCAAAGTCACTGTTGACCTGTACATGTACGGTATCGCCGCATTTATGTCCTGCGAGCGCCTTCCCGATCGGGGATTCGATACTGATCAGCCCTTGCAGGGGGTTGTTGCGCACCGTTGTCACCAGACGATATGTCTCTATCGTCCCATCCTCCACAAACTCGACCTCCACCGTCTTATTCAGCCCGATTTCGTCCTCTTTGGCATCCTCCTCAATAATCTGCGCCGTCCTGATCATCCGCTCCAGATAACGGATACGGCTCTCGTTCTGGTTTTTATATTTCTTGGCAGCATAGTACTCAAAATTCTCGCTGAGATCTCCCTGCGCGCGGGCTTCCTTTACTGCCTCCAGCGCCTCTTTGCGAATCACGAGCTTTCTGTGCTCGATCTCCTCCTCCATCTTTTTGATGTCATTTCTTGTCAGTTTATCGTTCATTTTTCTTTACCCCTTTCAAAACGTTGCATTAAATGTCTGTAGGTTTCATATTTTTGTATGCCTTAACATACCTTAGCATAAGAAATCGAGCAGGTTTTCCTGCCCGATAGAAACAGCACACTATTTTATATTGTTTACCAGCTTGCTCTTATGAATCGCATATAATGGAAGTGCGATAAACACCATGCCGCCGAGGATATTTCCGATTGTCACCGGAATCAGGTTGGACGCAAATCCGCCGATTGTCAGACTAGATGCTATCTGATCGGCTGTAATGCCGTACAGCTCTTCTGCCTTAGCCACATAAGTATCATTTACGCTGGCAATGATGCCTGCCGGAATATAAAACATATTGGCAACACAGTGCTCCCAGCCGCCGATGACGAAGGCACAGATCGGGAAAAAGATTGCCCATACCTTCCCTGCGATATCTTTCGCGGCAGTCGCCATCAGCACCGCCATGCACACGAGGATATTACACAGGATTCCAGAACAAACTGCCCTGAAAGGTGCGATGGTCACTTTTCCATATGCCACCTTGATTGTAAATGCACCGAGCGCTCCGCCGGTGTAATCAAGCAGCCCGCTAAAATATACCAGCGTCGCGATGAGTACCGCGCCCACCATATTGCTGAAAAATACAATGACCAGCGTCTTGATCATCGCAAGCGCGCTGAACCGTTTATCGACCACGCCTGCAATCATCAGGCAGTCCCCGGTAAAAAGCTCTCCCCCGACAAAGACAATCATCATGAGTCCAACAGGGAAGATGCAGCCCGCAAGCGTCTTGGAAAGTCCCTGATTCGCGATATTATGTACTGCGGCATTGCTCGATGCGCCGCCAAATGCAATAAATGCGCCCGCCATAATACCTAACAAAATACATTTTAGCAGCGGAATTTTTGCTTTCCCCTCTCCTGCGTTCATATTTGCGTCCAGCACTTGAACTGGTGAATTAAATGCATTGTCCATCTCTTCGTACTCCTTTTACTATTTTTTCTGTTTCTGATAAAGTTTATAGAACATATATGAAATATGCTCTATCATGACCTGTATATAAGTATACCGCATAAAACCATTTTTGTCACTTCGTTTCATTTCGAAAATTTTAACATTTTTTAGACATGTTTTTATCTGAATCAGTTGAAAACGGTTTCCGTATCGTGTAAACTTATTTTAGAGTGTGTTAGAACTGCTCTCAAAGATGAAGATTCCGAAAGTGAGATTAAAATATGGTAACAATAAAGGATATTGCAAACCGCTTGGGTATCGCGCCAAGCACTGTTTCCAAAGGATTGAATGACGCCAATGATATCAGCCCGGAGTTAAAAAAGCTGGTGCTGGATACCGCAATCGAGATGGGATATGTCACAAAGAGAATGAAAAAAGAGACGCGAAAACGCTTGTGCATTTTTGTTGAAAATATGCAGTATGAAAAACCCGGAGACTTCGGATTTGACATCATTCTTGGTTTTAAACAGGCAGCAGTGCGCGACAATTGGGAAATCACCGTCACACCCGTCACACCGCTTCTGCAACTGCGCGACCCCTACGACCGCTATATGGTTCAAAATGGATATCACGGCGGTTTTCTGGTTGGTTTTGCCCTGAAGGACCCTTGGATGGCACAGCTTCGAACCACCACAATCCCAACAGTGCTCTTTGACAATTATATCACCAAAAATCCAAATGTCGCCTATGTCGGCACTGACAGTTTCGAGGGAATCGACTTGGCAATCGACCATCTGACAGAGCTTGGCCACACCAAAATTGCCCTGCTCAATGGCTCTCCTGATTCGATGGTCACAAGCAACCGTTATGATGCCTATGCAAGCAGTATGCAGAGCCATAAACTAGAGCTTGACGAAAATCTGGTCGCATTTGGTCATTATGTAGAGGACAGTGCGAAGTACCATCTGCCGGCATTAATCGAAAATGGTGCCACTGCAATCATCTGCGGCAATGATCTTCTGGCTGTGGGTGTCATTCGGGAATGCGGGCGGCTACATATCAAAATCCCGCAGGAGATCAGTGTCGTAGGCTTTGATAACCTTCCTATTTCAGAGGAGATCACACCAGCCCTGACGACGATCAATCAGGACCGGGTAGATCTTGGCCGCAACTCCTACGCTGCGCTTTACTGGCTGATTGCGAAGGTTCCTATCTCACGGTCAATGTTGAGACCGCGCCTGATCGTGCGCAATTCAACCTGCAAAATATCATAATTTATTATAAATATCAAAGCAGTCAAACGTTGCAAAGTAATCCTTTGGTGTCTCTGCGCGTCTGATGAGCCGCACTGTTTTGTCCTCCTGCAATAAAAGCTCTGCGGACTTTAATTTGCCATTGTAATTATAGCCCATAGCAAAACCATGTGCCCCTGTGTCATGAATGACAAGATAATCGCCTATATCAATCTTTGGAAGCATTCTGTCAACCGCAAATTTGTCATTATTTTCGCAGAGAGAACCTGTAATATCATATTTATGGTCACAGGCCACAGTCTCCTTGCCAAGCACTGTAATATGGTGATATGCACCGTACATGGCTGGTCTCATCAGATTGACTGCACAGGCATCAACGCCGATATATTCTTTGTGTGTATGTTTCTCATGGATTGCTTTGACGACAAGATGTCCGTATGGTCCCATCATAAAACGTCCAAGTTCTGTATAGATCGCCACATCTCCCATTCCGGAAGGCACAAGCACCTCCTCATATACCTTTCTCACGCCCTCACCGATTGCCCTGATGTCATTTGGCTCTTGGTCTGGCCGGTAAGGTATCCCAATGCCGCCTGACAGATTGATAAACCGTATGTCTGCCCCAGTGTCCTTCTTTAGCTGTACTGCCACTTCAAACAATGTCTTTGCAAGTGTGGGATAATATTCATTTGTGACTGTATTGCTTGCCAGAAACGCATGGATTCCAAAGTGCTTCACACCCTTTTCCCTGAGTATCCGAAATCCCTCAAAGAGCTGCTCTGTCGTGAATCCGTACTTCGCATCTCCCGGATTATCCATAATATCCGTCGTAATCTTGAAAAGCCCGCCCGGATTATAACGGCAGGAGATCGTTTCCGGCAGCTTGCCAATCGTCTTTTCCAGAAATTCAATGTGCGAGATATCATCTAAATTGATCGTGGCACCGATTTTTGCCGCATATTCAAACTCCTCCGCCGGCGTATCGTTCGAGGAAAACATGATGTCCTCTCCCTTAATTCCCATCGCGTCGCTGAGCATCAGCTCGGTGAGTGACGAGCAGTCACAGCCGCAGCCGTATTCGCGCAGAATATCAATGAGAAACGGATTGGGTGTCGCCTTCACTGCAAAAAATTCTTTAAATCCTTTGTTCCATGCAAATGCCTCCTTCAATGCCTGTGCATTCTTGCGGATTCCTTTTTCATCATAAATATGAAATGGTGTCGGATACGTTTTTACGATTTCCTCAATCTGTTCCTTGGTAACAAATGCTTCCTTTTTCATTGTCTATTGTTCTCCTTTGCTTAGTTCAATTAATTTTATCTCATTTCGAAGAGATTCCTTAAAGACATTGACAAAATTTTTCTGACCACAATACAGACAACTGTCTGTGATATCTCCTGTCATCTCGCCTGTCAGGACATAGCTGGAATCGACAATCAGCCGTAGCTGACCATTTTTATTATCAGTGCTGTCTGTCTGATAGACGATACTTCCCTCAATCTCCCTCTCTGGCAAGCCGTTGATGAGCAGCACTACCTTTTTTCCCTCTCTGGCAAGCCGTTCCAGATGTGGCCGGAACAGCTCTAAATACTCTATGGAAATAGACAGGTAGACTCTGTATGCAACATGTTCAAGCATATTGTATATCTTATCTAAAATATGCTGCGGCCCGCTGATTGTGATATAGCCGTCCGAGTGATCTGTCAGTTGTGGAAGCTGCGCGACAAGTTCTTGCTTTAGTCCCATCAGCCGCCGAATCTTATTTTGGCAGAAATCCTCGATTGGAACTGCTGTGTATTTGTTCGTCTCGCCCTCTAATAGATATGCCGCCCCCTCGTCCACAAGCGCCGCGAGTGCACTATATACATTTGAGCGCGAAATCCCCGTGAGTTTCGACACTTCATATCCCGACAAATCCTTGCTTCGCAGCAGGCACATATAGATCGTTGCTTCCTGTCTGGTCAGACCGAACTGTACAAGCTTCTCCGTCAGGACACCCAATGCAGCGTTATCCATTGTTCGCATCCTCCACACATCAAAATCTTTGTTAGTAGTACTCAATAGGAACACTATACTATGTCCTGCGGTAAATGTCAAGAAGGGACTGCCGCTTTCACGACAATCCCCCTTCCTCGAATACTATTTATCTGATATTTCACCAGTATCTATATGAAGTTCCTTTTTGCCTGATTGTGTATTCACTGTGATTACTGTATCATCTGTCCACTGAAGTTCACCCGCCGGGTACTCCCATGCTATGCTTTGAACTGTGTTTTTCCTTTGCTCCATGCCATCTTTCAGATGCTCTATAATATAAATATCTTTCTTTTCACGTTCTTCATCAATACTGAAAAATGCCAGTCTATCCCCATTGGGTGATACAGATAAATACGACAGACTGCTTCCTCCATTTGCTTCAAATAAAGCTTGTTCCTGATAGTTCATGACTGCCTCGGGACCTGTCTGTTCCGAGAAGTGCGGAGCCGGCTCTATATAGTAAAGACTTCTGTAATCATCCGATGCCCACTGAAAGGATATCCCATAATGACTGTCGATACTTTCACAGTCTGGCATACGGTACACACACAGAAATGACGTAGATGGATTCACATGGGCAATTACGCCCAGCGTATCTTGATTAATCCAGTGTAAATCATATACAGCCGTGGCGAGCATTGATTGTTCGTCAACTCCTATTTCTTTTATTTTCCCTGTGCTATTATTTCGAACATATACTGTACAGAAATCATCATCTGTGACATATGCACTCCATTCACCATTTGCGCTTTCAGCATAAACCTGAGAGCTTTCAGCAGTGTTTATTGGCTTTGCCTCAGTGTGCTGAACAGAGCTTGTATTATATGTCAGCTCACTTGCAGGAAGTCCTTCCGCCCGCCAGCCTTGCCCTTCTATATTCCGAAAGTTCAAATAAACTTTATTTTCATTTCCCTCCTCATCTGTACAGGAATACTGAAACAAATACATCTGCTCATCGTCAGAATGACTGATTTCCTGATCAAATGACAGCTTATCAGTGCGTTTGCTAAATTCCTGCCGCAGCTCGTCAGAATACTCCAGCCCTGCCGCAAGTGCACAGACACCATCATAATCATGCATATTGTATAGCGCCTCGTACTCGATCGAGCATTGATGTACTGATTCTCCTGCCACATGGGAAAGTGACTGGTAAAAGCTCTCATCCTGCTTGTCAAGCCTTGGCAGCGTCGCCTGCTCTTTTTGAAACAACATCCATTTCTGTTCCCCTGCCTCGTAATACATGTTTGCCAGTTCTACACTGTTCCAATGCAGCGCGCCATAAGTATCATTTCCCAGCGGCAGTACATTTTCGGCAATTCGTCTATTTTTCAGCTTCTCCCCTTCTGGCAGCTCCCGCTTTGACACAAGACCATCATACACAGTATATCCCTCTAAGAGAGAAGTATCATATGCATATAATTCATCTGTATCAAAATGATAGACATATCCGTCTGACTCATTATAGGGATACGGCTGAATGACCGCCAAAGATTCGTTTTGATGATCCTGATAGATCTGGACACTGCACTCTCCTCCAGTCTGTACTGCCTGACAATTCAAGGCTTTCAGATCAATGCTTTGCGTGATTTGCTGTTGAAGCAGGTCATACTCAAACAATCCGCTCGAAATATGAAAGATAATCTTGTCCGCATCTGCATAGTCAAGCGATATAAACTCCAAATCACACCAACTGTTCTCAGCCCACTGTGCCTGCTGATGCGTCAATTGGCGCTGTGTCCGTCCACCCGTCTTGTCCTGATCTGCAATCGGTATAACAACCTCTGAACCATCTGTCGTTCTGACACGCACCTCATTCTCTGAATCCACAATACTGTCCGACACGCTATCAGATGACACTTCTGTCAGTTCTGTGACAGGCGTCTCCTTTGCATCTGTCGCACATGCCGCCATTGTCAGCATAAGCGCCATCGTACTTCCAATCATTTTCCATTTGGCGGGCTTTTTGTACGCTAAGATATTCTTGATTCTTGCCATCGTATTCTCCTCTCCAAACGCCAGCGGGCTAACTGGCATCTGCCTTTTATTTGCAGCAAATGCCAGCAGAAGCCGGCTGTACTCCCCTCTCAGTTCATCTGTAAAAGCTGAGGTCACTTTCTCATCACAGCTCATTTCCATATCCCTGCACATCAAACGGTATGCAATCCATACCAGCGGCTGAAACCAATAGACAATCACCAAAGCATACGCAAAGCTCTTGATCAAATGGTCCTTTCTTTGAAGATGATACCGCTCATGTGCCAAGACACAATAGCGCTGGTTCTCACTCAGCCGAAACGGCATATATATTTTGGGTAAAAACAGTCCATACACAAACGGCGATCGTATTGTATCGCACTCATAGAGATTCTCATAGAGCTGTACGCTGTATCGAAGCCGTTTTCTCAGCATGACATGCATCAATATGGTATATGACACAAGTGTCAGTATACCGGCAATCCAGACAACGCACAACACGCTTACGAGACGGTCTGTACCTGTCGCCTGAGTGGGTGCTGTCCTACGCTGTTCTGCCTGTACCTGTCCTACTTGAAATTCTGCGCGGTCCACAGGCGTTTGGTCTTTCGTCAATTCAGGGAACGTCTCATACTCTGTTTCTTTTACGGCTGTCAAGCCAGCGCGGGAGGTTATTTTCTCATCTGGCAGCTTCATGCTGCCTTCTATATTTTCTGTTGTAAAATGCGCTCTCTCCGTCCTGTTCCCTTCGGGAACAAGATTAAACACACTGACACGCGTGTCAGCAGAGAACGGAACCACGAGACGAAATGCCACCACAAGCCAGAGCACATAGGTAAAACTTTTCGGCATTCTCCTGAGCAGCAGTCTGACAAACATCACCACAAGTATAACAATTCCCGCAGTGAGACTCATCTCGGCAATTTTCAAAAACAATCGGTCTATCATCTGCGTCATCTCCTTTCCTGCACACAACATTTCCTTCACTGACAGATTATTTCACATGTTCGTCTATCATTCTCTTAATCTTGTCAGCCTCCTTCTCCGTGATCGTCTTACCACCTAGAAATGCTGTCAGAAATGCGGGAAGGGACCCATCAAAAGTACGCTCGACAAAATAGTCACTCTCGTCTGCCTGCACTCTCTCTTTAGGGATTAATACCCTCACGATCGCCTGTGTGTTCTCGATATACCCTTTTTCGCACATTTTCTTGATCTGTGTGTACGTTGTTGACTTTTTCCAGCCAAGCTGCTCTTGGCACAGCCGCACCAGTTCGCCGGAGTTTACTGGTGCCGCTTCCCACACCACCAGCATAAAGCGGTAATCACTGTCGCATAGTTTCAGATTTTCCATTCTATTCAAAACTTTTCACCTCACTTTCCTAACTGCGTAAATTTATCTTATTTCCTCTCCGCGTCCGTGTACATAAAAAGGAAAATCAGATCTATAGTTATAGACCTATTTGCATTAAGTTTATAACTATAGACCTGATTTGTCAAGCGTTTTTCATTACACAATCGCCCAATTACTCAATCGCCCATTGATAATCATATATTTTTTTATAATTGCCGCCCTTAGAAATCCCCTTTTTATAATGCCTGATACGTCTGTTTGAGAGCTTTTTGCAGAATCTCCGCCCGATGCCTCCATGATTTTCTGAATACCGTCTATAATACGGAATCTTTCGCTCACAAAAGTGTCCATGAACATAGATCTTATTGACATACTCAACAGGCGGGAATATAGAATGATGTCTTGTAATTGTCCAAAGCTGTCTGAGATGCCGTTGGTATTTCAAGTAGCGCAGTCTCTTATTTCTTTTATATTTTCGGGCAGTTCTGATATCAGGATACTTCTCTTTGTACACTTTATCACCTGCTTTTTCATCAAAATCCACTTCACGCTGCCACACGCCATAAAATATTATACTCTTACCCCCGCTTTCCTTAGAAAATGTCGAAGTTCCTCTACGTCGCCATAATACACGCAGCCGCGCATTCCCTGATTTCCGGCTGCTTCTATATTCGCTGGTGTATCATCAATAAAAAAACATTCCTCTGGCTTTAGTGAAAAAGTCTGGAAAAAATTCTGATATGCTGCTGGTTCCGGTTTGAGCAGTCTATGCTCACATGAAATCCAAATCCCCTTCATATACGCAATCGACTTGATATATTTGCAGAATGTCCTAAAACGATGGGAGGTGTTGGACATCAGATACAATTCATATCCCTTTTGGGACAATTCCTCCACCAATTGTTCCATCGGCGGATTTGGCAGATGCACCATACGAAATTCTCTGATAAACCGTTCTACTGTGCCATGCAGATGTTCTGGCATCCGCTCGCATATAGAGGCAATCGCCTCATCGTCCGTGACTGTCCCCCTGTCCATCCACAGCCACTCCACTGATCCGCACAGATGATTCTTGATCCAGTTAAAGTCCTCCTCATTATGAACATATCGGTAAATATACTCCCTCTGCTGAAATACAGTAAGTACATTGCCCATATCAAATACGATATTTTTTATCTCATTGTCCATTCTATGTTCCTCCTGTTTCTTCGCGTAAGTACTACGCCAGTATTTATATTTTATGATATCAAATACGCGCACTTTTTTAAAGTAATTTTTTCCTATAACAATTAGCTCTTTTTAACAAAAATCTTGTTAGCCTGCCCTTGCTAACCGTTCATCATCAACGATAATTTCCTTTCCCAACACAAGAAATACAGTCGGATTGTCCTGCTTTTCAAAATAGCTGTCCATAGCAGACGGTTCAAAATATCGTTCTGACATCAGATAGTCGAGGGATATTTCCCGTTCTTCTTTCCGCTTCAAATCCCGCCATGCGTTGATTGCTTCATGGCGCAGAACAATCTTGCAGAACGCATTGAACGCATATTCGATATGCTCCATGAACTGTTCAGAATATCTCATTTTCTCTCACCCCCTTTCTTCCCAGTAGGGGGCTATTACAACAAA